>Ga0209211_10006140_pt1 | contig 17562 bp, 16 predicted proteins | sample RifGroA2_FD_183992 | JGI IMG/M metagenome (GOLD analysis project Ga0209211, IMG submission 183992) | Groundwater microbial communities from Rifle, Colorado, USA - Groundwater A2 (SPAdes) (version 2) | ecosystem: Environmental > Aquatic > Deep subsurface > Groundwater | place: Rifle, Colorado... | reverse complement strand
GCTATCTTTGTTGGAATTATTTCTCTGTCCATCTTGAATTTTATTATACCAGTAAATTAATTATTGTTCATTGAAAATTATTCTTGGAATTTCCAGCTTTTTATTATCTCTTCCAGTATCTTTGCGTTTTTGGCGGAAGCGGTGGCTTGGAAAAACAGTTTTCCGTCGGCAAACCACACTTCGGCGGTGGGACCGCCGAAAGCTTCACTCTCGCTGAAGAAAGCCACGCCCTTAGCCTTGCTTCCCACTATCACATCGGCGGAGTTGGAAAATGGCATATCAGGCAAGTCGAGGCGAATCTGCTCCGCGCTTACCGTAAAATTCGGATCGTCATATGAAGTGATATAAATCTGAATGACTTGGTTTGTTTTTTTATTTTGGATTATCAAAGCGTTTTTTCCATCGCTTTCAAAAAATTCGCTTGTCGTGAAGCCAGCCGGATATTTGAACGAAAAACCATATTGAGTATTTTCATATTTCTTAGTTTGCGCGGAATCGGAATCGGAATCGGACGGCGCCAAAACAGATGAAACGGAAATCGTCTTTTCGCTTTTTTCTTCTTTAAAAATAGCCGTTGAAGAATCTGGGCTTGTCGTTGTCTTGCCTTCATTTTTTGAGCCGTAGAAAAACCAAAGAATAACCGCAGCGGCAATGATAAAAAACAATATCAGTATTTTTATCATTTTATTTAAAAATTGATTATTGTTCATTGATTGAAAATTTATTCTGAAGATCCCTCGCTAGACGAAGCGGAAGACTGTTCCAAAGAAGAACCTGAACTTAAAGAACTGGCAGCGTCTGCCTCGCCGCCTGCCTGTCCGGTAGGCAGGGCAGACAGGCTCGCTTCGCTGGATGATGATAAATCAGACGAATAGGAAATTTCAGATGAAGTTGAGGCTGTCGAGCTTTGCGAAGCGGCGGAAGAGAAAGAAGAAATCGCCGGCTGGGAACTTTCTGATGATGTTATTGAGGAAGAGGATGATTCAGATGAAGAAGACAGGCTGGATGAACTTCCCTCATCCCCGACACTTGAAGATGATGAAGAACTTACCGTCTGACTAGAGGAACTGGAAGACGAAGAACTGATTTGGGATGACGATTGAGAATTCGCAAATACCGATTTGAATTGGTCTTCGGTGACGCATGTTTCTCCGACGCAAATATTTTTTGCTTTGATCGTATCCTTTTCAAATATAATCCCGAACACTTCGGCGAACTTGTTGACAATCCAGGAAAAGAGACCGGAGGAAGGTTCGGTTAAGGCAGTTGAAGAGGCGGTAAGAGACAGACTGTCAACTTTTAGATTCAATTCTTGGATGGCTTTGGCCAGAACGGAGGTTAGCTTGGGATAATCAATGCTGTCTGGTCTTCCCAAGTCGTCGTAAGCGACAACTTCGGGAATGAACGGGGCGACTTCTTCGGCGATGAAGCCTATCTTGCGCTTCCTATCGGTCGGAGCAAACGCTTCGGTGTATTGGAAGGAAACTGGATTTAATTTCATCAAGTCCTCCAGTCCGTAGGAGAGTTTTTCCACATTCTGTTTGTAGCGCAAAGAAGAGGCTCCCGAACAATCAGTTGTTCTTCGCGTTATTTGAAAAGTTACGACATCAATGCACAAATCGTTGGCATTGGTGGTGGTGGCGGATAAGGTGCTGGAGAAGCCGACTGTGCCGTTTACACTCAATGTCCGCCAAGGGGTGGTCGTGCCGATGCCTATTCTTTGATTTTGAACACCGGCGGAGCCGTTAGATTCGCCATAGACAGTAAGGTTGGGGGTGGAACTGGCGGCAATGTTGAATGAGTAGCTTTCCACTGTGCCGGCAGAAGCGGAAACAATAGGTAAATCAAAAGCGGTTATAATACCGGCATCGTTGTCAAAATTCATCGGGCCGGCTTCAAGGGAGTTTATGGTAGTGATACCGGAAGAGTAGTCATAGAGGATGGCGCCATTGTCTAGGTTGAGACCGCCGTTTATGGTGGTGGTGGCGTTTAGATTGGAGCCGCTTCCCAGAGTGCTGATACTGAAGATTGGCGAGGCTGATGTGGAGGTGGAGATAGACCAGGCGTAGTTGGTATTGCTTGGAATAGTGGAAGTGGCGGATTTTAGATAATTGAGAGTAAGAGACGGAGCGGAAGAAGAAGCGAAGTTTACGAACATTGAGTCAAGGGCGGTGTCACCGGAAACGGATAGCTTGGCGTAAGGCGAAGTGGTGCCGATGCCGATGTTGCCGGCAAAGGTTGAATTGTTTGTCGTAGAAGTTGCCACTATGTAATTAACCGTCGGACTGGTGGAAGAAGTCAAAGTTGTTCCATCGCTATGCAGCCAGCCTTGGCCGAAAGAAGTCTGGCCGGTGCCGCCTTTCCCCACCGTCAAAGTGCCGGTGATGGTGGAGAGAGTGGAAGTGGCCAGCCAAGTGGGAACGCCGGCGGACAAAGCCAAGACATAACCGTCAGTGCCAGATGTTGTGGTGGCGATTCGGCCGGCGCCGTTGCCAAGAAGAAGGGTGTTGGTTTGGATGCTGTTCCAGCCTGTTCCCCCGTAAGCGGTTGATAAGGTGGAGGAGGCCGACCAAGTGCCGGAGACTATTTGGGCCAGACCGGTGAGAGCGGAGGAGTCTAGACCGGTGCCGCCGTATTGATTGGAGATAGCAGTACCGTTCCAAGTGCCGGACAAAACCGTGCCGAGATAGGAATTAGTGGCCGAGATTTGGGAGGTGGAAGCGTTGCCGAAAGTGGCTAAACCTTGAAACACGGAAGTGGATGAAGCGTAAAAAGCGTCTTTGGCCCAGTAAGGAATAGTGGTGGAAGCGGTAAGAGTAAGCACTCCGTAATTGGTTTGCTTGTTCCAGTCGGGAACGCCGGAACCGGAGCCGCCGCTTATGGTCGTCCAAGAAAGTCCTCCGGCGCCGTTGGTGACAAGGGCTTGGTTGGCAGTTCCGTCAGAAGACGGCCATTTGTATTCTATGCCGTTAAAGGTGGTGGAAGCGGTAACCGTTAAAGTGGAGGAAAAAGAAGCGGAAGTTCCGGTTAATGAGCCTGATAAGGTTCCGCCGGTTAAGAGCAAATAGTTGGAAGCGGTGATGCCGTCGGGAATGTCGGCGTCGGCAAGGCCGGTCACGCCGGAAACGGTGATGTTGGTCAGTCTTGTGCCGGACAAGTTGTCTATTCTATTGGTCAAACTGATAGATTGGAAGGCGGAGGCGGTTTGTCGGTTGGTATCGGAAGAGAGATTATTGATTCGGTTTGTCAGGTTGGTATTTAAATTATTCAGTTCTGTTCTAATTTCTGAAATTTTTGAATCCAACTCCCCTTGAGGAAGTCCCGGCGCGCCTGTTTGTCCGTCTGGCAGGCCGGAGACAATCATTTCTAATATTTTTATCGTATTTTCTACATCTTTTTCCCCCGCCGTCGGTTGCATGACCAACGCTCCGCTGTTTTTTATTTTTTCCGTTTCACTTTTAAGCAATATGAATTTTTGGTTTAACGCGCCGGCTTGGCTGATGGCTTCGTCGTATTGCTGTTTTAGATTCTCTATCTCTTTCGCGTTTTCCTCTCGTGTCGGAGCTTCGTATTCAAAACTGTTTTGGCTGTCTTTGGAGAAAATAAAGCCCTTGGCGGAATCAAGAATGTTTGAAAAATATTGCTTTGGTTTGTCATTGATAAAACTTTTTACTGATTCAAAGGTGGCGGACAAAAATGATGAATTTATAAAATCAGATTCGCTGGCGAATTTTATGCCACCCGCTTCATCGGCGGATAAGTTGGAACTATTCTTTCTCAAAAAAAATTTAACGCCTCCAAAACTTTCGTCATAATTTCCAAGCTCTTTCTTTTTATCATTAAGAAATTCAACCAGTTTGGAAAACGGCTCGGAATAAGTGTTTTTTTGTCCGAAATAAGAATTATCCCCCGCCTCTTCGGCGGGCAAGTCTGCCGCGAAAGAAAAATTTCCCACAACAAAAAACAGTGTCAGTATATGCGCCAAAAGAAAATATTTAAACTTATTTTTTCTTTTTGGTTTTAACTTTTCTAACTTATACACATTAGCTTTATTTTACTCCATTAAAAAGAAAAATCACTTTGCAAGGTGTGGATAACTCGCCTTTAACGGCTACATCCTTATCCCGCAATTTTTGACGTATTTTCCCATCAATTTTTTGAATTCCGCCAGTTCTTTTTCCGAAAATCCTTCTTCGTTTTTGTATTCTTCGGCCAACGTTTTTTTGTTCCTGAAATTCTGGATAAAATACACCTCCGCTCCCTTGAGCCACTCGCCTATTTCTTCAAAAATTTCTTTGGTGTGCTTTCCTTTTACCGCCGTCGTTCGAAATTCGTAAGGCAGTCCGGAATTTTGGATTATTTCTTTGGATTTTTTCACTTCCTCCAAAATTTTGGCGGTTAAACCGCCATTTGGCGGTTTAACCGCCAAAATTTCCCCGTAGCGCGACAAGCTAGTCTTGATGTCCATAGCGAAAAAGTCAACGACTTTTTCTGCGATCATTTTTTCCAAAACACCTGACATTGTTCCATTGGTGTCCAGTTTGACCAAAAATCCCATATTTTTTATTTTTCGGGCAAATTCCAAAATATCCGGCTGTAAAGTCGGCTCTCCTCCGCTAATACAAACCCCCTCCAATTTTCCCTTTCTTTTTTCCAAAAATTTGAAAAACACTTCTTCCGGAATACTTGATGTCAAGGTCTCGCCTTGACATTGCACAAATTGGGGATTGTGGCAATAACCGCAGCGGAAATTGCAGCCCAAAGTGAAAACCACGGCCGCCAAGCGCCCCGGAAAATCCAAAGTGGTCAATTCTTGCACTCCGCCGATTAACATAAAATTAAATAAATGTTACCAAAATTCTGCTCCAGCATAAAAATGGTAACATTTTAAAATTGATTCTTATTCCCGTTTCCATACTATCAAAAACAAAACAGTTCCGCTACAAGCGAAACTGTTAAATCGTCAGTCTCATCGAAGTCCGGTGTCGATGAGACAGTTAAGCGTGCTTTTTGCAGAAATTGGAATTGACGGTAACGGCTTCGGAAAAGTGCTGGCGGGAATAATGTTCGGATTTCTTGCCGAGATTGTAGCAAGAAACCGGTCGATGATAACCCATCACCCTTGACCAGACTTCACATTTTGTCCTCTGTTGATTGGAATTGTTTTGATTTTTCATTGATTTGAATTTTAGATTCTGATAATTGTTTCGACCTGTGCTTGCGCAATTCTTTATCGTCGTAATTGCCACCTTCAGTATACCCTATTTCCAGATCGCATGTGGGACAAAAATGATACTCTCCTTTCAGATAGCCGTGCTTGGGGCAAATGGAGAAAGTCGGAGTGATGGTAATATAGGGCAAGTGATAATTTTCCAAAACGGTTTTGACCAATTTGCGGCAAGATTTGGCGTCGCTGACTCTTTCTCCCATATAAAGATGCAAAACCGTCCCGCCGGTGTATTTAGTCTGCAGTTTATCCTGCAGTTCCAGCGCTTCAAAAGCGTCGCCGGTGTGCTCTACCGGAATCTGGGAGGAATTGGTGTAGTAGGGCGCTTCCGGCGTGCCGGCCTGAATTATGCCGGGAAAAATTTTCTGGTCCTCTTTGGCGAATCGGTAAGTGGCGCCTTCGGCTGGAGTGGCCTCAAGATTGTAAAGACTGCCGGTTTCCTCTTGATATTCTCTTAATTTATTCCTCATAAAAAGCAAAACTTCTTCGGCGAAATCCTGCCCCCACTGGGAAACGATATTTTCTTTCCCGTCGGTGAAGTTGAGAATGGCTTCGTTCAGACCATTGATGCCGATGGTGGAAAAATGATTATTGAGATTCGGCAAATATCTCTTGGTGTAAGGAAACAAGCCTCTTTCCAGCCATTTGTTTATTTCCTTTCTTTTTATTTCTAGAGATGTTTTGGCTAGATACATCAAGTGTTCAATCCGCTTCAAAAACGCTTCTTTGTTGCCCTTGTGGACATAGCCGATTCTGGCCGAATTTATCGTTACCACTCCCAAACTGCCGGTCATTTCGGCGCTGCCGAACAAGCCGTTGCCTCTTTTGAGCAGTTCTCTCAAGTCCAACTGGAGACGGCAGCACATTGACCTTATCTGGTTGGGTTTCATATCGGAATTTATAAAGTTTTGGAAGTAAGGCATTCCGTATTTGGCCGTCATCTCAAAAATCGGCTCGTATTTCGGATTGTCCCAGTCAAAATCTTTGGTGATGTTGTAAGTCGGGATGGGAAAAGTGAACACCCGGCCTTTGGCGTCGCCGGCCGTCATCACTTCCACATAAGCTTGGTTTATCATATCCATTTCTTTCTGAAGCTGGCTGAAAGCGAAGGGGAAATATTGGCCGCCCAATTTTAATTTTTGATTTTTCAAATCTTCGGGAGGAATAAGATCCAAAGTGATGTTGGTGAACGGCGTCTGCGTCCCCCACCTGGAAGGAATGTTGAGGTTGAACACGAAAGATTGGATATTTTGTTTGACGTATTTGTAAGTTTTATCGTCAATGAATTTTTGCTTGGCTTCTTCGGACGGGAAATTATAAAAGCCGGAATTGTTTATTTCTTCCTCCATTTCCATAGCATATTTTTTCACGAACGGAGAAAGATAGGTGTCAAAAGAAGAAAAAGCCTGCGCCCCCGCCCATTCGTTCTGAAGCGTGCCGAAAAAGTTGACCATCTGATTGACGGCGCTGGTGAGATGTTTGGGCGCGCCGGATTCGGTTTTGGCCGGAACGCCGTTAAGCCCTTCTTCCAGCAAAACCCTCAATGACCAGCCGGCGCAATAGCCGGAAAACATATCCAAGTCGTGGATATGGTAATCGCCGTTTCGGTGGGCGGCCGCCACATCGGCCGGATAAATATGAGAAAGCCAGTAGTTGGCGGTAACTTTGCCGGAAGTATTGAGTATCAGCCCGCCTAAAGAATAACCTTGGTTGGAATTGGCGTTGACTCGCCAGTCTTGCTGATTAAGATATTCGGAAATCGTTTTGTCCACGCTTACGGTAACTTCTTTGTCGTATCTTCTTTCGCTTCTTTTTTCCCGGTAGATAATATAAGCCTTGGCGGTCGCGGCGTGGCCTTCTTCTATCAAAATTTTCTCCACGAGGTCCTGCACTCCTTCCACGTCGGGAATATGATCGGCGTATTTTTTCTCAATTTCTTTGACGATAAGCCTAGTAAGAAGTTTTGGCATTTCCAAATCGCTTCCTCCGACGGCTAAAACCGCTTTAGCGATGGCTTCTTGAATTTTTTCCGGCCGAAAATCAACTATCTCCCCGTTCCTTTTTATTATTTTGGAAATCATTTTGAAAAAATAAATTTAAGATTAAAGTAATTTAATTTTACTCCAGCTTTATAAAAATAAAAGAGAGAGCCGCCTGTGGATAGCGCTTTCAAAAACAAAAAAATAAACTTGTCTAGATTTTAATTGAAAATATTAAGACGCAGAGCCAGATAAAAACAGCCAAAAAATTAAAAGCCAAAGAAGTTTTGGCGGCGACGGAAGAAACGGGATTTTCTCCGTTGTTCACAAACAACAAAGTTTTTTTAACCATCTTCGGCAAAATAGCCAAGTTAAGAACGGCCGAGACAAGAACGAGAACGGCCGCGATGGCGGACTTATACAAGATATTGCTTGTTCCCTCGTTTGAAAAATAAAGGCCGAATCCGCTCAAAATAAGAATAAATATCGCGAACCAAATCACTTGCGTAAGCGTTCTTAAAATATCAGCTTCAAAGCTGGACATTTTGGAATCCTTGACGAACTTCCCGAGCATTATGGCGCCGACAACGGAAGCGCCGAAGCCAAGCCCCGCGCTCAATAAATGCCCGGCAACCAAAATCTCGTAAAATTCTTCAAAAATTTCCGCCGGAATAACCGCAAAGCCCGATTTAACGTAAAAAACATTGGCTAGAAAAATAAACGACGACAAACCGGCCGAGGCCAAACACCACACACACCACTGCTTCAAACTAAAAGCCTGGATGAAAGTGAGATACAGAGAAAAAAGAAAAGAAAAAGAAGCCAGCCCGAACATCGCAAACACGGCTAGAGGAACGGCCAGACCGGAATAAAAATAGAAAACGGAATAAGCCGTCGCCGCAACGGCGTAATAAAGCATTCCCAGGATATCCACCGGAACGCCAAAAAACTTGGAAAATTCGCTTCGGACGACATCGTCGCAGTGGCCGTCCATCGGGCAAGCGATCGGTTTCGCTTTCCGCTTGCTTATGAAAATGAAAAATGCCAAGGCGAAACCGCCCAAAGCCGCCGCTATCAAAAATAAATTCAAAAATGTTTCCATAAGCCACCCGCCGGAATTGAACCGGCAACCTATGGTTTACGATACCATTGCTCTACCAATTGAGCTAGGGTGGCATGTCAAGGCGCAAGGCCGATACCGCCGTTCTGCTTCACCCCGCCCAGCGGGGCAAGCTGAACTAAGGAGGCAAAACCAAGCCGTTGGCCGGAATTGAACCGGCGACCTACTCCTTACCATGGAGTTGCTCTACCAGCTGAGCTACAACGGCAATTTTGCCTTATTATATTAGTTTTATTTGCTTTATTTTGCAATGTCGGATAACATTAAAAAATATCGCGGGGTGGAGGAGTAGTACCTCACGAGGCTCATAACCTTGAGACGCCGGTGCAATTCCGGCCCCCGCAACAAGAAAATCTTCATAAAATAAAATCGCTTTTTAAAGGGCGGTTTTATTTTACTGCGTCCGAAGGCGGACCCGACCGGATTTGAACCGGCGATCTTCCCCGTGACAGGGGGACGTGTTAACCGGGCTACACCACGGGTCCATTTCCGCTTTAAGCGGATGCCGACGGGAGGGATCGAACCTCCGGCCTTGGGCTTATGAGTCCCACGCTCTAACCAACTGAGCTACGTCGGCGCAAGCCCATCAGGCGGCTATCGGGCTGTTATAATATAGATTATTTTTAGATATACTTCAACTCCTTCAGGCCTTTTTCGTATTTGGCCAGAGCGGATTTAGCTTCTTCATGAGATATTTCAAAATGAGCGCCTTCTCGGGCGATTTTTGATCTGACTTTGTAACCGTCCCAGACTTCTTGGAGGCTGGCAAAATCGCTGGGCTCTATATTCTTCAATTTTTCCCCTAGCCCGTCCATCTTGTAGCCGATTCGAGAAAAAATATCGTCCAAGATTGAATCGGCCATAATGATGGCTTCCTTCCAATCCTCAATGTTGTCGGAATTGATCTTGTTTTTGATGTCTTTCCATTTGCCGGCGCGATCTTGAGGCAATTTTTCCTCTTCTTTGAAGTTAACCATAGAAGCGACCTTGATTTTTCTTTCAAGCTGGCGAAGCTTAAAAAAAAGGAAAACTATGACAGCGATAAAAACAAAACCGGCGATAATAAAATACGCTTTTATAGGAACATCGGCCAGCAAAAGAATAAGTTTCTTGATTAAAATCCAAAGCCACCTTAAAAGATTAAGGAGCTGGTCAAACAGATATTCCAAATTAAGCCATCTGATTTTTTTAGGTATAAGACTCATATTTTTTTCCCATCTCAAACAACAATTTCTCGCCGAATCTGGGCGCGATAATCTGCAATCCTATCGGCAAACCTTCCGAATTAAGTTCAGCAGGAATAGACATTGCCGGCAGTCCGGCCATTTTTGCCGGAGCGGTAAAAATATCTTCCAAGTACATCTTCAACGGGTCGTTCGCCTTTTCCCCGATTTTGAAAGCGACCGACGGAGAAACCGGAGAAATAATTGCATCAACATTTTTAAAAACATTTTCAAAATCTCTTTTTATCAGTTCTCTGACTTTTTGAGCTTTGGCGTAATAAGCGTCGTAATATCCGGCGGATAGGACATAAGTTCCAAGCATTATCCTTCTTCTCGTCTCCAAACCGAATCCGGCCTCTCTTGTCTTCATATAATCTTCCGTCAAACTTTTTCCTTCTTTGAAAAGGCCGTATCGGACGCCGTCAAATCTCGCCAAATTGGAAGAAACTTCGGCCGGCACGAGTATATAATAGCATGGCACGGAATATTTTATGCTGGGCAGTTCAATTTCCGATATTTCATAACCCAAGTTTTTGAAAATTTTGGCCGATTTTTCCATAGATTCGTTTATCTCTTTATCCACTCCTTTTTTGTCATATTTCAAAAGGCCGATTTTTAATTTTCCGCCTGATTCTCTCTCGTCGAAGTCCGGTGTCGACGAAGAGGTTGAGTCCATTGGATCGCTTCCTTTTATGGCATTGAAAATTATTTCCGCATCCTCAACCGTTTTGGCCATCGGGCCGATTTGGTCAAAAGAAGAAGCCATAGCGATAAGGCCGGAGCGAGAAACGGCGCCGTAAGTCGGATTAAGCCCGACTACTCCGCAAAAAGACGCTGGTTGCCTGATAGAACCGCCCGTGTCCGATCCCAAGGCGCCCAAACAGCCGTCCATCGCCGCCGCCGCGGCGCTGCCGCCAGAAGATCCGCCGGCCACTCTGGTCAAATCATAAGGATTTTTTGTCGCTCCATAGGCCGAGTTCTCGGTGGAAGCGCCCATAGCAAACTCGTCCATATTGGTCCTGCCCAGAAAAACGGCTCCGGCCGATTTCAGTTTTTTTATCACCGTCGCATCGTAAGACGCTCTATAATTTTGGAGCATTCTGGAACCGGCCGAGCAAATTTTTCCTTTTATCAAGATATTGTCTTTAACGGCCATGGGTATGCCAAAAAGAGATTGTTCGCCGATCTCCTCTTTATCCAATTTTTCGGCCTCGCTTAACGCATCTTCAAACACTTCCAAATAAGCGTTGATGTTCTTGTTTTTTTCTTCAATGTTTTTCAAATAATAAGCGGTTAATTCTCTGGCGGAAATTTCTTTATCCGTTAAAAGTTTTCGCGCTTTTTTGATTGTAAGATTATTCAAAAGCATATTTATCTGCGCAAGCGCAAATGAATAATATTGTTTCGTATGACTCCCCCTCTTTAACCCGAGAAGGAGAAACAATATTATTCATTTGCGCTTGATCTGTCATATTATTCAAAGACATGTTTGACTTTTACATAGCCGTTTTCCGAAAAAGGAACCCCTTCAAGCAATTCTTTTGAAAACTCTCCCGCTTGGTGGAAATTAGCGTCAAGCCTTGTTGCATTGAATGTTTCTATTTCGGGAAAACCTTTATTTCCACCACTCGTATCGGCTTCTTTCAGCGCGGAGATGTAATTCAAAATAACTTCAAATTCTTTTTGAAGTTTTCCTTTTTCTTCCGAGGCCAAATTTATTCTGGCCAATTTTGCCAATTTTTCAATTTCCATAATTATCCCAATAACTCTCTCACAATCTTATTCACCAAAGCGCCGTCGGCTTTGCCTTTGACTTGAGGAGAGAGAAGAGCCATCACTTTCCCTATCTCTTTTTCTCCCTTGGCTCCCGATTGGTCCATCGCTTTCTTGGCCAATTCTCTTATTTTTTCTTCCGGCAATTGTTCCGGCATATAAGCCATCAGCGCCGCCATTTCCGCTTTTTCTTTTTCCGCTAACTCCATCCTGCCCGCATTTTCAAAAGCCTCAATGGAATCTTTTCTTTTTTTAACCTCTCTTCCAACAACTTGCAAAACTTCTTCGTCGTTAAGCCTGGACACGGTTTCAATATTTTCTGTTTTCCCGTCTTTTATCAACTTCGCCCTTTTATTTATCTCGGCGTTGCCGATTTCGGAATTTACCATTTTCAATACCGACAACTTCACTTGGTCTTTTGCCTTAAAAGCCTCTTTAAAATCCGCTTTTATTTTGTCTTTTAACATATTTTTATGCTATCACATTATCCCAATAACTCCAAAAATTCTTTTTCGCCAATAACCCTCACTCCTAATTTTTTCGCCTTGCCGTATTTTGAGCCTGGTTCGGCGCCCGCCACCACAAAATCGGTATTTTTGGACACGGATTCGCTAAGATGCCCTCCTCTTAGTTTAATTTCTTCTTTGGCTTTATCTCTGGATACGCTTTCCATCGTTCCCGTCAAGACAAAAATTTTTCCTTTGATTTTGCTGTTTTCCAAAAGTGGAGATTTTTCCGGCAAAATTATTTTGATTCTTTTTAAGAGCCTTTCAAACAATTCTCTGTTGCGTTTGTCTTTAAACCAATAAAAAATGCTTTCTGCCACTTTCGGGCCGATGCCGTTGATTTTTTGCAGCTCTTCCGCCGACATATCGCTTAAAACTTCAACAGACTTTGCTTCTTTCGCTAAAAGTTCGGCCATTTCTTCCCCGACATGGAAGATGCCCAAGGCGGTCAAAAATCTCGGCAATGTCGTCGTTCTGGCGGCATTGACGGAGTTGACGATATTTTTGGCGGATTTTTCTCCGAATCTTTCCAAAGGTTCCAAGTCGCCTTCTTTCAAATCGTAAATATCGGCCGCGTCTTGAATAAGGCCGTTATCCAGAAGCGCGTCAATTATTTTCGGTCCCAACCCTTCTATGTTCATCGCCTTTTTGGAAGCGAAATAATATAAAGCTCGGCGATGTTTTATGGAGCAATTTCTGTTGGCGCATCTTATAATCGGACTGTCTTTCTCCCGCGCCAGTTTCCCGCCGCAAACCGGACAAGTTTCCGGCATCTTGAATTCTTTTTCTTTTCCCGTCCGCATCTCCTTCAAAACTCGCACCACTTCTGGTATGACATCTCCCGCTTTCTGAATGATTACCGTGTCGCCAATCTTAAGTCCGAGTCTTTTAATCTCGCTGTCATTGTGAAGGGTGGCGCGGGAAACAACGGTTCCCGCCACTAAAACAGGATTGAGATGAGCCACCGGCGTAAGAGCTCCGGTTCGGCCGACTTGCGTGATAATATCTTCCACAACAGTCGTCGCTTGCTCGGCCGGAAATTTGAAAGCGATGGCGTATCTCGGCGCTTTGCCGGTATAACCCAGCCTTTCTTGCCAATCCCGCCTATTTAGCTTTACCGCCACTCCGTCTATCCAATAATCTTCCTTGTCTTTTTTCTTCTGCCATTCTTTCCAATAAGAAATAACTCCCTCTATGTTTTGGCAAAGTTTGTAATTTTTGTTCACCTTAAAGCCAAGTTTTTCTAGCAATTCCAATTCTTTAATCTGCGTTTCTGGGAAAGAGGAGAGAAAACCAATATCATATATATAGCTGTCCAATTTTCTGGAAGCGGCGACAGAAGGATCAAGTTGGCGAATGGAACCGGCGGCGGCGTTTCTAGGGTTGGCAAAAAGGGGAAGATTTTTTTTCTCCTGTTCTTTGTTAAGCCTTTCAAATTCCTTTTTGCTCATCCATATTTCTCCTTCCACCACAATATTTATCGGCTTTTCCAGTTTAAGGGGAATACTTTCAATCGTCTTAATGTTTTGCGTCACATCCTCGCCCGTTACGCCGTCGCCTCTGGTGGCCGCCGTTTTTAATATCCCGTTTTCATAAGTCAAAACGATTTTAAAACCGTCAATTTTAAGCTCGCACGCATAAGCGACATCAAGGTTTCGCCTTGCGGCAAGGCGAAACCTTGATGTCGCAGGGACTTCCTTTTCCAGCATTCGTTTCACCCGCTCGTCAAATTCCTTTATTTCTTTTTCGGTGAAAGCGTCGCCAAAAGACCATTGCCGCGCTTTGTGAACGACTTTGGCGAATTTGTCCAAAGGTTTCCCGCCAATTCTTTGAGTGGGAGAATCGGGACTGACATATCGGGGATATTGTTTTTCCAGTTCCACCAACTCATGTTTGAGCGAGTCCAGCGCTGCGTCGGAAATTTCCTGCCGGTCCAAAACATGATACAGATAGCGATGATGATTTATCGTTTGGCGAAGTTTCTCAAGGCGAATTTTAATATCTTTCATTATTAATTTTACAATTCTTTGACGGACACGAGCCGTATCGCCCTTTCCACTTTGAAAGGAGAGTCGGAATCGCAGGCCACATTATACCCTCTGGATTCAACGGTGGTAATGACCTTGTTTGAAATGGAATAATTTTTATCCACTTTAATTTCAACGCAAGAATTGGTTGGCGCGCCAAAAGGAAGAGTGAAGGAGTAAGAGCTCTTGTCTGTATCTGGATTAGCGTCGCTTATGGCGCTAATGCTGCTTTCGGCGCATTTGAAGGTGTCTGATGGCGCGTCTGCTGGCTCAAAAGCGCTATCGTCCAAACCGGGGTGCTTGATTTCCCAATAAAAAAAACATTCTATGCCGACATCGGCGGCGTAGAAAGCGATTTGCGACTCCCGGCCTATGCCGGAAAGTTTTAATTCCTTGGTCATAATATTAAAGATTCCCAAGCTGACGGAAAGAATTGCGCTGACGACCAGCAGTGAGAGCAGAAGCGTAAAACCGTTCGCCTTTCGACTCAAAATAAAATTGGAATTTGATTTTAATTTATTATTTTTCATTTTTTAGATTTTAGATTATTGGCTATCCAGTTTCCTTTGCGAAACTGTCGCCTGCAAATCAAGCTTTGATTTTAATTTTTCTTTTTCTCCCGATTCTCCGCCGATGGATATTACAACCATCGGCTGTTGCCTATCCCCCGACGGATATGTCTCTTCCCCTGAAACCAAAAAAGAAAGGTGGGTGATTTTAACTCCCTCGGAAGTCATTCTAATCCAGCCGCCCGAGTCTTCTTTTCTCTCTATATATTCTTCCGCGTTTAATTTATATTCAATCGCTTTTGTTTCGTCTTTATCAGTAAAAGAAATTGTCCCTTCCAGACACGCCGGCTGGCAATAGTTTTTGCCTTCTCTTATATCCCTCATCATCGCCTCCATAACGAAGTTTAAGTTGTCGTTCACCTTCCTAAACGATTCCGTTTTCTTCTGGATATCCATTATGTTGAGAAAGGCCGACAAGGTTATCGTCATCACCACCATAAATACCCCCAGCGCGACCAGCAATTCTATAAGAGTAAAACCTTTTGTTTTTGATTTATTTTTTTGCATTATCTCCAATTAAAAATATTATCCTGCAAATTCACAATTTTTTCGCCGTATTTTCCCGTCCACTTTACGGAAATGTTGACTTTGGCTTCGTCGCCGCCGATTCCCGCGGTGTCGTCTATTTTTACTGTTCTTATAAAAGCGGTTTCCTTGCCGTTGGTGTTATAGTTGTAATTTTGGCCGTCAAATTTGAGCTTGTTGACACAGCCGCTCGCTTCGCAAGAATTTACCTCCTTTTTTCCAGTATCTATGTAACAGCCGGCCGAAATACCCTCCGCTGGAACGCATTTTTTTACTCCGTCCAGCCAATCGCTTGATTCGCTTAAAATATTCGTGTCTCTGACATTTCTTACATACTCAATAACTTCCTGCCCGAGATAAAACGCCACCAGCTGATCTTTGGAAACCGCCGCTATTCCTATATTCTTGATGGACAAAACCATCGGCCCGGCCACGGCGGCGGAAAGAATGGTTACGGCCACAAGAGTTTCTATAAGAGTAAACCCCCACACCAGTTTTTTCTTTGCAAAAACTGGTGTGGGGGTAAAACCAAATTTTAATTTTTCGTTTTTTTTCATTTTATTCCACCGATATCTGCCCGCTTCTCCAGATATTAATATATTTTTTATTTTTTTCTTTATCCCCCCGCGGCGATTGAATCGTAACTTTGGCGTAAGAACAGGAATCGCAAACAATTTTGTCCGCCGAAATGGAAGCCATGGAAGTTGCCCGCGGATAAACAATATCCAAGCCGCCGCTTCCAGCGCTTTGGCACGGAACGGAATCGCATGCTTGCAACTCGGAGACATAATCTCCCGTGCTTATTTTAAATTCCTGAAACAATTCTCCGTCATTATAAGTTTTATCGCTGTTCGAATCGGCGAATAAAATCAAAGACTTTGAATCGATTTTATCAAAATGAATGCCAAAGCCGTAATAATCCTCCCCGCCGGAAACCGGCCTTTCTATGCCCAAAGCGTAAGCCTGCGCTTGGCGGACAATCAAAGCGATTTCCTCGCTTGTTCTTTTTAAAGCCATTTTCTGGCTGAACTCGGGATAGCTGGCAAAAATCATTGTGCTTATCAAAGTCAAAATTCCCACGGCCACCATAAGCTCTATTAAACTAAAACCTTCTTGTTTCATTTATTATATTATACCATTTTTTATCAAAATAAAAAACTGATTATCTTTTCTCCCCAAAAGAAAGAAATTGCCGTCCCTAAAATCATAAAAGGCCCGAAAGCGATACTGCTTTTCAAGCCGTATTTATTTTTATTCAAAAGTATCAGCAAAACGCCGACAACCGCCCCGACCCAAAAAGATAAAGTAACGGCGGCTACACCCTTGACTATTCCAAGAAGCCAGCCGATGCCCAAGGCCAGTTTGGCATCGCCAAAACCCATCCAGCGGCCGCGAGATACGCCCCAAAGCAGAGCGAAAAAAGCGAATAATATAAAACCGGCCAGTAAATTATTCCAATTAAAAATCCGAAATAAGCCAATAAACGCCAAGCCGTTAAAAATCCAGACAAATAGATTCGGGACTATTTGGTGGCGATAATCGTAGACGGCGATAATAATTAAAAAAGAAAATATCAAAACTAAAAAACTAAAACCAAAAATGTTTTGGGTTTGTTGAAACAATAATACAAATATAATTCCGGTTATTGTTTCAACCGCCGGGTATTGCCAAGATATTTTCGCTTTGCAAGCCGAACATTTTCCCCGAAGAAAAACAAAACTGGCAATGGGCAGAAGCTCATGCCATTTTAATTTCTTGGCGCAGTTGAAACATTTTGACCGGCCGGACACGACTGATTGGCCGGTATTTAAGCGCAAAATGACAACATTAAGAAAACTGCCGACAACGGCGCCGAAAACAAAAATAATAATTCCCGCAAAAAAATCCACACCCATGCGATTATTATAACAGCCAACTTCTCAAAGCCTCGTCGACACCGGACTTCGACGAGAGTATAATTTCAATATGATGAGAAAAGAAACCTTTTTAATCGGAGAATATTATCATATATACAGCCGCACACTTTTAAATATACCCGAATTTCAAAACAAGGATAATGCTCGCAAACTGGCTCAAACATTTTTACTGGCCAATTCAACAAAATCCGGCCAAGCTTTTGATTATCTAAGAAATAACATAAATACATCCCTAGAAAATGCCTTGAAAATTTCAAAATCAGGAGAAAAATTAGCAGAAATTTTGTGTTACGCAATCATGCCGGATCATTATCATATTCTAGTGAAAGAGATACGGGAAAAAGGAATAACGGATTTTACAAGAAAATGCAACACATCTATAGCAAAATATGTAAACATAAAAACAGGAAGAAAGGGTCCTCTTTTTGAGAGCAGATTCAAGTCAAAACACATTGATTCAAACGAATATCTTCTTCATTTATCAGTTTATATACACCTTAATCCGCTAGACTTTTTAAGTAATAAAGATTGGCGAAAAAATAAAATAAGCGACTGGGAAAATGCGAAGCTGAAAATATTAAATTATCCGTGGTCAAGCATAAAACATTTTATCTCGTCGACACCGGACTTCGACGAGAGTATTTACTCAAACATAGTTTCCGGAATTGATATAATCACGAGTCAGTTTAAAAACAAA
>Ga0209211_10006136_pt1 | contig 17564 bp, 19 predicted proteins | sample RifGroA2_FD_183992 | JGI IMG/M metagenome (GOLD analysis project Ga0209211, IMG submission 183992) | Groundwater microbial communities from Rifle, Colorado, USA - Groundwater A2 (SPAdes) (version 2) | ecosystem: Environmental > Aquatic > Deep subsurface > Groundwater | place: Rifle, Colorado... | reverse complement strand
CGCGCGTCATGGACGCGTCGCCGGATAAGCGCTTCGTCTACCATCTGCTCGCCTCCACCGGCATCTGTGCCGTTCCGCTTTCCACCGGGTTCAATTCCCGCCTCCAGGGATTCCGCTTCACGCTCCTTGAGACGAATTCCGCGCGCTTTAAAAAGATTATTGATACGCTCGCAAAAGCGATAAAGGATTACCTGGCATCTTGAACAGCCGGGCAGTAAGAAATGCAGAACAGGAACTTGAATGCAAACCCCGTCCGCCAGCTGGCGGACGGGGTTTGCGGGCTGAAGGGAACGGGGGGATTATTTCATGTGCGCCGAGACGAGCTTCGTCATCTCGAACATCGTGACCTCGCCTTTACCGCCGAATATCGACTTCAGCTTGGCGTCCGCGAGGATGTTCCGCTTGTTTGTTGGATTCTGGAGGTTGTTCCTCTTGATATATTCCCAAATCTTCTTGGTTACTTCAAAGCGGGGCATAGGGCCCTTGCCAACGATAGCTTCAAGTTCCGGGTCAAGGTTAAGGGGTCTTGATAAAGCGGGGTTTAGTGCTCGTGCCATAGTGATTATAGTTTTTTAATACTGACTGGTGCAGTATACCATAGATATTCACTGCATTGAATGTGTCCACAGCCATTGTGCTTTGGCGCACGTGTTCTATATTGCATGCAGAAGTTAGCATCTCGCGCTCGTGCGGATGCATTTTACAGGGGAGATAGACGCATGAGAACGCAAAGAGAAGTCGCGGTTCGGTTCGTGCTGTATGGATGCCGGAACAATGAACGGCTCCAGGTCGGCGGCAGATGGCTCGCCGGATGGTTTTTCATACGGCAGCGGCGGATGCAACTGGACTGGATACTCATGAAAGCCGGTTTTTCGCTTTTCGGCTCTCTTATCCAGCGTTTTTCCAGCAAGGCGGACGATGGGTATACATACGTAGGCGTTATCGGGCAATCCGCGATAACTATCCATACGTATCCCGAGCTTGGTACGGCGACGGTGTATGTCGTTACTTGCCCGGGCGAAGACGAAGACGGTTCCGCTACCACGAATCTCGAAAGGATTCTCCGCTGGCATTTCCGCGCCAATCGCGTCGAGAAAAAGCTTCTCGACTACGTGCCGCTTCAGCGTGCGGCGTGAGGCAGTGCCGCTTGAAAGGCCGCGAGCGTGCTCGCGGCCTTTTTGTTTTTCCGCCGTTGCACACTGAATACACTTGCGTGTTCCCCATGGAGAGTATACTGGAGGCATGGATTCCGATAATGGCAATGGAGGCAGCGGCGACTTCGGCACCATGGTCGCGCCGCGGCGGCGGATACCGCACTATCACGGCGAGAGCACACGGGTTCTCTTTGTTATAAGCGCCATCGTGCTTATCGTCGCCCAATCAACGGGCTCGAATCTCCCGCTCTCAACGATGGGATCGGTCATCGTGGCCTTGGCGCTTGTCATCGCCGCCGGCATCACGAATCCGGCACAGGGCTGGATACACTGGCTGAATGCGCTTCTCGCAGCAGCCGGAGCGCTTATATTCGGCATCACGGCCGTCGATAATTATCGCGCGGGGGTAAGCATCTTCGACCCCTCCTTCATCTATGTCGAAGCGCTCGCGCTCCTCTCACTTCTCGCGCTCTACTTCACCACGCGGACCATCCGCGGTTTCCACCTGCGTCCGAACCTCTCTTGACCCCAGCATGTCTCTCCAGAGTTTTCTTCTCAAACAGTACGCGAAGTGGAAGCTGAAGGGCGTGCCGGAGGTCGAACGCGAGCGAATGACGGACATGGTCTCGAAGGACCCGCAGCTCTTCAAGAAGATCGGCGAGGAGATCGAGCGGCGCAAGAAGGGCGGTGAAAGCGAGATGAAGGCCTCGATGGAGGTGATGAAGAAGTACCGCGCTGAGCTCGCCGCGCTTATGCAAAAAAAGTAGTTCGACACACTCACTATGGACGCACTCATCCCTTTTCTCGTGTTCTGCCAGGCGCTCGGCGCCTTTACTGGTGCCTTTTCGGCGGTCTGGTCCGAGATCGCCTATGTGCGCGCGGTGAAGGACGGAAAGATAGACCGCGCCGAGCGCATCCACCTTGACGGTATCGCGCGGGGCCTGCGCTTCGGGATGACCATCCTGCTTCTCGCCTCCTTCGGGCTCGTGATTGTCGATTTCGCGCTTCGCACGGCGCTCCAGCCCGCGCTCACGCCCGGCTACTGGACTTTCGTCGTTCTCGCGCTCCTTGTCGTCGGCGTTTCCTGGGCGCTCTCGCGGCGCTTCGTCTCCTTCGCCTTCGGCTCTGCCCTCATCTTCACGGCGTGGTGGTTCCTCGCGTATCTCTCTATCGGCTGGCTGCCGCCCCTCACCTTCGGCGCGGCGCTCGCATTCTTTGCCGTCGCCACCGCGATCTTTTACGTCATACTTCAAGCCAATCGCTTCTTTGTCTTGCGTAAAAAGTAACTTATCCACACTCGACAGTGTGACGAAGCGTCAATCACTTGCATCTTTACATGCCGCGTGTACACTCTCTGTACGGTTGATTGCCAGTTAGAAATAGCTGGTCCCGCCTGTTTTCGGAAAACAGGCGGGAAGGAAGTCAGGTGTAATCCCTGCACTGTGCCGCAACGGTAATTCCCGCCCTTTTAGAGATAAAGAGCGGGACGAGTCCGAGTATCAACAACCGCTATTCCCGAGCAGGAAATGAAACAAACTATTTTACTAGGTGCCGTGCTTGTTGCCGTCACGGCTACTTTTATATATGCGCCCCGCGCGCCTCTCGCGCCGGAGACGATCCAAACGCTCGCTCCTCCAGATTCGATACGCTCACCGCAGGCAGCCGCTACGGCGACAGTTACCGTCGGCGAGAATACATACTCGGTCAATCTAACGTCCGGCGAGACGGTTCTTGATGCAATGCGCGCGCTCGCCTCGACGAGCTCGTTCACCTTTGCCGGCCGCGACTATCCCTCCCTCGGGTTCTTCGTTGACTCCATCAACGGGCAGAAGAACGCCGGCGGCAGGTACTGGATTCTCTACGTGAATGACGTCTCTGCCACCAACGGTGTCTCGAGCACCGTATTACAAGCGGGCGATCTAATCGAATGGAAGTATGAAAAGGGTTATTAATTTCTTCGCCATGAAAAAATACATACGTTTCGGTGTCGTCGCGTTCTGTATCGGGCTCGCGCCGCTGTCTGCGTATGCGGACGAACCGTTCACTATTGAGGTGCCAAGTAATTGCACCGTCACGGATACCGCCGACGTAGAACACACATTCCCGCAGGACGATTCGCCAAGCGATTATCTGGGCATCTGTATGCTCGAAGCCGCGAAGGCAGCGGGGCTCATCACCTTTACGCTCACGAACGACCTGAACTTCGGCCTCTATATCCAAAGCGTGAACGATATTGAACCAGGGGCGACCGAATATTGGGCGATCTGGCAGAACAGTGTCATGGCGGCATGCGGCATCGGATGCCTGCCGGTCGCGCAGGGAGATACTCTCTCTTTCATTCTCACGGATTGGGTGACGAATGCCGAAAGTACGATGATCGCGTTGCGGGCGAATCTGCTCGCGCCGCCGCCCCCGCGTAGCGGCGGGGGCGGCGGGGGCGGCGGTATTCCGAGTTCGCAGTTGAATATCGCGAATGCACTTGCGTACCTCACGAGCACACAGCACGAGGACGGCTCATTCGACTCGCCAATGCTCTCAGACTGGGCGGCACTCGCCTTTGCGGCGACCGATTCGGGGGAGGCGAAAGAGAAGTTGCGCGCGTATATGCTTACTGCGACCCCGCCGCTCTCAAGTGTTACCGACTATGAGCGACACGCGATGGCGCTCGCGGCGCTCGCCATCAATCCGTATGCCGACACCCCGGTCGATTACATCGCGCCCATCGTCAACTCCTTCGACGGGAAGCAGATTGGTGACCCCTCGCTCGACAATGACGATATCTTCGCGCTTTTCCCGCTACTCTCTGTCGGTTACAGTACGAATGACCCCCTCATTCAAAAAACAACGGCATTCATCCTCTCGCGGCAGCGCCAGAACGGCTCGTGGAACGAAAGTGTTGACATGACCGCCGCCGCCATCCAAGCGCTCGTGCAGGTGCGTATTCTTCCTGACGTATCCTTGGCTCTTATACGGGCCGAGGGATATTTGCGAAAAGAACAGCCGAGAGAGGCTATCCCCGGCAGTAGCTTCTCGATGAGCTGGGTACGGCAGGCGATAAGCGCACTCAGCTGGACGCCGAGCGGCTGGACACCGAACTCGTTCACCCGAGAGGACCACCTTGCCGGACTACAGCAGTCTGACGGCGGTGTCGAACCCGAATCATCCGGCACACAAACCCGCGTGTGGGCGACCGCGTATGCCATCCCCGCTGCGCTCGGGAAGCCCTGGCCGTGGCTTCTGCAATCGTTTATGCGACCGAGCGAAGAGCGAGGGAGTACTAAGGCCAGCAGGTCGAATGTGAAGCAAATCGCTACGACTTCAACCAAATCTGCATTCCCTGTAGCTGTGGTAGCGAGTACGACACCGGTAGAATCTGTCGTCGCTGTCGAATCGCAGGGTTTGAAGCCAAAAGTGAAGGAGAGGTTCTCGCCTTCGCCTCGAATGCCGGTCCTCATTGACAACCAAATGGCCGCAGTGGCGAACGCGCCAACTGACGGTTTTTTCAGCCGTCTCTGGAGTTCTATCGCCGCGTTCTTTAGCAACTTACTGTAGTATAATTCGTACCACCTATATGAAACTCTCTTTTACAACCGGCTGGCTTAAATTCGTTATCGGCTGGAGCGTGGTTTTCCTCTTCCGTCTCATTCCGTTCCGTCCTCCGAACGTCGAGCCCTTGCTCGCGACGCTGATGCCGTTTTCTAAACGCTATGGGCTCGCGGGGAGCTTCTTCTTCGCATTCTTCGGGATCGTCCTCTTCGACGCGGTGACGAGCGGCTGGGGGATCTGGACGCTTGTCACCGCGCTTTCGTATGGCGCGCTCGGCCTCGCGGCGCATCTCTTCTTCAAGGATCGCGAAGCCTCGGTCAAAAATTTCCTCCGCTTCGGCATCGTCGGCACGATCGCGTACGACGCCGCGACCGGCCTCACGATCGGCCCCCTCTTTACCGGCCAACCCTTTATGGTCGCGCTTATAGGCCAGATCCCCTTCACCCTTCTGCACCTCGCCGGTACGGTTGTTTTCGCCACTTTCCTCAGCCCGGTACTCTATCGGTGGGTGGTGCAGAACGAGCGGTTCGAGCTCACGTTTCTAAAAAACCGTCTGCCGGCATAGCGCTATGTTAACAATCGGCATCGTCGGTCTCCCGAACGTCGGCAAGTCGACGCTTTTTAATGCGCTCACCAAAGCGTCGGTGCCGGCGGAGAATTATCCCTTCTGCACGATAGACCCTTCGGTCGGCATCGTCGGCGTTCCCGACCCGCGGCTTGGCGCGCTCGCGACATTTTCAAAGAGCGAGAAGGTCATCCCGGCGGCGATCGAGTTTGTGGACATTGCAGGGCTTGTCGCAGGCGCGGCGACCGGCGAAGGCCTCGGGAACCAATTTCTCGCGAATATCCGCGAGACCGACGCTATCCTGCAGGTCGTCCGCTTCTTCGACGACCCGAACGTCCTGCATGTAGAAAAAGAGATCGAACCCTATAAAGATATCGAGATCATCAATCTCGAACTTGTGCTTGCAGATTCTGAACAAGTGCAGAAACGGCGCGACAAGATCATGGGCGACATCAAAGCGGGGCGCAAGGAATTTGTCGCTGAAGAGGCGGCGCTGGTGAAGCTTATGGAGGGCTTTGCCGCAGGGAAGCTCGCACTGTATACCGGACTGGATGACGACGAGAAGAAGCGCGTCGCGCAGTTGAACCTGCTTACGATGAAGCCGATACTCTATGCGCTCAATACCAAGGGAGGCGGGCGCTCTCTGAATGAAATCAATGACGGACGCGCGGAGCGCGCCTACAAGCTCATCAAGGAGCTCGGAGCGCGTTATGTCTATGTGGATGCCGCGATCGAGCGAGAGCTCAATGACGTCGCCGATGTCGAGCGCGCCGGATTCCGGCAGGAGCTCGGCGTGAGCGAAGACGGGCTCGCTGACCTTATCCGCGGCGCATATGAGACGCTGGGCCTCATCTCATTCTTCACCACCGGCGTCGACGAGACGCGTGCATGGACAGTGAAGCGCGGTAGTACGGCGCCCGCTGCGGGCGCCGCTATTCACAACGACTTTTTAACTAAATTTATTCGTGCAGAGGTCATCGAATGGCAGAAGCTCCTCGAGGCTAGCAGCTGGGCCACCGCCCGCGACAAGGGCCTCATCCGCACCGAAGGAAAGGAGTACCTCGTTCAAGACGGCGACGTGATCGAATTCCTCCACGGCTAGTTGACTAATCATCAAACATCTGTATATTGCATAACGGAATACTTGTCGGGGAGCAATCCCTTTCGTAATCCAAATAGCAAAGAAAAAGGAGGGAGCAGTCATGCTCGAACGCTTAGATAACTTCCTGCGCAGCAATGCACAGAAGTTCTGCGATAACGCGCAGAAGTACACCGGACTGACGAAATTCGTATTCCTCAAATGGAACATGGTACTTTCGTCACTGTTCATAATGGCGAGTGCCATTTGCGACCGCAGTATGTTTCTTGTGAGCGTCGCCTTGTTGAATTCAGTCGCTGTAATACGTTGCGTCCATGATCTAGAGCAAGAGGAATCAGAATTCTTGGCGAACGGGAAGATCAAACTTTCTTTTCTCCATAGCGTCTATTTCCGGACCCGTTTTATCTTGATCGTAGGAGTCATCACGATCCTGCTACTGATTATTGCAGACCCACCTTCATACCTACTCGTGTGCGCAAACGTGTGCATGATTGCATGGGTATATCTCGCAGTCTGCACACCGCGGCCGCCGGGGAAGAGCAAGATGCGGGAATGGTGCGAGAAAGGGCTCTGGCGGCTTAACGATTGGCTCAAGCCAGAACCAGCTCTTGTGTCCACCCCCGCGTCCGACCGATAACCAGTACGCCTCGTTCCTTGTGCGCCTTCGATCCTCGCCGTGTGCGGGGATTTTCGTTTCAGTAGTTAGCTAAGTATCCACAACATGTGACGGTCGTCATATGTTTTGGATAGCAAAAAATTAAAGAACAAGCCGCGCGCGTACATGGAGTAGCGGCGGCTTGTAGCGGGTGACGGGTACGGCACCTTCAGAGGCTCTCATGCTCATATCCTTGCGTGGGGACGAAAACCTGATGGCCGTTAACGGTGCCCTGGTAGACCCGTGCCTTGTAACCGACAGGGCTTTCGTAGACCATCCTGGAGTACGTGACGGGGACTTCTCTGACAGGGACGCATTTCTTCGCCCTGACTTGGTGCTGAACGACGGCGCTAATGACGTCTCGGTCCATATCCCATTGCGCCATTGTGTCGACAACAGCTATCGCGTCCTCTTTCTTAAGGCAGAGAATAACGCGAACTTCGGTCAGCTCTTGGTTGAGAGGAAAGATTTTTTGTTGGCCGAAAGCGCCGCTGGCGTACAGCGTGAAAAGGACAAAGAGAGATACCGCCAGTATCGCCCCCACGACTCCCGCAAGCGAGTAGACCTTGAACATTTTTTACCTCTTTTCTTTTGTTGAAAGTGCTTTTGCGCTCCGCATATAACACTACCCCAACCCTGTTTAATTTCAATGTGGTATAATATGCGCCTATGGACAAACCCAAAATAACAGCAAAGGACTTTTTCTTGTGGGCAGGTGCGATAGTCGCATTTTACTGGAGTGTTATTGCTTTCATTCTTCTCACATTTGACTACATAAATTACGCGTTTCCGAACACGCTCGCGTACTATCCGGTTGATCCGTACCAAAGCGGTATCAGCTACGAGATGGCATCTGTCATCGTACTCCTACCTATCTATATGCTCCTGATGTGGCTCATACATAAAGATATAGCAAACGACCCGTCGCGCAAAGAAATCTGGGTGCGGCGCTGGGCGCTCATCTTGACCCTATTTGTCGCAGGCGTAGCGATAGCGGTGGACCTTATCATGCTCCTCACCACCTTTCTCAACGGCGAGGCGTTGACGATAGCGTTTTTGCTCAAGGTGCTTATCATCTTCCTCATCGCGGCGGGGGTCTTTATGCATTTCATTGCCGACCTGAAAGGGTACTGGGACACATTTCCCGAACGGAGAAATTGGGTGCGTATTGGCGTCGCCGTCCTCGCAGTTGCCACGATAGTCGCCGGTTTCTTTATTGTCGGCACCCCCGCACAAGCGCGCCTCGCCCGCTTTGATGCCGAGAAGGTGAGCGACCTTCAGGATATCCAATACCGGGTAACCAGCTACTATCAGGCGAAACAGAAGTTGCCTGCGAAGCTCGACGAACTTGCAAATGCTCTCAACTACGGCCCCTTGCCGACAAACCCACAAACGGGAGAAACATATGTCTATCAGGCGACTGGAACGCTCACATTCAAGCTTTGCGCCGTCTTCAATACAGAGAGCCGCGGGAATCAGACGTTACCTTTCCAAACTCGAGCCATTGCACCGGAAGCTATGCCGATTGGAGGCAAAACTGGTGTGTTAGACAACTGGCAACACAATGCGGGCGAAGTATGTTTTGACCGGACCATCGATTCGAGCTTCTACCCGCCGTTGAAATAAGGATGGCATACGACCATAAAGACATTGAAAAAAAAGCACGGGAGAAATGGGTTAGTTCGGACCTCTATACAACAGATCTCTCGAATGAGTCCAAAGAGCCGTACTATCTGCTCGTAGAGTTCCCGTACCCTTCGGGCGATCTCCATATTGGCCACTGGTACGCCTTCGCGGTCACTGACATCTATGCGCGCCTGCTCCGTCTGCGCGGCAAGAATGTGTTCTTCCCGATCGGGTTCGACGCGTTCGGACTGCCCGCCGAGAACGCGGCGATGAAGCACGGCGAAGATCCGAGAGCATGGACGTATGCGAATATGGCGCGCATGCGCGAACAGCTCGCGACGATGGGCGCGTCGTTTGACTGGAGCAAAGAGGCCGTCACCTGCGAGCCGAAGTATTACCAGTGGACGCAGTGGCTCTTCACGAAGTTTTTCGAGCACGGCCTCGCCGAGCGGAAGCTCGCAGCCGTGAAGTGGTGCCCCAAAGACCAGACCGTACTTGCGAATGAGCAAGTGATTAATGGTCGTTGCGAGCGTTGCGGCACCGAGGTCGAAGAGAAACGGCTCACACAATGGTTCTTGAAGATCACCGACTATGCCAGTCGGCTCCTCACCGGGCTCGAGAACCTGCCGTGGCGTGAGGAAATAAAAGAGGCCCAGCGCGCGTGGATAGGGAAGTCGGAGGGAGCAAAAATCACATTCAGCTTGCAGCTGACAGCTGGCAGTGAGCAGCAACCCGCAAACAGCAACCTGCAACCTATCCAGGTGTTCACCACGCGGCCGGATACCATCTTCGGTGCTACGTATGTGGTGCTAGCGCCGGAACATCCATCCGTAGCCCAGCTGACAGCTGACAGCTTGCCGCTTGCAGAGAATGCAGAAGAGATTTGGCGCTATGGAAAAGCAACCAAGAAAAAGACAGAGAGGGAACGGAGCGAGAATAAAGAGAAAACCGGCGTTGAAATCAAGGGAGTGAAGGCAGTCAATCCCGCAACGAAAGAAGAGATCCCCATCTACGTTGCCGATTACGTCCTCGGCTCTTACGGCACTGGTGCGGTGATGGCGGTGCCAGCACACGACGAGCGGGATTACGAATTTGCGAAGAAATTTGGATTGCCTATCAGACAAGTTATTGAGCCGACATACGAGCAGACAACGGAGCCGGGAAAAATCCGCGAAGGAGAACCGTTTGACCACCGCGAGGCCATTATTGCTATCGTCAAGCATTGGAGTGAAGAAAAGTACATCGCGCTCAAATGGAAGGAGGTTGCATGGGGTACGTTCATCACGGGCGGCATTGAGGAGGGGCAGACACCAGAAACCGCAGCCAAAGCTGAACTCGAAGAGGAGGTAGGGTATACCGACGCGAAGTTCATAAAGGACTTCGGTGTCGTGCACGGTAAGTTCTATCACGTGCCGAAGAAAACAAATCGAAACGCGCACGCACACGTTGTGTATCTTAAGCTGCAGAGCGACGCAAAAAAACCCATTGCTGAAACGGAACAAACTAAGCACGAGCCGCTCTGGCTGACAGCCGACGAGCTCCGGAAGTTTCTCACGCCCGACACGCACCAACATGCCTTGCGTTGGCTTCTTGGAGATACGAGCCCGTATACCGGATTCGGGACTCTTGCCGACTCTGGCCCATTTACGCGAAGAGAAAGTGAAGAGGCGAAATGGGACATCGTGAAGCATGTAGACGGAGAGAAGAAGACGCAATATCGCCTGCGCGATTGGCTTGTGAGCCGGCAGAGATACTGGGGATGTCCGATACCGATCGTGTATGACCCAGAGGGGAAGCCGCATGCTGTTCCGGCCGAGCATCTACCGTGGCTTCTGCCCACAGATGTTGATTTCACCCCGACCGGCGAGGCGCCACTCGCCTCCTCCAAAGAATTAAAGGAGCGCGTGACGAAGATATTCGGCGAAAAGTGGACACCGGAGTATGACACACTTGATACATTTGTAGACTCGTCATGGTATTTCCTCCGCTACCTTGATGCACAGAATACACACAAGTTTTCTGACGCGACGCTCATGAAAGCGTGGCTGCCGATCAATCGGTACTCGGGCGGAAGCGAGCACACCACAATGCACGTGCTCTACGCGCGCTTCTTTATGAAAGCGCTCTACGACCTCGCGCTCGTGCCGGTGGACGAACCGTTTGCCGAGCGCTATAACCGCGGGCTCATCATGGGCCCAGACGATGCTAAGATGAGCAAGTCGAAGGGGAATGTCATCAATCCGGACGAGTTCGTAAAAAAATATGGCGCTGATGCGGTGCGCCTCTATCTCGCCTTCATCGGTCCCTATAACGAGCCAGGGAACTATCCGTGGAATCTCGATGGCGTGGCCGCGATGCGGAAATTCCTCGAGCGTATTGTATGTCTTGTTGAAGGACACCCAGTGTCTACATCAGATGTAGACACTGGGTGTCTACAAATGCCGGAGGTACTAGAGCAGGCGCTCGCGCGCGCGTGCAAAAAAGTTGCGGAGGACGGCGATCGATTTAAGTTCAACACGAGCGTCGCCGCGCTCATGATACTTGTGAATGAAATGGAGACGCTAAAGACCGTTCCGAAAGAAGCACTCATGCAATTGGCCATCATGCTCGCGCCCTTCGCGCCGCATCTCGCCGAACATCTCTGGGAGAAGCTTGGCGGAAAGGGAAGCATACATCAGCAGTCGTGGCCGGCTTTTGACGCACGTGTCCTTGTCGAGGACACTGTGCACATTGTCGTGCAGGTCGCCGGCAAGAGGCGAGGAAGCATCCGGCTCCCGAGCGGAGCCGGCGAAGCTGAAGCGGCGGCTGAAGCGCTCAAGATCCCTGCCGCCCGCGCGGCGCTCGGCGGGAAGGAACCGAGACGGGTGGTATACGTACCAGGCAAGATCATAAATTTTGTGGCATAATCCTACCCATTGACTCTTTATAAGGCATTTGGTATACATTAGAACATATGAAAAAGACCATCTCTTTTTCCTTTGATAGCGCCGCGCTCGTGAAGCGGCTCCTCGCCGCGGCGCCTGCGCGGGCGCGTGAAGTCCTTGTCCGCCGCTTCGGCCTCGGGACGATCCCGGTCCGCGAGACGCTTGAGGCCATCGGCGACCGTTCGAGTATCACCCGCGAGCGTGTCCGGCAGATCGAAGCCGCCGGCCTCGATGCGATACGCGTGAACAAGGTTTTTAAAGAAGCGGCCGCCGCCTTCGAAGAAATCGCCACGTACATCCACTCGCTCGGCGCTATCGTACCTGAAGAGATGCTCTTGACCGCGCTCGGAAAGGACGAAAAAACGCGCAATCGATTCCGTTTCTTCCTCATGCTTGATTCAACGTTCTTCCGCGAACGCGAGACGAACGATTTCCTCGCACGCTGGCATGTGGATAAGGCGACGGCGAAGCATATCCACGATGCGCTTTCCCGCCTCTACGCGTCGCTCTCCGATGATGAGGTGGTTTCTGAAGGAGATCTCCTCGACCGCTTCCTCGACGAGCTCAAAGACGTGAACGATGCGTACAAGAACGAAGAGGTCATGAAGCGCTGGCTCTCGCTCTCTAAGCATATCGGTAGCAACCCGCTCGCCGAGTGGGGTCGAACCTCGGCGCCCGCGATCCGTATCAAAGGCGTCCGCGATTACGCGTATCTGGCGGTGAAGCGCCACGGCGTCCCGATGCATTTCTCCGCGGTCGCGAAGACGATCGGCACGCTCTTTTCGAAGAAAGCGCACATCGCGACGACGCACAACGAGCTTATCAAAGACCCGCGCTTCGTGCTCGTGGGGCGTGGGCTCTACGCACTCACCGAGTGGGGCTATACGCCGGGCGTCGTCCGCGACGTTATCCGCAAGGCGCTCGAAAAAGAGGGCCCCCTGAAGAAAGATGACATCATTAAACAGGTGAAGCGCGCCCGTTTCGTCAAGGACAATACCATTCTCGTCAATCTGAATGACCCGCGCTACTTCAAGCGCCTCAAAGACGGCCGCTACGCGGTAGTCTAAGCCCGTATGAACAGCGCGCGTCCCGCCAGAAGCGGGACGCGCGTTGTTCTTGGTATACTCTAACCTACCATATGGTACCGTTCATCCACTTCCTCGAAGAAGCCCAGAAAAAGATCACAAACAATCTCGGCGTTCGGTTCGAGCCATGGCCACTTTTCCTCCTCGGCATCGTATTGCTCGCGAACGCGCTGGTATTCATGCCGAGCGTCGTCTCTCTGGCATTCTCCTTAGCGCTTTTTCTCGCGCCCGTATGGCTGCCATTCCTGCTCGGCAACGGAGCATGGAAGATGTGGATTGTCCTCCAACGCTCTGAGTTCATCGCGAATCAGAAGTATCTCCTCTTGGAAATAAAGCCGCCGCGCAATCTTGTGAAGACGCCGATCGCGATGGAGGCCTTCCTCTCGAGCATCCACCTTACCGGAGGAGAATCTACCTGGTACATGCGCTTTAGGGGCGGCACGCGGCCGTTCTTTTCTCTTGAGCTGGCATCGTTCGAGGGCCAGGTGCATTTCTTCATTTGGGCGCGCGCAGGTCTCAGGCGGATCATCGAATCCCAACTGTATGCGCAATACCCGGGAGTGCAAATAGTCGAAGCGCCTGATTATACGCGGCGCATCCCGGTGAATCCTGAAGAGTGGAAAGTCTGGGGCTGCGACTTCGTACATACTGCTCCGGATCCGCTGCCGATCAAGACGTATATCGAGTACGGGCTCGACAAGGTACAGAAGGAGCCGGAACAGGTCGACCCGCTGGCGAACCTCATCGAGTTCATGGGCTCGGTCGGGAAAGGCGAATATCTCTGGCTCCAATTCATCATTCGTGCGCACAAAGGCGAGAAGTACGGCACCACGCCTGCCGGTAATGCGAGTAGCAAGCGTAATGCGGCAGGGAAGCCCTATACCTGGAGAGACGAAGGGAAAGAGCTTATAGAAGAGATCCGCAAGAGCGCCCGCAACCCCTACATTGATCCCGTAACAGGGGAAGAGCGCCCGGGCTTTCCTAATCCGACAAAAGGCGAGTCAGAGAAGATGGCGGCAATCGACCGCAATACCTCGAAGCTCGGTTTTGATGTCGGCGCGCGCGGCATCTATATCTCGAGGCCGGAGCATTTCGATGTCAATACCATTAGCCATCTTATCGCCCTCTTTAAGCCGTTTACGACCGAGGGATGGAACGGCATCAATTCGACCGCGTGGCTGAAACGATTCGATGACTACCCATGGGAGATCGGCGCTGAAAAGAAGAAGAACCTGTATCGCCGTGAGATTGTCGAGGCCTATCGCCGCCGCCAGTTCTTCTATGACCCGTTCTTTGAGGGCGGCAAGCACATGAAGGACGCGATGGTCATGAGCACCGAGGAGCTCGCGACTGTGTTCCATATCCCGTCGCAATCCTCCCATGCGCCCGGCCTGGTCCGTATCCATTCGACGACACGCGAGGCCCCCACCGACTTGCCGATCTAGTTGTATGGACTTTTTGAAGCGGCATATCGCGTGGGTCGTCGCGTTTGCGCTCGCCCTGGGCATCGTTGGTGCCTATCGCGGCCTGTTCGCGGCGCCCGCGGATTTCCCCGAGGAGAACTCTCTGGCTATCGAGCGCGGCACTTCCGCGCTGTTTGTGGCACGCGCGCTCGCCGAGGCGCGCGTTATCGCGCACCCCTCTGTTCTGCTGTTTCTCTTACGCGTGTCAGGCACGAGCGATAATATACAGACCGGCCGGTACCGCTTCGAGACACGGGAGAACGTGTTCACGATCGCGAACCGGCTGGTGACGGGGGCCTACGGCTTCCCGCCCGTGCGCATCACCTTCACCGAAGGGACAACCGTGCGCGAGATGGCGGCGGATCTTGCAGAGGCGCTGCCGCAGATATCTGCAGAGGACTTCCTCTCGGCGGGACTGCCGTATGAAGGGTATCTCTTTCCTGACACGTATCTGTTTTTTCCCTCTTCTGATGCTGGCTCCATCGTTGCGGCAATGCGCGCGAATTTCAATACGAAGATAACAACACTGTCCCGCGAGATAGAGGTGTCCGGACACACGCTCCCCGATCTTGTCATCGTCGCTTCGCTTGTTGAGAAAGAGGCGCGGACAATCGAGAATAAACGCATCGTCGCCGGCATCCTCTCTAACCGTCTTGAGCTCGGCATGCCGCTCCAAGTCGATGCGGTCTTCGGATATATCTTCGGCCGCGACACGTACTCTCCCTCGTTTGAAGACTTGAAAGTCAATTCGCCCTACAACACCTACCTGCACGTCGGCCTGCCACCGGGGCCGATAACGAACCCCGGCCTCGATTCGCTTCAGGCGGCCGCCGTTCCGACAAAGACCGACTACCTGTACTACCTCACGGGCTCTGACAACCTTATGCATTACGCGACCACCTATGTCGGCCACCTCGCCAACCAGAACAAATATTTGCGATAGTTTTCATGTAGTAACACATAATCAAACATGATTAGATAGGGAACATGGATATACAAGGGAAGAAGATATTTGTTGGATTATCGGGCGGGGTGGACTCGGCCGTGTCGGCGGCTCTGCTGAAAGAGCAGGGAGCGCAGGTGACGGGCGTGTTTATTAAAGGTTGGTATCCGCCCGGGATGCCCTGTACGTGGGCGACGGAGCGCCGCGACGCAATGCGGGTGGCGGCACGCCTCCGTATACCGTTTTTGACGCTCGACGCGGGTGCGGAATATAAAAAGGGCGTTATAGAGTATCTGCTTGCCGAATATCGCGCGGGACGAACCCCGAATCCGGACGTGATGTGCAATAGGGAAGTGAAGTTCGGCGCATTCTGCCGCTTTGCAAAAGAACGGGGCGCAGACGCTATCGCGACCGGACACTACCGCGTCGGCGAAAAAGACCAGAGCTATTTCCTGTGGGCGGTGCCGAAGGATATATTGAACGCCGCGCTCTTTCCGGTAGGGCATATGCAGAAAGGCGAGGTGCGCGCGCTCGCAAAGCGATTCGACCTGCCCGTAGCAGAGAAGAAAGACAGTCAGGGGGTTTGCTTCCTCGGCAGCGTTTCGATAGAAGAATTCTTGAAAAGAGAGCTGGGAAGCGACAATCCGGCGCTGCTATATACCATCGGTCAAAGAGTCGGGGGAGGATATGTCATCGGGAAAGATATTGAGAAGAAAGAAATTACAATCTCTACAACGCGCGCCGGAGGCGCGCGGGAGATCCGTTTTTCTGATGCGAACTGGTTTAGCGATCCGGCACGAACGACCGAGGCGCAGTATCGGTATCGCGGCCCGCGCATTCGAGGGCATCTCGAAAGCCAGATCTTCCGGTGCGCAGAGCCGCTTCCCGAGCTCCTTGCTCCAGGCCAGTCAGTCGTTTTTTACCGCGACAATAATTTGGTCGGTGGTGGTATCATGACAGAATGAATTCTATGCGCCTTTGGCTCGCTGCAGCCATCATCGCACTCGTCATCGCTGTCGGATTCTTCATTTCAGTGCCACATACTCGCGTGGACCTCCCGCGCCCCTCTTCCACTTCTGCATCGCCGCTCTCTGTCCTGTCGGTCACCTTGCGCGATTCTTTCAAAAAGGACGTGCATACAATCACCGGCTCGGTCGAGACACCCACGGCATGCACGACCGTGAGCGCTGCGGCGACCCTCGAGAACGGCGCCACGGGCCTTGAGTACATACAAGTGGCGCTCGTTATGCCGGCAGATACGAGCGTATGCCTCCGGCTCCCGACGCGCGTCTCATTTGAAACAGCGATCGCGGCGCCCGCCGGGCTACCCATCACTGTGACGGTAAACGGGTCTCCCGCGACCACGACTCCCTCATGACACCCTTACCCGTCATTATCAAGGCCGATGGATCGAGCGAGGTCTTCGACCCGAAACGCCTGGTCGTATCGCTTGAGCGCTCGGGAGCGGGCGCACACACCGCAGAGCATATCGCGAGCGTCATTACCGGCACGGTCGTGCCGGGAGCTTCTTCAAAAGAAATCTATACGCGTGCCTTCTCTTTCCTGCGTAAGGAGGCGCGCCCGATCGCCGCACGTTACGCGCTTCGCCGCGCGCTTCTCGAGCTCGGCCCGAGCGGCCACCCGTTTGAAGATTTTATGTCGCATCTCTACCGCAAGGAGGGCTGGCAGGTCGAGACGCGCAAGATACTCCAGGGGAAGTGCGTGCCGCACGAGATCGATTTTTACGCCTCCCATTCGGAGCGGAATATATTTCTGGCGGCCGAGCTTAAGTACCATAACGATCCGGGCTATAAAACGGATCTGAAGGTCGCGCTGTACGTGAAGAGCCGCTTTGACGACATCTTCACCTGCGACAGCACCGTACGCGCATGCCCTATCGACCGCGGGCTCTTAGTGACGAACACGAAGTTCACCTCGGAGGCGATCGCCTATGCCGAGTGCGCAGGCGTCGAGCTCTTAGGATGGGGCTATCCCTCCGATGCGAACCTCTTCATGCGCATGAGCCATGCCCGCGTATACCCGATCACCGCGCTCACGAGCCTCTCGAGCGCGGAGAAGCGGCTCCTTATCGAGCAGCGGGTCATCGCCGTTGATGAAATCATAGAAGACCGCCGCCTGCTCGATGTCCTGCACCTCTCAAGCGAGCGAGTCGGCGAGCTCCTCGCAGAAGCCGACGGCCTCCTTTCACTCCCGCCCGCCTCTCGTGCTACTGTTCCAGTATGACCTGGCATTTCTCGCTCAGCTCCTTCGTCGCTGGCATCATGCTCGGCGCCTTGGTGACAGGGGCATGGTTTCTTGATGGCGGCTCGCTGTTTGCGCCTGCGTCGTTCTCGCTGCTTTCTACTACATCCAGCTCGACGCCTTCAATACCGGAGAGCGGCGCGGTGAGCGTCACCGACCAGCCCTCGGGGACTGCGGTTATAGTCGAGTCCGTGACGGTGCCGCTGTCGGGCGTGTGGATTGCGGTACGCGAAATGAACGGG
>Ga0209211_10006135_pt1 | contig 17565 bp, 14 predicted proteins | sample RifGroA2_FD_183992 | JGI IMG/M metagenome (GOLD analysis project Ga0209211, IMG submission 183992) | Groundwater microbial communities from Rifle, Colorado, USA - Groundwater A2 (SPAdes) (version 2) | ecosystem: Environmental > Aquatic > Deep subsurface > Groundwater | place: Rifle, Colorado... | reverse complement strand
CTCGGCGAAGGCGACGTTGAAGCGCCAGAAGTCGATCAGCTCGCACGCCGCGTCGATCTCGGCCTGGTGCGCGGTCTTGGACTGGCCGAGCATCGTCGCGGCGTTCAGCGTCATCCGGTACGGGCCGGCCAGCAGCTCGGCCGCCCGGAGGAACACGGCGGCGCGCTCCTGCCAGGGCAGGCGCGACCACTCGCGACGGGCCGCGAGCGCGGCCTCGATCGCGCGCGCCACCTCGGCGGCGCCCCCCGCGTGCCAGACCGCGAGGACGTGGCGGTGGTCGTGGGGCATGACCGCCTCCGCGGTGCGGCCGGTGGCGACGCGCGCCCCGCCGATGCGCGGGGTGATCTCGACGACCTCGCCCGCGAGCCGCGCGAGCTCGGCGCGGAGCGCCCGCCGCTCGGGGCTGCCCGGCGCGTAGCCGAGCACCGGCTCGTTCCGGGGACGCGGAGCGGTGAAGATCGCGTTGGCCATGGGCTCCCTCCTCGGCGTCAGGGGACGACGCCCTGCCCGGGTGCGAGCGCGACGCGCGCCGGCCGGGTGTTGCGGATCTCGAGGTGGACGGGCAGGAACTGCCGGACCACCCACGCGACGGTCGCGAGGTGGGGCGAGACCGTCGGGCACGTGAAGCGCGACGCGCCCGCGGCGAGCGCCAGGAACGGCACGAGCTGGTCCGCCAGGTGGTCGTCCACCGCGGCGCCGCTCGCGAGCCACCCGAGGAGCTGGTCGACCGCCTCGTCGGCGACGCGCTCGGCCGGGACGCCGCGCCGGCCGAGGGCGGAGAAGCCCGCGCGCCCGTGCACGGCGAGAAAGACCAGCGTCCCCGGCCCGTGCGCCGGGCGATCCTCCTCGAGCGCGACCGCCGCGCCGAGCCCCGCCGCCGCCAGGCGCTCCTCGACGCGGCGCCGCTGGCGCTCGGCGATCGAGCGCGGCAGCCGCGACACCGCCGAGAGCCCCGTGATCGCCGGCCGGGCCGGCGGCTCGAGCGCGACGAAGCCGCGGCCCGCGCCCGCCGGCGTCACGCGCACCTCGACCTCGCCGCCGCCCGCCGGGTACCAGCCCCAGCGCGTGAGCGCGAGCGAGGCGCCGAGGCCGAGCTGCGCGAGCGCGGGGAACAGCACGTCGGCCAGGTAGTGGACCGGCGGGCTCCAGGGCACGTGCGTGCCGCCGATCAGCGTGAGCCGCGACGCCTCGCGGGCACGCGCGAGCGGGAGCAGGAGCGCCTCGGCCAGGAGCGACACGGCGCCGGCGCTCCCCCGCTCCGCGCCGACGTCGAAGCGGTACGCGCCGCCCCGGAGCGCCTGCGGCACGAACGTGAGCGCGGTCGAGCCGAGCGCGTCGCCCTCGACCTCGGCGTCGCCGACCCGCGCGAGCGCGCGCACGACGGTCAGGTGCTGTGGCTGGAGCCCCGGCTTCGGGCGCCGCGCGCGGATGCGCGTGAGGCTCACCGCGCGGCCGAGGGCGACGGCGAGCGCGAGCGCCGTGCGGACGATCTGCCCGCCGCCCTCGCCGTGGGAGCCGTCGAGCGTCAGCGCGGGCGCGCCCACCGGATCAGCGCCTTCCGCGCCTCATCGAGCAGGAGCGCCACCACAAGGTCCACCGGGTCGCCGGCCGGGGCGAGCGCCGGGGGGTGGCCCGGGCGCGCCCAGCGGAGGGCGGGCGGGGCCTGGCCGGTGAGCGCCAGCACGAGCCCGACACCGGGCGCCAGGCTGAGCCACGCGCGCGTGTCGAGGCCGGCCAGGCCGACGGCCCCGAGCAGGCCCGCCAGGTCGGTGACCCCGGCGATGAGCGGCGTGAGCGCGGAACCTCGAGCCATAGGCGCCGAACCCCGGGGCAAACCCGATGCCAGGCACGGGGGCGGCGCCCCCGGGCGTTTTCCGCCCTGTTGGACGCCGGGTTGGAGGGCGCCGTTGGCCGACCCGGCGGCGGGTGGGGTGGCGGTGTCCCACCTGAGGCGGGCGGCCCCTCCCTGGTCCGGCGGGGGGATCATGAATCCGCCCACTTGCCCGACGGCCGCCAGGCACCGCTTTTGCCTAAGCCTATGGGCAAGGAGGCGCGCGATGAAGAAAGTGTCCGAGGTGATGACCCGGGACGTGATCACGGTGGGCCCCGACGCGTCCATCCACGAGGCCGCCCGCCTGCTCGTGGACCACGGCGTGAGCGGCCTGCCCGTCGTGGACGACGCGGGCGCGGTGGTCGGTGTGCTGAGCGAGGGGGACCTGATCGTCCGCCAGAAGCCGCGGCGCCCGCCCCCGTGGTGGGAGCTCTTCTTCCGCGACGGCGAGCGCCTGGCGCGCGACTACCAGAAGGCGGTGGGCACGACGGTCGCCGAGGTGATGACGCGCAAGGTCCTGTACGTGAGCCCGGAGGCGCCGATCGCGTGGGCGGCCGCGCTGCTCGACCGCCACCGGATCCGCCGCCTGCCCGTGCTCGAGAACGGCCGGCTCGTCGGCGTCGTGAGCCGCGGCGACCTCGTGAAGGCGCTCGCCGCGACGCCCGGCGCCGCCGCCGCGCTCTCCGACGCGGAGCTGGTCGCGGAGATGAAGGACCGGATGGAGCGCGAGGCCTGGATCTCGAACCGGGGTATCCTCGTCGAGGCGCGGGCCGGGGTCCTGACCCTCTGGGGGATGGTGGAGAGCGAGGCCGAGCGCGCCGCGCTCGAGACGATGGCGCGCGCGATTCCGGGGTGCGGGTCAGTTGACAACCAGACCATCACGCGATCTCGAGTCGTCGCGAGGTACGGCGCCGCCTGAGTCACCGGCGGAGGCCGCGCCCGCGGACCGCCGCGCGGCCGAGAGGCAGGCCCTCGAGATCGTGCGGGGGCTCGTCGCCGAGCTCCAGGGCGCGCTCGCGCCGCCGGCGGTGGCGCTCGACCAGGCGCTCGAGCGCGAGCTCGGCCTCGGCAGCCTGGAGCGCGTCGAGCTCTCGCTGCGCCTCGAGCAGGCGTTCGGCGTCCGCCTGCCCGACGAGGCGGTCATGGAGGCGGCGAGCCCGCGCGACCTCGTGCGCGCCCTCGCCCGGGCCGCGCCCGCGGTCCTCGAGCGGGCCCCCGAGCCGGCCCCGCCCCTCGGCGCCGGCGTGGCCGCGCCCGCCTCCGCGGCCACGCTCGTCGACGTGCTGCGCTGGCACGCCGAGCGCGCCCCCGACCGGCCCCAGGTCATTCTGCGCTCCGCGGACGAGGGCGAGCGCGTGATCACCTACGGGGAGCTCTGGGCGCGCGCGCGCGCCGTCGCCGCGGGGCTGCGCGAGCGCAAGCTCGGGCCGGGTGAGACCGTCGCGCTCATGCTGCGCACCGAGGAGGCGTTCTTCGCCGCGTTCTTCGGCACCCTCCTCGCGGGCGCGGTGCCCGTGCCGATCTACCCGCCGTTCCGCGCCGACCGGATCGAGGAGTACGCGCGGCGCCAGGTCAAGATCCTCCGGAACGCCGGGGCGCGCCTGCTCGTGACGTTCGCCGAGGCCGGGCGCGTCGCGGCGCTGCTCCGGCCGCGCGTCACCTCCCTCGCCGAGGTCACGACGGTAGACCGGCTCGCCGCGCCGGCGCCCGAGCGGCCGCCGCTCCGGCTCGCGGCGGGCGACCCCGCGCTCATCCAGTACACGTCGGGCAGCACCGGCGACCCCAAGGGCGTCCTCCTCACCCACGCCAACATCCTCGCCAACATCCGCGCGATCGGCGAGGCCATCGCGATCCGCCCCGACGACGTGGCCGTGAGCTGGCTGCCGCTCTATCACGACATGGGGCTGATCGGCGCCTGGCTCGGCGCGCTCTACTTCGGCGTGCCGGTCGTGATCCTCTCGCCGCTCGACTTCCTCGCGCGACCGGCGCGCTGGCTGCGCGCGCTCCACGCGCACCGCGCGACGCTCTCGCCGGCGCCGAACTTCGCCTTCGACCTCTGCGGGCGCAAGGTGGCCGACGCGGAGCTCGAGGGCGTCGACCTCTCCGCGTGGCGCCTCGCGTTCAACGGCTCGGAGCCCGTGAGCGCGGAGACGCTCGCGCGCTTCGCGCGCCGCTTCGCGGCGTACGGCTTCCGGCCCGCGGCGCTCACCCCCGTGTACGGGCTCGCCGAGGCGTCGGTGGCGCTCACCGTCTCGCCGCCCGGCCGCGGCCCGAGGCTCGACGGCCGCGTCGTCTCGTGCGGCCGCCCGCTGCCGGGCCACGAGGTCCGCATCGTGGACGCGGAGGGCCGGCCGGTCGCCGAGCGCGTCGAGGGGCGGATCGAGTTCCGCGGCCCGTCGGTGACGGCCGGTTACTGGCGCAACCCCGCGGCCACGCGCGCGACGTTCCGCGACGGCTGGTGCGACTCCGGGGACCTCGGCTACCGGGCGGAGGACGAGCTCTACGTCACGGGCCGCGTCAAGGACCTCATCATCAAGGCCGGGCGCAACCTCCACCCGCAGGAGATCGAGGAGGTCGCCGGCGAGGTGCCGGGCATCCGCAAGGGCTGCGTCGCGGCGTTCGGCGTCGCCGACCCCGCCATCGGCACCGAGCGCCTCGTCGTCGTCGCCGAAAGCCACGAGACCGCGCCCGCGGCGCGCGAGCGCCTGCGCGCGCGCGTCGTCGAGCAGGTGCTCGCGGCCATCGGCGTCCCGCCGGACACCGTGGTCGTGTGCGCGCCGCGCGCGATCTTGAAGACGCCGAGCGGCAAGGTCCGCCGCGCCGCCACGCGCGAGGCCTGGGCGGCCGGCCGGCTCGAGCGCCGCCCGCCCGCCTGGCGCCAGTGGGCGCGGCTCCTCGCCGAGGGCGCGGCCGCCCGCGCGGCCCGCCTGCCCACACGCGTCCGCGAGGTCGCCCACGGCGCCTGGGTGTGGGGCTTCCTCGGCGTCGCCTTCGCGGTCCTCTGGGCGCTCGTGCTCCTGCTCCCCGCGGGCCGGCCGGTGGACCGGGTCGTCCGGCGCTGGTGCCGGGTCGTGCTGGCGCTCGTCGGCTGCCGGCTGCGCGTCGAGGGCCTCGAGCACCTGCGCGGGGCCGGCCCCGTCATCCTCGCCGCGAACCACTCGAGCTACCTCGACACGCTCGCGCTGTTCGCGGCGCTGCCCCTCGACCTGCGCTTCGTCTTCGTCGCCAAGCGCGAGCTCCTGACGGCGCCGCTCGTCGGGCGGATCATCCGCCGCGTGGGCCACCTCACCGTGGACCGGGTGGACCTCTCCCGCGGCATCGCCGACACCGAGCGCGTGACGGACGCGCTGCGCGCGGGAACCTCGCTCGTCTTCTTCCCGGAGGGCACGTTCCTCCGGCCGCCGGGGCTCCTGCCGTTCAGGCTCGGGGCCTTCAAGGCGGCCGTGGACGCCGCCTGCCCGGTGGTCCCGGTCACGCTCGGGGGGACGCGCGCGATCCTGCCCGCCTACTCCTGGCTCCCGCGGCGCGGCCCCATCACGGTCACGATCGGCGCGCCGATCGCGCCCGCGCGCCGGGAGTGGCGCGAGATGGTCCGGCTGCGCGACGCCGTGCGCGACGCGATCGCGCGGACCTCGGGCGAGGGCCGCGTCGAGGAGCGCGCTAGCGTTTCTTGACCCGCGGCGACTCGGCGCCCCACACGGTGCGGGGCGGCCGCTCGGCCTGCAGCAGCACGGCGCCCTTCCGGAGCGTGACGCTCGCGCGCCGCCGGCGGCGCCTCACGCGCCCGGAGGCCGCGGACTTCCGCGGCGGGCGCCCCGCCTTCGTCGACCGCGGCGCGTGCCGCGCCGAGGTCCGTCGCGCCGTCCGCTTCCCCTTCGCCTTGCCCATCGTCCCCTCCCCGCGCGCTCGTGCGCGCCGACACCGATGCAAACCGGCAGCCAGCCCCGCCCCCGCGGCGCGCGCGTCGGCCAGCGCGCGCGCCGGGACTCCGGCGCCTCAGAGTGGGGCGGGGGCGGGACACCCCGAAGCCGACGGCCGCCGCCGAACCCCTCCGGAGAGGCCCCTTCCCGGTTGGCAGGCTGGCTGCAACGGCAAGCCTCGTGGTCGAGCTGTCGCCGAACGCCCTCAGGGTCCTCGAAGCCCGCTACCTCAGACGGGACGCCGGGCGCCGGGTCGTCGAGACCCCCGCCGAGCTGTTCCGCCGCGTCGCGCGCGCCGTCGCGCAGGCCGAGCTCCTGCTCGGCCCCGCGTGGCAGGCCGACGAGTGGCAGGAGGTCTTCCACGGCCTCGTGGCCTCGCTCGACTTCCTGCCCAACTCGCCGACGCTCATGAACGCGGGCACGCCGCTCGGCCAGCTCGCCGCGTGCTTCGTCCTGCCCGTCGAGGACTCGCTCGAGTCGATCTTCGCGGCGCTCGGCCGGATGGCCGCGCTCCAGCGCGCGGGCGGCGGCACCGGCTTCGCGTTCTCCCGGCTCCGCCCGCGCGGCGACCCGCTCGCGTCGACGGGCGGCGAGGCGTCGGGGCCGGTGTCGTTCATGCGGATCTTCGACTGCGCGACGCAGAACATCAAGCAGGGCGGCCGGCGCCGCGGCGCCAACATGGGCGTGCTGCGCGTGGACCATCCGGACATCCTCGAGTTCGTCGACGTCAAGCGGGCGGGCCAGGAGCTGCAGAACTTCAACCTCTCGGTCGGCGTGACCGACCGGTTCATGGAGGCCGTCGGCGCCGGCGACGGCTACGACCTCGTGCATCCCGGCGACGGGCGCGTCGTCGGCCGGCTCGCCGCCCGCGAGGTGTTCGAGCGCGTCGTGGACGCGGCGTGGGCGGTCGGCGACCCCGGCCTGCTCTACCTGGACGCGATCAACCGCGCGAACCCGACGCCGGCGCTCGGCGCGATCGAGGCGACGAACCCGTGCGGCGAGGTGCCGCTCCTGCCGTGGGAGAGCTGCGTGCTCGGCTCGATCAACCTGGCCCACCTGGTGCGGACAGCCGACGACGACGCCGACGTGGACTGGGAGCGCCTGCGCCACGCCGTCCACGTCGGCGTGCGCTTCCTCGACGACGTGATCGAGGTGAGCCGCGACCCGCTGCCCGAGATCGGCGAGCTGACGCGGGGCAACCGCAAGATCGGCCTCGGCGTGATGGGCTTCGCCGAGTGCCTGGTCCTGCTCGGCGTGCCCTACGACGCGCCCGAGGCGGTCGTCTGGGCCGACCGGCTCATGGCGTTCATCGCCGCCGAGGCGCGCGGGGTCTCGCGCGAGCTCGCGCGGCAGCGCGGGCCGTTCCCGAACTGGGCGCGGAGCGTCTACGCGGCGACGGGCGAGCGGGTGCGCAACGCGACGCGGCTGTCGGTCGCGCCGACCGGCACGCTCGGCATCATCGCCGGCACCAGCGGCGGCATCGAGCCGCTCTTCGCGCTCGCGTACCGGCGCGCGCACACGCTCGGTGGCGCGCCGCTCACCGAGATCAATCCGATCTTCCTGCGCTGGGCCGAGGCGCATCGCCTCGACGCGCCCGGGCTCGTCGAGCAGGCGCTCGCGGCCGGGAGCCTGCGCCGCGTGCCGGGCGTCCCCGAGCGCGCGCGCCGCCTGTTCGTGACCGCGGGGGAGGTCCCGGTACGCCAGCACCTCCTGATCCAGCAGGCCTTCCAGCGGCACGTGGACAACGCGGTGTCCAAGACGATCAACCTGCCGCACGACGCCACCCGCGCCGACGTCGCGCGGGCGTACCGGGACGGCTGGACGCTCGGGCTGAAGGGCATCACGATCTACCGCTCGGGCTCGAGGCCCGCGCAGGTGCTCACCCTCGGCGTCGACGAGGATCCGACCGCCCGCGAGTTCTTCGCCCGGTGCGACCCCGGCGCCTGCCGGGTCTAGAAGTCGTGTCCCGGGTGAAGACGACCCTGACCACATGCCCGCGCGCGTTGGTAGACTCACGACCGGCACGAGACTCGGGGGATGGCAGCCCGTCGGCGACGACTGGCGGTCCTGGCCGTCGAGTGGGGCGAGGACATTCGGGACACGGCGGCGCGCGAGGCGCTCGAGGAGGGCGGTGAGACGCCGTGACGTCCTGGTCACCCTATACCAGGTTCACCAGAGCCGAGTGGGCTCGACTCCGCGCGGATGCCGCGCTGACGCTGATCCCCGAGGACGTGCTGCGGCTCCAGGGACTGAACGAGCGGGTCGCGATGGACGAGGTCGTCGCCGTCTACCTGCCGCTCGCCCGTCTCCTGAGCCTGTACGTCGAGGCCGAGCAGGTCCTCTACCGGGCCCGGGCCACGTTCCTCGGTGACGCCACGGCCAAGGTGCCCTACGTGATCGGCCTCGCCGGAAGCGTCGGGGTGGGAAAGAGCACGACCGCGCGGATCCTGCGCGAGCTCCTCGCGCGCTGGCCGGAGCACCCCAGGGTCGACCTGGTCACGACGGACGGCTTCCTCCATCCACGACGAATCCTCGAAGAGCGGGGGCTGCTGGGGCGAAAGGGCTTCCCGGAGAGCTACGACCTGCCGCGCCTGATCCGTTTCCTGGCCGACGTGAAGGCCGGCCGATCGCCGGTGTCGTGCCCGGTCTATTCCCACCCCACCTACGACATCGTGCCCGGGGCGAGCGTCGTCATCGACCAGCCGGACATCGTGATCCTGGAGGGCCTGAACGTCCTGCAGGCGGCGTCCGATCGTTCTGGAGACGCTCGCGTGTTCGTCTCGGACTTCTTCGACTTCGGCATCTACGTGGACGCGCCCGAGACCGACATTCGCCGCTGGTACGTCGAGCGGTTCCTGCTTCTCCGGGCGACCGCGTTCAAGGAGGCGGAGTCCTATTTCCATCAGTACGCCGCCCTCTCCGACGAAGCCGCCGAGCGGACGGCCGGAGCCATCTGGGACACGATCAACGGCCCGAACCTCCGCGAGAACATTCTGCCCACACGCGCGCGGGCCCACCTGGTCCTCGTCAAGGGGCAGGATCACGCGATCGATGAGGTCTGGCTGCGTAAGCTGTAGAGCCTGCCACGTGGGGGGCCCCGACAGGGCCCCCCACACCCCCCAACGCTCGGAGCGCCCCAGCCAAGCCGTGGCGCTCCTCGGTCCTCCGACAGGCTCTCACCTGCCACGTGGGGGGCCCCGACAGGGCCCCCGGCGTCAGCCGCTCCGGCGCAGCGTGCGGCGCGTCTCGCTCGCGCGCTTGACCGCCCCTGTGATCAGGCGCTCGAGGGCGCCCCGGAGGTCCGTGATCTCGCGCCGCCTGAAGCGCCCCTCGAGCTTCGCCAGGTGGCGGCCGAGCTCGCGCTCGGCGAACACCTCGAGGAGCCAGCGGGAGAAGTCGCCGCGGCCCGCGTGGAAGACCAGCACGTCGTCGCCGACGATGCCGACGCCCTGCAGGAACTCGCCGAGGCTCGCGGCCGTCGCGACGAGGCGCCCGTCGGGCGCGCGGAAGAAGAAGCGGCGCGCCTCGGGCAGCCGCCCGTCGGCGTACTTCCGGAGGTGGCGGACGTGCGACGTCATCCGGGGCGCCGCCACGAACGTGCGCGTGCGCGCGCCCGCGGGCTCCGTGCGGAGCAGGAGGAACTCGCCGAGGGGCAGGTGGGGGAGGACCGCGGCGAGGTCGGCCGGGTCGGCCGGCAGCCGCGCGAGCACCGCGCGGAGGCACTCGAGCTGGGAGGCCGCGGCCGTGCGCGCGAGGAGGAGGACGTCGACGGCGTCCAGCACGGACGGCCTGAGCCGGTTCGCGCAGTACGTGACGAGGCAATGCCCCTTGTCCCCGAGGCCGAGCGCGGCGTCGGAGAGGCCGCCCTCGCCGAGCCAGTAGTGCGCCTCGTCGAGGACGACCCAGTGCGGGAGCCCGGCGCGCCGGCGCCGCTCGCGGATCAGCCCGATGCCCGCCGCGAGCAGCGCGCTCTTATCCCCCTGCTCGAGCGTAGACAGGTCGAGGATCACGCAGGCGGCCGGGTCGTGGTCGAAGCGCTCGAGCGCGTGGTCCCACGCCGGGAGGTTGCGCACCTCCGCCCAGCTCACGCCCGGCAGGGGCGCGAGCACCCGATAGTCCCCTTCGGGGTCGACGACGCAGACGGCGTAGCGGCGGGCGAGCAACCGCTCGATCAGCACGCCCGCGAGCCACGACTTGCCCGAGAACGGGTCGCCCTGGATCAGCACGTTGACGCCGCGCTCGGGGATCTCCACCGGCTCGGCGGTCTCCGCCACCCAGCCGATCGCGAGCCGGTGGCGCGGTGAGCGGGCGACCGGCAGGAGCCCTCCCAGGAGCGGGCCGGCGATCGCGCGCGCGACGCCGGTGCCGTCCTCGCCGGGGAAGATCCAGTCCGCGCGGTCCTTGAGCTCGGGCACGGCGTTGACCGGGCACGCGGTCCAGCCGCAGGCCTCGAAGAAGTCGAGGTCGTTCTCGGCGTCCCCCAGCGCGAGGACGTCGTGATGGGCGAGCCCCAGCGCGCGGATCGCCTCGCGGACGCCGCCGCCCTTCGAGACGCCGGGCGGAAGCAGCATGACCGCGGCCCGGTTGTAGACCAGCTCCATCTGCACGCCGAGGTCGCGGAGCGCCGCGCGCACGCGCGCCTCCTCCGGCCGCCACGTCCCGACGATGACGCGGCCGACCTGGAAGGGGATGCCCCGGGCGTCCAGCTCGGCGAGCAGCCGGGGCGGCGGCGGCGGCGCCTGGTCGCGCAGGACGCCCAGCGCCGGGAAGTAGAGGACGCCGCCGTTCTCCGCGACGACCGCGTCGAAGAGGTCGATCGGCTCGCAGACGCGCAGGAGCTCGAAGAAGGTCCGCCCGGTGACGAGGATCAGGCGCAGGCCCGCCGCGCGCGCCTGCGCGAGCGCGGCGAGCGCCTCGGCGCCGATCCGATCCTCGGAGGCGAGCGTGCCGTCGTAGTCGCAGGCGAGCGCCTTCCAGATCACGCCGCCCCCACACGCGCCGCCGCCAGCCGCGCGAGCAGCCGCCGGTTCCGGCGGTCCGCGAGGTGGTCCACCACCGAGCGCGCCAGCACCGGACCGATCCCGGGGACCCGGGCGAGCTCCGCGCGCGATGCACGGGCCAGCCCGTCGAGCGTCCCGAAGCGCGCCGCGAGCAGCCGCGCGACGTGCGCGCCGACGCCGGGGACGCCGAGGGCGTCGAGGAGGCGCTCGAGCCCGCGGCGCCGTGAGGCGGCGATCGCCCCGACGAGGTTCTCGGCCGACTTCCGGGCGAAGCCGGGCAGGCGCGCCACCCGGGGAGCCCTGAGGCGGTAGAGGTCGGCGACGTCGCGGACGAGGCCCCGGTCCACGAGCCGCCCGACCGCGGCCCCGCCGAGCCCGTCGAGGCCCATCGCCCGGCGCGAGCCGAAGTGACGCAGCCGCTCCTTGAGCCGGGCGGGGCAGGCGTCGTTCGTGCACAGCCGGTGCGCCTCCTCGGGCCCGCGCGCCGCCCGGGCGCCGCAGGCGGGGCAGCGCCGCGGGAAGCGGTAAGGCCGCGCGCCGCGCGGCCGCCGGGCGCGGACCACCCCGACCACGTGGGGGATCACGTCGCCGGCCCGCTCGAGCAGCACCGTGTCGCCGACGCGGACGTCCTTCCTGGCGATCTCGTCCTCGTTGTGGAGCGTGACGCTCGAGATCACGACGCCCGCCAGGCGGACGGGGGAGAGCGTGGCGACGGGCGTGAGGACTCCGGTCCTGCCCACCTGCACGCGGATCCCCTCGACCACCGTCGTCGCCTGGCGCGCCTGGAACTTGAGCGCGAGCGCCCAGCGCGGGTGGTGGCTCGTGCGCCCGAGCCGCCGCTGCAGCTCGAGGCGGTCGACCTTGACCACCGCGCCGTCGGCGTCGTACACGAGCCGCGCGCGCCCGCGCGCGAGGCGCTCGCAGTACCGGACGGCCGCGTCCACGTCGGGGCAGCGCCGGTTCAGCGGGCTGGTCCGGAAGCCCGCCCGGCGGAGCGCGCCGAGCGCCTCCCAGTGGGAGGCGAGCGCGTGGCCCGGCGCGTGGCTGATCTCGTAGAGGAAGACGTCGAGCGGGCGCCCGGCCGTCACCCGTGCGTCCTTCTGCCTCACCGAGCCCGCCGCCGCGTTGCGCGGGTTGGCGAAGGCGGGCGCGCCCGCGGCCTCGAGCGCGCGGTTCAGCGTCTCGAAGGCCGCGCGCGGCATGAACGCCTCGCCGCGGACCTCGAGGTCCCCGACCCGCGCGAGGCGGCCCCGGAGCCGCTTCGGGACCGCGCGGAGCGCGGCGAGGTTCCGGGTGACGTCCTCGCCGACGCGGCCGTCGCCGCGCGTCGCCCCGCGCGCGAAGCGGCCGCGGCGGTAGAGGAGGGCGACGCCGAGACCGTCGACCTTCGGCTCGCACACCCAGCCCACGCGGGCCCCGGGGAGCGCGCGCGCGACGCGGCCCGCGAACGCGCGGAGCTCCGCGGTGGAGGCGACGTCGTCGAGCGAGAGCATCGCGACGCGGTGCGCGACGGGCGCGAAGGCGCGCGCGGGCCGGCCGCCCGGGCGCTGCGTGGGGCTCTCGGGCGTGACCAGCTCGGGATGCCGGGCCTCGAGCGCGCGGAGCTCGCGCACGAGCGCGTCGTACGCCGCGTCGGAGATCTCGGGCCGGGCCTGCTCGTAGTAGAGGCGGTTGTGGCGGCGGATCTCCTCGCGGAGCCGCGCGACGCGCCGGCGGTCGTCAGCCGGCGCCACTGCCCGACGCCCGCAGCGCCTTCAGGCGCTCGACGTTCTCGGCGAGCGTGCGCTCGACCGCGGCGTTCACGCTGTCGCGCGGGAACGCCCCGTCGGAGCCCCGCGCGCCCGCGGGCCGGCCGGAGAGGACCTCGACGCCCTCGTCCACGCTGGACACGGCCCAGACGTGGAAGCGCCCGTCGCGGACGGCGTCGACCACGTCCTCGCGGAGCATCAGGTGGCGCGCGTTCGCCTCCGGGATCAGCACGCCCTGGCGCCCGTCGAGCCCGCGCGTGCGGCACACGTCGAAGAAGCCCTCGACCTTCTCGTTGACGCCGCCCACCGCCTGGATCTCGCCGCGCTGGTTGACCGAGCCGGTGACGGCGATCCCCTGCGCGAGCGGGATCCCGGCGAGGCTCGACAGCAGCGCGTAGAGCTCGGCCGACGAGGCGCTGTCGCCCTCCACTTCCTCGTACTGCTGCTCGAACGTCACCGACGCCGAGAGCGCCAGGGGGCGCTCGCGCGCGTAGCGCCCGGCGAGGAAGCCGCTGAGGATCAGCACCCCCTTGGAGTGGACGGGCCCGCCGAGCTTGGCCTCGCGCTCGATGTCCACCACGCCGGGCTCGCCCGAGAACGTCCGCACCGTGATGCGCGCCGGGCGTCCGAACGTGTGGTCCCCCGTGGAGAGGACGGCGATGCCGTTGACCTGGCCGACCGCCGCGCCGTCGGTCGCGATGAGCAGCGTGCCCTCGGCGATCATCCGTCCGACCCGCTCCTCGACGAGGTTCGAGCGGTACGTCTTCTCGGCGATGGCGTGACGGACGTCCTCGCCGGCGGCGCGCGCGGCCCCGCGCTGCCCCGCGTAGAACGCGGCGTCGCGGACGAGGTCGAGGAGCGCGCCGAGCCGGGTGCTGATGCGTCCCTGGTGGGCGACGACGCGCGAGCTCCACTCGATGAGCTTCGCGACGCCGTCGGCGCTGAAGTGCGGCAGCCCGTCCTCCCGGCACGCGCCGCCGATGAAGCGCGCGTAGAGCAGCTCGGACTCCGGGGTACGCGGCAGCGAGTCGTCGAAGTCCACCTTGACCTTGAACAGCTCGCGGAAGTCCTCGTCGAGGTTGTAGAGGATGTAGTAGAAGAGCGGGTTGCCGATCAGGACGACCTTCACCGAGAGCGGGATCGGCTCGGGCGCGAGCCCCGCCACCGTGATCAGGCGGAACTCCTCGAGCGGCTCCTCGATCCGGATCGTCCCGCTCTTCAGCGCCTTCTTCAGCGACTCCCACGCCTGGAAGTGCCGGAAGACGTCCCGCGCCTCCAGGAGCAGGTAGCCGCCGTTGGCGCGGTGGAGCGCGCCCGCCTTGATCAGCGTGAAGTCCGTGACGAGCGTGCCGAAGTGCGCGCGGTGCTCGAGCCGGCCGACGAGGTTCGCGTACGTCGGATTCTCCTCGAAGACCACCGGGGCGCCCTGGGCGCCGCTCCGGTCCACGATGACGTTCACGCGGTAGCGGTCGAGGAACGCGCCGGGCGGCGGCAGGAACGGCAGCGCGGGCTTGCCCTCGGCGGCGCCCCGGAAGTCCTCGGCGTGCGCGATCAGGTCGCGCTCGACGCCGTCCAGGTATCGCTGCACGGCGTCGAGCCCCGCGAAGCGCTCGCGCAGCTCGCGGATGAGCTGCCGCGTCGCGGCCGCCGCGACCTCGGCGATGAGCTTCTCGTGCGCCGCGCGCGCCTCGCGCTCGAGCTGGCGCAGGCGCCGGAGCGTGTCCTCCACCGCCTCCTGGAGGCTCCCCGCGCCGGCGGCGAGGCGCTCCCGTGCCGCGTCGGGCAGCGCGTCGAACTCGTCGCGGGAGAGCGGCTTGCCGCGCGGCGCGGGCGCCACCGCGAGCCCGGTCGGGCTCCGGAGCACGACGAAGCCGGCCTGGCGCGCCGTCGCCTCGAGGCGGCCGACCTCCTGCTCCTGGCGCTCGCCGAAGCGCTCGAGGATCTGCGACTTCTGGCGCTCGAACTCCTCGCCCTCGAAGGCCCGCGGCAGCCGCGCCCTGCACTCCTCGACGAGCCGGGCCATCTCCCCGGCGAGCTCGTGCCCGCGCCCGGCGGGCACCTCGAGGGCGGTCGGCCGGTAGGGATCCTCGAAGTTGTGCACGTAGCAGTAGTCGGAGCCGACCGGCTGGTCCGCGGCCGCCCGGGCGAGCACGCGGCGCATCGTCGTGGTCTTGCCGGTCGCGGGGGGGCCGAGGACGAACAGGTTGTAGCCGGCGTGCGTGACGCCGACGCCGAAGGTGGTCGCGCTGAGGGCGCGGTCCTGGCCGATCATGCCGTCGAGCGGCGGCAGCTCCTCGGTGGAGCGGAAGGCGAGCGCCGCGGGGTCGCAGACGGCGCGCAGTTCCTCGGCTCGGAGCTCACGCATGCCGGGGGAGGATGCGAGCCTGATGCCAGCCCCGGCGCCCGTGAATCCATGCGCTTGGGAGGCGGGCGCGCCCACCGATGGGTCACGCCTGCCCCGGTGTCCCAGGTCCGCCTCAATCTCCGGGGCCGCGTCCGTCACGGGCGCGCGCGCGTTGTGCGCGCGGATCAAGCGGTTTCGGCCGCGCCCGGCGCGCGCGCCGCTGGCAATCGCCTTGCACGCTTCGACGACAACCCCCAAAGGTTTGGACGAGACCGATGAGCTGCGTCCTGGAGCACCACGAGCGCGAGCGCTGGGGGCTGATCCTGGCGGGTGGCGAGGGAATCAGACTACGCCCGCTGACGCAAGCGCTCTACGGCGACGAGCGGCCCAAGCAGTTCTGCGCGCTGCTCGGCCGCGAGACGCTGCTCGAGCGGACGCGGCGCCGCGCCGCGCTGGTCATCCCGCCCGGCCGTGTCCTGGTCTCGCTGACGCGCGGCCACGAGCGGTTCTGGTCGCCGCTGCTCGGCGGCATGCCGCCGCACTGCGCGCTCGTCCAGCCCGCCGGCCGCGGGACGGCGCCCGCGATCCTCCACGGGCTCGCGCGGATCGCCGCCACGGCGCCCACCGCGGCGGTCGCGATCTTCCCCGCCGACCACTGGGTCTCCGACGACCGCGCGCTCATGGCGCACGTGCTGGCGGCGCTCTCGGCGGTGCGGGCCCGGCCCGACCTGGTGGTGCTGCTCGGGGTCGCGCCCGAGGACGCCGAGACCGACTACGGGTGGATCGAGCCGGCCGGTCCCGTCGGCGGCGGCACGGCGCTCTACCGGGTGAGGCGCTTCTGGGAGAAGCCGGCGCCCGCGCTCGCCCGGGACCTCTTCGCGCGCGGCTGCCTCTGGAACAGCCTGATCGTGGTCGCGCGCGTCCCGGCGCTGCTCGCGCTGATCCGGAGCGCGGCGCCCGGGCTGGCGTCGGCGTTCGCGACGATCCAGCCGGCGATGGGCATGGCGGAGGAGGCGCCGGCGCTCGAGGCGCTGTACGCGACGCTCACGCCCCTGGGCTTCTCCGAGGGCGTCCTCGCCTCCCGCCCCGCGAACCTCGCCGTGCTGCCCGTCCAGGGCGTCGCCTGGAGCGACTGGGGGCAGCCCGCGCGGGTGCTGGCCACGCTGGGGCGGCTCGGGATCGAGCCCGAATGGGCCCGGCGTCTCGTCGCGAGACCCGCGTGACGCGCTCGGGAGGGTCCCCGACGGGAATGAACGCAGCGCGCAGACTCACCGACCGGCGGGCGCCGGAGCCCGGCGAAGGCGCCCCGACGGCGAATACAGAAAGGACGGCGATGCTGAAGAACGACGTGTACGACCTGATGGAGACGGCGGCCGTGCTGTCGAAGGGGCTCCATCGCTCTACCACCGTCCAGAAGGACGCCAAGGGCTGCACGCAGTGCCAGCAGCTCTGGAGCTATATGCGGCAGGCGGACGAGGAGCAGCTCAAGCGCATCCTCGCCCATCTCAAGCAGCACTTCGACAGGGAGGGCTCGCTGTCATGAAACGGCTCTGTGCGGTGATCGGCGCGGTCGCGATGGCGCTCACGCTCGCGCCCCCGGCCCTCGCGGCGGAGAAGTGTCCGCCCGAGGTGGCCCCGGCGAAGGCGATGCTGCAGAAGGCGGCGGCGGCCCGGAAGGCGAAGACGGCGAAGGGCCAGGACGTCCAGGCCCCGCGCGCGCTCGCCGCGACCAAGGGCCAGGAGGTCCAGGCGCCCCGGGGTCAGGAAGTCCAGGCCCCGCGTGGTCAGGAAGTCCAGGCCCCGCGCGCGCTGACGAAGGCGCGCAGGCTCGTGCGCGAGGCCGAGCTGGCCTGCAAGAAGGGCAACATGGAGCTCGCCGCGAAGAAGGCCGGCGAGGCGATGGATCTCTTGAAGTGAGGCCGGCGCTCCCGGTCTCAGTGACCGGGAGCGCCCTCGTTCTCCCAGGGCCCGCCCCAGGACGGCTCGGGGAAGCCGTACTCGTAGATCTCGGCGACGGCCCGGTCGACGGCGAGCGGCCGCACCCCGGCGACCCGCTCCCGGACGAGCTGCTCGAACGCGCGCAGCACGTCGTGCTCGGTCAGCATCCCGACCACCCGGCCGTCCTCGACGACGGGAAGCGCGCCGATCTTCTGCTCGTGCATCAGGCGCGCGGCCGCGCGGATGCCCGTCGTCGGCGCCACGGTGATCACGCCCCAGGTCATGACCTCGCCCACGGTGCGCGCCTGGAGCACCTCGCCGAGCTCGGCCAGGCGCTCCTGCACGGCCGGGTCGAACACCATCTGGCGGAGGTCACGGTCGGTGACGATGCCGACGAGCCGTCCGGCCTCGTCCACCACGGGCAGGTGGCGGATCCTCCGCGCGCGCATGAGCTCGACCGCCTCGCGCGCCGGCGCCGCGGCGCGGATCGTCACCGCGGGCGCCGTCATCCACTGCGCGACCGGGATCGCCTCGGGCCAGGCCGGCGCGTTCGCCATCGGGCGGTTCCTCCTCACGGCGACGGGTGGCGCACCTGGGTCGCCTCCAGCTCCGCCTCGAGCGCGCGCTGCACCGCGGCGAGCCGCTCGGCGTGATCGACCGGGTACCGTGCGGCGCCCTCGAGCCGCCGTACGCCCTCGGGCAGCGCGGCCACCTGGGCCGCGCACCGGGCGCGGATCGCGGCGAGCGGCGGATGCGGCCCGCCGGGGCGCCCGCCCTCCATGAC
>Ga0209211_10006132_pt1 | contig 17573 bp, 11 predicted proteins | sample RifGroA2_FD_183992 | JGI IMG/M metagenome (GOLD analysis project Ga0209211, IMG submission 183992) | Groundwater microbial communities from Rifle, Colorado, USA - Groundwater A2 (SPAdes) (version 2) | ecosystem: Environmental > Aquatic > Deep subsurface > Groundwater | place: Rifle, Colorado... | reverse complement strand
GGACAGCGACAGCGATTCGGATAGCGACTCTGATTCGGATAGCGACTCTGATTCGGATAGCGATAGCGATTCGGACAGCGACTCTGACTCGGACAGCGGTAACAATGGCCACGGTAATGGTGACCAAGATGCACCGGGCAACTCTGGTGGCAATAACAATGCCGAGAATAGCGAAAACTCGGGTCAAGGGAATAGCGGTAATGGCTCGGGTAATGCCGGTGATCAGGGTGACTCAAGCGGTTCGGGCGCAAATAATGGCCACGGTAATGGTGACCAAGATGCACCGGGCAACTCTGGTGGCAATAACAATGCCGAGAATAGCGAAAACTCAGGTCAAGGGAATAGCGGTAATGGCTCGGGTAATGCCGGTGATCAGGGGGGAGCAGGTGATTCCAACCCGGGTCAAGATATAACCGGAACCAAGAACGCCGATAACTTGAGCGGCACCAGCGGTGATGACACTATTCAGGGCGGCAGAGGCGACGACACTATCGATGGTAATGGTGGCAGCGACCAACTGTACGGCGATGCTGGCGACGACACGTTCACCTTCGGCGAAATCTCCGGTAATTCGGTGGTAGACGGCGGCGGTAGCGGAAATTGGACCGATACGATCGAAATTGATCTAGGGGGTGGGCCAACTTCAGGAGGCTGGACAGTCGAAATTGAAGGGGATCATCAAACGGATAGTAATAGTATTACCGGAGATAATATGTCCGGCACTATCACTACCGATAACGGATCGATCGACTTTAGCAACATCGATAGAATCGAGTGGTAATCCGGTAGGCTTTGTGGCATAAATAGGCGGGATTCCTGTGGAAGGAATCCCGTTTTTTACATGTAGTATTTTTGATACTTCATGAACGTAGACAAATGTCAATATTGCAGTCCTGAGGCGCACCTTCCAGATTTCTTGGCAGGTTTTGCCGAAATTGCATTCCTGCACATACTGGACAAGGCAATACGGGATGTCATTTGCGATGATGCCGCAACAGATCGGTGCTTTGAAGAGACTCGCTTTCCACAGTGCTTCGAGCGTCTAATCTTGGTGTTGTATGCGCCCGGGCATAAGCGCATTCTGGTGAGCCGTTCTGGAAGCGGAGAGCAGATTAAATTTTCGGTGGTTTTGCAGTGCTTGCTTGCACATCCCCGTTGCAGACAACTGGCGTTGCAACCTTTTCGCCTGCAAATGGATTTTGTGCTGGAATCGCCTGCGCCAGTAGACTATTTTGCAGTTGGTTCGGAGCATGTCGGCGACCTGCATTTTGAGATCGGTGTGGACGGTTTGATGTTTCGTGGAGTGGATGGCAAGCAGCACATTTTTCCACCCGGCGATGGCTATGTGCGTTCCGTCATGACGATGGGTCAATTGCGCGAGTATCTGAACAAGGCATACGGCGAGGATTATTTGCGGCAAGCCGAGTTCAAGCGTTTCCGTTCGGAAAGCTACATTTCAGGGGAAGAAACCTGGCTGCGCCTGTATCGGGGGCATCCAGTTGTGGGTGCTTTGACGAAAGACAAAATCGAGCATGCTGTCGAATTGGCGATTGGCCATATTAAGCTTACCCAAGGGGAGGGGGGCAAATTTTTATATTATTACGATGCTGCCACGGACTCCCGCCGAGATCACGAGCATCCCAAAAGAGACCTTATTAAAAATCCGTACTACAACATCTTGCGCCATTGCGGAGGCGCGCTGACTTGCATTTATCATGAAAAATATTCCCGCAAGGGAAAAACGCTAGGCAATGTTTGCCGTGCCATCGATTTTCTGATCGCTCAAGCCAGAGTGCAGGATTACGATGGACGGGCAGGCGCATACATCTACAGCGAGAAGAAATCCAAGCTGGGCGGAACCGGTATAGCGCTCTACTTGCTGGCTGACTATCAGGCGGTGACGGGGGATGACCGTTACCGCGAATGGGCGGATCGATTTGCTTGGCATTTGCTCAACCAGATTACCGCCAACGGTGAATTCATTTACTACAACATCTATCTCGATAAGCAGATAACCGAGCAGGAAAATCAGAACTATTTTTCATTTTATTATCCAGGCGAGGCGATTTGCGGATTGGCGAAATACCTGCATTTGGTTGAGGCTGGAAGCCGAGAAGTATTTTTTGAAAAAATGCGTAAGGCGATGGAATTCTTGTTGGTTACCCGACCCAAAACCCGTGCCAGCGAATATAGCCCGCTACCTTCCGATGGCTGGCTGATGATGGGAATTATGGAGTTGTGGGATTTCGAGGAAATGCGCGAACCGATGTATGCCGATTTTGTATTCTCAGATGCGCATAAAATGATCGATCATATGTATACCGTGGCAGATGCGCCCTATCCAGACTATGCAGGCGCGTTTTATTACAGCCATGGTGATTATCCTTATGCCGATGGTGCGCGTTGCGAGGGTTTGCTAGGCGCGTATGAATTAGCGATTAAAATGGGTTTGCACGAGAAAGCGCGTCAACTATGGCTTGAAATACGCTTGGCAGCATGGGCGTTGATGCATTTGGTCAATACAGAGGATTCAATTTATTTTGCTAAAAATCCAGCTATTGCCTTAGGTGGAATTCGTTTTAAATATACCCGGCAATGGTTTCGTATCGATACCATTCAGCACGTTGCCTCGTTTTTTGCCAAGATGCTGCCGCATTGGGAGGAGGGGGAAGCTTGTGCAGGGAAGTCGGCGATCCGTGACTAGCGCAGAGCATTTATTCTTCTTCCTGCGGCGCACCCGATACTGGAGTGTGTTGGCGGGTGTGCTGGCGCTTTTGACTGCATCGGCGCGGGCGAATGATGAGGCAACACGTGTGGCGCTTGATCAGCGTTACGTGACCGGCCAGTTTCGCATTTATTACACCCGGGAGGGGGCGCATGCCTTTACCGGACAAGTTCCCGGCGCGATGTCTTCGGAAGCCTTGGTGCGTCAATTGGGATGGCAGTTGCAACGTGGCGAGCGTTTCTATCGAGAGGTGATAGGCCTGGATTCACCGCTGACCAGTTCCCGTTTCAACTCGGTAGGTGCGGTCGACGTTCATGTGCTCGATATGGGCGAGAAACTTAACGGCACGGCAAGCCGGGTTGTGCGCAACTATCGCTACACACACTTTCACGACCCGCTTCCAACGCTGACTATCACTCTTGCGCGACACTGGAAGCCGGGGAATTTGACGCCCGAGCATGAGGTGTTTCATCTTTACCAATACGGGTATACGGATTTTGGCAATCCCTGGTTTTTTGAGGGCTTGGCTCTGAGCCTTGGAGGCGCTTTCGATCCCCGCGGTTATCAAACTGCTCCTTTACCGCGCACAATTGATGAATTTCGCCAGTTGGAAGCGCGTGGCAGCGCTGCTTCATCGTTTTGGAGCAGCGTATTGCTCAAGTGCGAACCGAAATGTTCAGTGACTTGGCAAGGAGATCGCTATACCCCGACAATGGGGATCTGCGGACGCGGTTTTATCAGGGCTTTTTTTGAGGAGCTGAGCAAGGCAGGAGAGAAACTGGCTCAGCATCGTGGCATCAACGCCGCTCATTGGCCTACCCGCGAGCGGCGTTCCGCGGAAAATCATCGATGGCTGTACAGGGGGATGGCGCGCGCAATAGAGCAGCACTGTCCAATCGCTGAAGACACAGAGCTTGATATTTTCCATTCATTACTGATGCAGCAATCGCAACCCGACGCGTGATGAGGAGGGGTGTACCCTGATGCGTGAGAGACGTGCGACGACCATTAAGGAATTTGAGGGTGAATGTTAAGAGCGTAGAACCCGCCCAGCGCGGGAACCGGGAGGGATATGGACGCCGATGGTTCTGTTTTGAAACAACCACTGATCGTTACTTGGCACATGTAAAACCTCCAGTACCGGAAACAAGAACCAGAGCTTACGTACCCCAGCGTTCTTCATGTCCATGAAAACAATTTTTGTCCAGATCGCCAGCTATCGGGATAGCGAATGCAAACATACCATTCACGACTTGTATGAGAAGGCCGTGCTCCCCGAGCGCATCCATGTCGGCCTAAACTGGCAGTATGCCGATGAAGACGGCGATTTCCCTTTTTTTGACCGCCCCTACCGTGATCGTATCCGTTTGCTCAGGATACCTTCCCATCAATCCAAGGGCTGTTGCTGGGCGCGCAGTTTGACTGAGTCTTTATACGGTGGCGAGGACTATGTGCTCAACATCGATGCACATATGCGTTTTTCTCCCGGTTGGGATGAGAGGCTGATTACGCTCCATCAGCAGCTTGTTTCTGACGGCCATGCGAAGCCTGTAATCAGCTATTACCCTCCTGCCTATACGCTTCCCGGCGGCCAACTCCATGAGCGCATCTCGAAAATGCTGACACACGAGTTGTCGGTAAACAATGAGAGTCGAGGTCTGTTCATAAACAGCAGGAGTGTAACGCTTGATCCCGGTGGTCAGCCTTACCTCCAAGCCTGTGTGGCAGGAGGTTTTTTATTTGCTCCGGGCAGCATGATTAGAGAGGTACCCTACGATCCTCATCTGTATTTTTTTGGCGAGGAAATTACCCTGGCAGTGCGATTATGGACGCACGGTTATGATTTATTTCACCCTGCCTGCATACTGGCCTATCACCTCTACCAACGGCAAGTCGATAATTCTGGAACTATCAAGAAAAGCCGAGCTGCTCTTGCAACTCACCAAGGCGAACATGCTGGCGTTGAAGAGCGTACGCGCCGTTCATATGCACGTGTTCGCCATCTTTGTGGCACACAGGAAAGCCACGAAGCCGCAGTCACCCAGGAAATGATTCGTTACGGTCTCGGTAACGAACGTACGTTGTATCAATACTCCCGTTTCTCCGGCCTTGATTTCCAATTGCTCAAAGCGCGCCCGTTTTCAAAGCTATCGATATTTTATCGAGAGCGTTTGCCGCTCGGTGACAAACAAGAAATAACTGCTCTTGAGGCTGCTGAAGCAGAAATTGGTAAAAGCTATTCATGCACCGAAGCAACCACGCTGTCGGCCCTGCTATCCGCAACAAATGCCGATCAAGTTCTCGACGTAGGAGCTCACTTTGCCGACGCGGTTGCCACCCTGGGCAGCACATTACCCCTCAGGTGTTACCAGGCGATCTCAGTCTCTCCAGAACGTGTCCGGTTTATTCGTGAAAAGCTGAAAGTCAGCTGCTGCGCAGGCGTTAGCGAATTCAACTATGCAGCCGAGCCCCTGCACCGTTCTCAAGTCGTTGTCGCTGGCGGCATGCTTTCCAGAGTTCCATTACAAATTACTTGGCAACTGCTCGATTCGATTTACGCGAGCGGATCGCGATTTCTTTGTGTTGCGCAGGAAGAAGATACGTCTTGGCTCTGTGCCTCCCCGTTTTATTTGCCTAACCCTGTTGCTTCGATAGTTGGCCATCAAAATATGCAATGGGATGTCTGGGATTTGATCTCCCTGCCTAACCTGTTTGAGCCATTACCTGCGCCCGAAAGTCGCGCGCGCCGGATTATTGTTGATAGTTTGGCTGACTGCGTTTCGACACTGAGAGTAACGCTCGCCGGGCATACGGACATGTTTCAAGCCTTGTTATCCGCCTCACGCGATCATCCTAAGAACGAAGCGGCAAAAGTGTTCGAGAATCCGGAATTGCGAGCACAGTGTTTGCTTAATGGAGGGGGGGCGGCCATGCATGCGCTTGATCTCTGGTGGTGCCTGAGGCGGCGCAACTTCAATGCGGCCAAAAGTCTTCTTCGACACCAGCTTCTTGACACAGGCCTGGAAATTGATCCATATTTCATGCAATCTGTCGCTTGGGATTACTTTGAATCTAGACTGCCACTGAATCAACGAATCCAGCCTGGAATCAATCCCGGAGAGGCCTCGTGATTTCTGAAAAGTCACGAGGGCGCTGGATGAAAACGCCTGTCACTACGCCTCGCATGAAAAGCCAGACACTCAGTACCAGCGCGAGGGGGAAATGACGCTGCCCTCTGTCTTGGCGTGGCATCTTCGACACGATACTCCCGCATGTCACACTTGAATTTCCTATCCTACAGGAATAGGTTCCCTCCATTTTCTTGGTGCGATTTGGAAAAGTCGGCGCTGGCGAGACGGCAGTAATGGGCGGCGAGTGAGAAATTCAGCTACGGCGAGGAGATGCTCCAGCGAATATCGGTATCGACGTATTGGCTGCGATATGCCCGAGACGTTTTGGGCATGCTGTTCGACCAAGTCCAGCTATCACCTCGCTTCAGAACAATCTTGGTGTTTGTGCCGTGGCCAAACCCGTAGCCGAGCGAGGGCTGCAAGGCCAGATTGGGATCAACGGGTATCCATGCCCCATCGAAGTAGGCTTCGGCCGCATGATGGTTGGGTTCCGGGAAAGACTTGGATTCTGAAAAATTGAACTCCGAAGTCATTCTTGCAGGAATGCCGAGGGCGCGAGACAGACCAATAAAAACAGCCGCATATTCCGTGCAGTCACCGATGCCGTTATGCAGGGCAAACAAGGCACCCTTGTTTGCCATCAACTTGTAGCGAAGATTTTCTTGAGGATACTGAAACGCCGCCAACAACTGCTGCGCCTGGGAGGCGTACTTATGCCTGATCTGCCGGGCGATGGTCTGGATTTCAGTCGAATTCGATTCAATGTATTCGCTTGGCATCAAAAAATCTGCACTATTCCCAGTCGATTTTGGGATAGGTTTTACTTTGTGATCGAACGGGGTCACGCGCAGGTGGAAGGTGATCTCTCTGACCCACTGCGAGCGTGGCGGGATGTCCCATTTGAATTTCATGTAGTGATCAATACCGTTTTTGTGCGGGCGCAGGGTATATCCGTCTTTGTGAGGGTACTCGATGCGCAGCAATCGCTGTTGAGCGTGGTCGTTGGCGGGAATGGTCAGGCGGTGGCTGTAGTTGTCGAGTGGAATGTCACCGGTATTCTTCACGGTAATGGTCGCCTTGAGCGTAACCAGCCGCTCGGCGACCGGAGCGGGTTCGGCGAGGGAAACCGCTGCCCCAAGGCAAAGGTATAGCCAGAGCGCGTACTTGAGTTTGTGAATTTTCATGCTCGTTGGGCAACCAAAGGCTTGAGGAGTTTCAGCCAGTTGCGGGCGGGCAATCCCCAGCGGGACCGAATCTCTTCGGCTCGGGTTGCCAGCTCGTTTTCCGTGGGGCGGCTGGGTCTGTGCTGCGCCAGCACCACGGTGTTACCTGATCGGGTTGCTTCAAACGACCAGACGGCGATGCGACCGAAAGCCGAGCCGACTTTTTCCAGCGTTTTCGGCACATTGGATTTGCGGCCAAAGATATTCAGAATGAGGACGCCATCCTTGGTCAGCAACTGGCGGCAGTTGGCATAGAACGCTTCATCATCGAACAAGGGAGCATCGGCATCGGCATCATAAATGTCAACCTGCAAGGCATCGACAGTTGCATGACGATGTGTATCGATTACCGCCTCACGGGCGTAGCCCTGAATCACCCGCAGTTTTTCGTCATCGTCGGGCAGAGCAAACGACAGACGGCAGACTGCAATAACCTGGTGATTGAGTTCGATTGCCGTGGTGCGCATGGATAGCGTGTTGCAGCAGAACTTGGTCAGACTCGCGGCCCCCAGCCCCAACTGCATGGCATGTCGTTGCCCGACGCTTTCAGGCGCGACGAACAGCAGCCACGCCATCATGCGCTGGGTATATTCAAATACCAGCTCATCGGGAGCGCCCAGCCGCATGATTCCTTGCTTCCACTGTGTACCCAGCCGCAGGTTGCGGATTCCGTCATGATCGTTGACGGACGGGATCGGCATCATCGTCGATGCTTGCCGGAGAGAAACGGAGACAGGAGCATCTATATAAACCTGGAACAGTGTGTGGAGAGAAACGGGACCCAGCGCCTGTTTCGCATGAGCCAGGCCAGCTTCGCCGCCGGTATTCGAGCCGTTGACCAGGGCCACTCCGTCCATGGCGCCCAGGAGCACAAGATTGAGGTAGGTATTGAGCCCGTTGTGATGATGATCGCTGTAAGTAATGAAGAGATTTCCCAGTCCGCTGCGCATTTCGCCAGCGAATCCAAACGAGCAAATCTCGCCGCCGATACGGATGACCTTGCCGAATAAATCCTGGCGAGGAAAGCGCTCGTACTGCCGAAGGCACGCGCGGGTATAGCCGTGGAAGAGAATATTCTCGTATTTTGACTTCTGGATTGCTGTCCAGCGCTCCATGACAGCCAGGCAGCCAGGCATGTCGTCCGGCTGATAGTCGCTAACATCGACATCGGCATTGCGGCTGAACTTGTTGGCATAACACCGCAAGTTGCTCTTGGAGCCTCCAGACAGGTCACGGTAGTTTTCCGGTGCATAGATGTAGTCCGGAGGGCATGTGCCGAGCCGTGTATTCGGTCTCGGGCGGAACAGACCGGCATCCTCCCCGTCGATGCGAAAAATACTTACCTTCGACGTCTTGTTGTGGTCCATTGTCCGTTGCAGGCAGCGTTCCAGCACGTCCGGTTGAAAGGGCATCGGTAACTGAAACAGCATGAGTGTCGATGAATCACCTTCAAAGCGCAGGCGATAGATGCAAATCGAACCGGCATCTTCACCAATCAGGAACTGGTTGGAACGTTGCTGGCCCTGAAAGTACAGGAAGGGGTAATAACTTTGCCAGCAGATGCGGCGAGTCTGGTTGATGGCGGCCTTGTAGCGTGCCAGGTCGTGGCGGCTACACTGCTCCAGCCCGGACAAGGTGCCAGAATCAGTGTGCGTCATGTTGGTTTTATTTCCAGCGTTTGAAAATATTCTCCGACCTCATCGACCTCGCCCTTGATGAAAACCAGATCGCCCGGACGAATCAGATCCAGCAGCGTGTCGATTAACTCTCTGGTTTCCTGCTTGCTTGCATGGCGGCGGTCATAGGCCGGAAAGCGTTGCACTACCCGCGACGGGTGCTTGAGCCTGGCGTAGGTGGATTCCATATACTGTCCGACGAAAATGATACAGTCGAAACCGGCCTTATCGACCCATTCGGCAAGACGCTCATGTTCCTTTTGCGCTTCATCGCCAAGAAAAATCATTTGCCCGATCATGGCGATTTTCCTGCCCTGTGGTTGCGCCGGCGAGAGGCGCGCGGCGGTGGCAAGGTAGGACTGGTAGCTCAATACAGATGCACGCGATGAGTTGTCGAACAACAAAACCTCGCCGTGATGGATGGCCGTACGCCGCAGCACACCCTGGGATTCGTAGGGGACAAAGTCGGCAAATGCCGCAGCAGCCTTAACCACGTCGGCTCCCAGTGAATGTGCCGCGAGCAGCACGGAAACCGAGGCCAACGGCGCATGTTCGCCGAGCAGGGGAAGCCGGTATTCGACGGTGATGCCCTCAATGTTGGCCGAAACGATCCAGCCATTGTTTTCAAAACGTTTGCCCAGCAGCCGACCGTTGCATTCCGGGCCGGAGCCAAACAGCAGCAGGGGCACATTCCGCCGTGCCAGCACAGCCTCGCGCACGGCGGCGTAATTCAGGCTGTCGGCATTCAGGATGCCGTAGCCTCCCTCCATTAGCCCGATACAGATGTCGGCCTTGCCCTCGATGAGGGCAAGCTGGCTGCCGTGGTACACCATGTGTTCGTTGCCGACTTCGGTAATCACGAATAAATGCGGCTTGACGATTTTGCTGCGCCGGGCGCAACGTCCGGGGTGGGTGCCAGCCGCTTCGAGGATGGCGATTCGATCCTTCCGGCGGATCGAAGCCAGGCTGGCGTACAGCGAGAAATCCATGTTGGTGCTGTTCAGTATGGCGTGTACCGGGATTTGCGGCGTCAATACATGGTGCAGCATGCATTTGAATCCGGTCTTGCCTTCGGTGCCGGTGACGAGAACGCGCTGGCCGGTGAACAGCGTGTCGCGCACGTGAACCCCCATCGTTTCCAGTGCCGCGATGATGTTTTCGACCCGCAGCCGGGGCATGTCATCCGGCAGCCCTGTAGCCGAACAGGGTACCACGGCAGCCACTGCGCCCATGCGTAGCGCCCGGACGGCGTTGTCTGTATTGGACGCGGAAAAAGAATGATCGCTGGCGTTTGAATTGATCGGGAAATACAGATTGCCTTGCGTTCCATTATTCAGGTATTTCCGGCTGTGGCACATGCCGGTCAGCAGTGTCCCGGCGGGCAGATTGTGCCACTCGCCGCCGGTAATGCGGGCAATGGTATCGATGTCGAGCAGGAGCGAATTGTCGGCGGTGGCGAGTGCGGAGGTGCGGCTGCCATTGGATTTTTTGCTTGTTATGGCCGGGTTTATTGAAACGGGCATGACTGTTTTGCCAGTGAGCAGCGTTGCGCGTTGCAACCAGAAGCGAATCCATCGGGCAACCAGGATTTGGGTATTGCCTGCCGCTGTCTTCTCATTGAGTGATGCATAGCTCGCCCAGTTCAAGGCACGATTGATGTGGGCGACCCAAAGCGCGCGGTGCAGCGTGGTGGTCAGCGTCTCAAGGTTTTGTCCGGTCGGCTCGCACCAGGGGCGCAGGTAAGCTTCCGCCAGCCAGTCCAGCCGAGCCAGTGCGGTTTCGTCGCGCAGTCCGGTGTCGTCGTAAGGCAACAGGAGCGAGCAGAACGGATGGGTGATGCTGGCCGCGTCCCAATCCAGAAACAGGCAGCGTGAATCTTTCAGGACAATGTTGCCCATGTGCAAATCACCCTGATCCAACCCGGTAGAACAGGGCTGAATAGCCAATTCGTGACACACTTGTTCAAAGTAGGGCAGCATATCCAGCGCGGCATCGCGTTCCTCGGGGAGTAGTCCTTTGGGTTTGCCCAGAGCCAGGGCGCTGTCGTTTTCGAGCAGACGTTTGAGCAGGCCGGGCAATTTTCCCAGTTGCCGATCCGGTACGCCAAGTTCAATCCAGCGCGAAGTATTGTGGCAGGATTCGATCTGGATTTCGGCCAGTTGAGCCAAGGTTGTGCGCCACATGTCCTGACGGATGTCCCCGGTATGGATGTCAAGCAACGTGGAGCCGTAATCGGGTGTGAGCATCCATCCTGCCGCAGGCTGGATCGCCAGCGGGCGGGCAATACGATTCGGCCAGCGGTTGGAAAGTTTTGCCAGGAGCTGCGGTTCAAAGCGGTTGTCCACACTTAAAGCCTTGAAGAATACCCGTCCCCGGTCGGTTTGCAGGCTTAATACCAGCCCCCATGGGTTGTTGCGAACCGGCGTGACTGTTTCCGGTTTTGGAGTAACGCCACGTTTTGCCAGTGCTCGAAAGACCCAGGTGCGGGCTTGTGTCTCCCAGAAACGGAGGGGCGCGTTTTTCCATGCAAGATAAGGCTTGCCGGCATCTGCACGATCAATTCGCAATGCCGGTGCGATGCCGGCCACCCCCTTGGGAGCGGCCTGGCTGACAGTCAGTTTGCCGAGAAATATTTTGCCGTCAAGCAGCCGTTCATGTGCTCCCTCGACCTGTATGGAGACCCTTTTATCCAGATCCACAAGCTGCCAGTAGAGATCGTAGTCTCCCTCATCCAGCTCCTTGCCGGGCCGCACCAGCACGCGGTCACAAATCACTTCGTTACGGTTCCAGCGGGAGGGAGGGTGGATGCCTTCGGCGACGGGATGGGTATAAACAAAGGCGGGTATGCCGCCGGGGGCCAGCGCAGTCAGGCGCGCCTCGACCCTGCTGGGCATGGGTGGCGGTGCGGCGCGAAAATACACCTCACAAACGAAACCCCGTCCAGGTTGTACCGGTGTCGCAAAACGTGCCCCCAGAATCTCAAGTGCCGAATTGACAACGACCGGCGTCGCCCACTGGCAATCGACAGGCAGGGTGTCATAAACCAGATTGCTTCTGAGCTGGCGGTACTGTGCTGGAACTTCCGGGCGGGTATTTTGTGTAAAGCATCCGGGCGGAGGCTTTTTCTTCAAATCATGGATTGCTGGCGGCACACAAACTATACGCAAGCCTTCGTTAACGGGTTCAAATTGAGTTGCAGGGTTCAGATTGTGGCTTAACTGAATCACGAGGTTGCGGATACGTTCCGCATCATTGTTCGTTGCAAGATGAGCCTGTCCGCGCGATAGTTTGACCGGATGAATGGTGATCTGTCGTACACCTCGTGCATCAAGCTCCAGCTCGAACAAGGCTGTGTCGCTCATCCTATTCTGGGTAACCCGGTCAAATAACAGTGTGCCCATGTCATACACAATCGGTCGACCGGCATGCAATTCAACCCCTTGAAGGATATGCGCAGAATGCCCCAGTACCGCATCTGCGCCAAGATCGATCAACCCCCGGGCGACATCACGTAGAAGCGGGGAGGGCGCTTCCTGCCAGTTATCTCCCCAGTGCGGCGTAACAATGACGATATCGGCATGGGTGCGGGCGGTGGCAATCGATGCGGCAACAGCGTTCAGCAGATTTTTGATTGGAGCGTGGAAGATTCCAGGTGTATCGATGCCCGCTTGCATGACTGGGGTTTCCGTTTCGACACCAATGAAGGCAATGGTTAGTCCATTGATTTGGGCGTAGCCGGGCAAAGCGGCCTGCGTAAAGTCACGCCCGGAACCGGAATGCAGAAAACCGCCGGCATCAAGCAGTTCGCATTGCTGCACCAACGCTTCTTTACCGTAGTCCATTGCGTGGTTGTTGGCGGTGGTGACGCATTGGATATTTGCCGCGCTCAAGACGTCGAGCATCTCGGGCAACGCATGGTAGTAGTAGGGCTGACGTCCTCCCTTGTCGAGGAAGTCACCCAATGTGCTGACACAGGTTTCAAGGTTGACCAGCGCCAGGTCGGCGGTTTCAAGCAATTTTGCAACACCAGTCAACGGCCAGCTTGGGCCATGCAGTGCGACCCATCCAGGCATTTGACGGCCAAGCATGACATCGCCCCCAGCCATCAGTCGGATGTTTGCCGTATTGGCGGTGATATTGGTTTTATCCGCTTCAGAAATTAAAGGTTGCTCCTGAATGGATGGGGTGTTATCCGTCATCAGATAATTTAATTCGGTGGAGGCTGATAGCGCTGCTGTATGCAATTTATCAGCATAAGCCGCATTGTGGAAGGTCAAGATGCGTTGCTGCGGAGAGCAGAACCGGATTGCGGCACAATTAAAGAAGGCCGCATAATACGCGCGTTGAGAAATGCGGGGTTACGGGGTAGGTTGCACAGCATTATTCAGCCGATAAAATGCATTGTCGGCAAGTTACAACTGAACCAGTACAGGAAAGCTAGGCACATGGGAGTTATCAAGAAGACGCTATATCGCGGCAATATTCTGGGCAAGCCGCGCCACCGCAACCTGTTTCTCGATATGGAAGAGAACATCCATATTCATTACCGCGACTTGCGTATTGAACTGAGCCGTGACGAATTCGAGGACATTGCGGCAGTGTTCCTCAAACAATCCCAAGAATTGCAGGCCATCATCCATGAAAATAATTACCAGGACGGTAAATTGCCCAATGCCAATCAGGATGATGTCCGCATCTGGACAGAATCGCGTCTCAAGCATAATGTCAAATACCACCCCCAACGATTTTCTCTGGAAGAATGTGGCGACGGTATCACTTTCACTATCGTAACTACAAGCTCCTGATCGACCCCGCAGAATTCCGGCAGATCGCGCAATTATTCAAGAGCCTGGATGTGGACAGCCCTTATGCCGCCACTTACGATGAGGTGCTCGAATTACTGGAAGATAACGAGGTTGATTTTATGCTGGGCGCGGGCAATGTGCCGGGAGAGATTTTGTCTATTCTTGTCGCCCAGCATCATATTCCCAAGATACGGGATATTTTTAACTACATTGGCTTTACTCAGGAAATGCAGGGTGAGGAACGTCGCTATATCAGCACGCGGCTCACCGTTGTGGCAAATATCGACAAGTTGCGCCCGGCTCTTGATTACAAGCGCTTGCGTGGCTTCAAGCAGGCTGGCAGGCTTGAAGATTTTCTGTCGCGAAACGGCACTGACATAGATTCGGATGAGTTGAACCGGATCAAATGCCAGGTGCTTGATCTTTATTTCGCGCTCAAATCCGGCAAGAAGTTGAATGTCGAAACCGATCAGCAATTGTGGCTTTACGCGCCAGCCAATAATCAGGTGATTTTTCCTTACAGCTGATCCGCGTGTGGCGGCAATAATGATGCAGAGGCACTATACAAGGCGTGGAGCGGGTTATTGGCTCGCCTTCAATTAGGCTTTGTGAAACCTACCAAGGAAGTATTCGCAGCGGAGGCACAGGAAACTTTACACCTGAAGGTAGTGGAATCCCTGAAAAAAGATGTTGCGGCCTTTGCTGCGGTTGACAAAATTTACATGATGGGCTCGGCAGTGCGCCGCGATATGGGGCGCTATTTGGCGCCGTTTGTGCATGGCAAGCTGGCCAAGCTCGGTTCGGATGTGGATATTCTGGTTGAGATCAATCCGGCGCGCGAGGCGGATATCCCCGGACACTGGCATTTGATCAACCCCGAGGCATCCAACCATTGCGCCGTCTATCACGTTGCCCAGATTCCCCTCGCGGGCGGCGCTGCCGAATGGGTGGAACGCCACCCCAACATGGAGTTTAGCCACCATATCATCGATGCTTATGTTTCCTTTCCATCGCATGGATACCATGAAGAAAAGGATGCATTCCTGAAAAAGTTTGGTGCCAAGTTATTTTATGACCGGGCACGTGACGGGATCGTAAGCAGGGGAGGAGAGGAAGAACGGATCGCCGGGCGGCTCGCCGAACTTCATAACTTCCCGCAAGTGATGGTGGAGAAAATGAAGGTATCCACGGAGAACGCCCTCTACAAGGTTTTTGCGGGAGAACAGGATTACATCCTCAAGCTATTCAAGGTATCCGGCAACTACAACCGTGCTCGTGTCGCCGAGCATACCGCTTATGAGGAAAAACTGATTACCCAACTGAAGGATCACGGCATTTCTACGGCGGGTGTCATTCCCGCGTTGCAAGGTGTGGATGCCGCTATCGAAAGTTTTCCTGCTTTGTTGTTCGAGCGGATTCCCGGTGTGGTGCAGCAGCGCCCGGAATATCCAATGGAGAGAATTTGCGCGGCACTGGCAAAAATTCACCGTGTGCAAATGGAGCGCCCGTTGGAATTGGCGGGTGATTTCACGTTTGACGATATTTGCATGATCTGGCTACCGCAATTTCAGATATATATCAAAGACACCACGCTCGGCCCGGAGATTGCGCAAGCATTTGTCGGCATGGCCCCTTTGGTCGAACGCTGCAGCCCAGGCGACTACCGGGCCACGATGTATGCACGCAGCTCCACTGCCCACAATCATGGTGATGTCACACCCAAGAACGTGATCGTCGGCGAACAGGGCGAAGCCTGTTTTTTCGATTTCAATAACGCTTTTTACGGTTCGCGCATGGCCGATATTCTTGATGGTGCCTTCGAGTTTTCTCTTGCCGAGAAATATATCCATTTGGCCGACTTTGCCCGCTTCGACGCCTTCATCGCGCACTACACTGCCGCTGATCCTTTATCTGCGGAAGAATATGAAGATATTCCAAAATGGGTAGAACTGATTGGGGTAATCAAATTCACCAAGGAAATTCGTGTCCTGCTGGAACGCCCGACAGAGCAATTACGCAGGAAGCGCGCCTTAGCTATAGCGAAATTTGTTTTGTCGCGTACGGTGGCCCGGTGACTTTTAGCCGAAATGAAACGGCGAAGCCTCGCGGCAGGATTGATTCATAACAACTCGATCTTGTCATTTCTCTTCATGCAACACTTGCGGCGTTTCCGCATGGGAGATACCTCACACCACCAGATTGAATAAATACCCGACCAGCATGATGCCGGTCGCCACCACCCCGACAAACGTGGCGATCAGCCTCGGCTTGAGCACCTTGCGCAGGATCACCATCTCCGGCAGCGACAGCGCGATCACGCTCATCATGAATGCCAGCACGGTGCCGAGCGCCGCGCCCTTGGCGAGCAGCGCCTCGACGATGGGAATGATCCCGGCGGCGTTGGTGTACATCGGCACGCCGATCAGCACCGAGACCGGAACCGCCCACCACGCCTCCTTGCCCATGAAGCTGGCCATGAAGTCCTGCGGCACATAGCCGTGGATGCCCGCACCGATGGCGATACCGGCCAGCACATACGGCCATACCTTGCCGACGATCTCGCGCACCGAGGCGAAGCCGGCTTGGATGCGGTCGGTGAGGGTGAGCGTATCGCTTTCCACGGTCGCGCTGATGTGCGCCATGTTGCGCACCCAGTCTTCCAGATGATGTTCCATCTTCAGTCTGCCGATGATGTAGCCGGCGACGATGGCGATGGTCAGCCCCAGCACCAGATACAGCACGGCGATCTTCCAGCCGAACAGCGCGAACAGCAGCGTCAGTGCGATCTCGTTGACCATCGGGGCGGAGATCAGGAAGGAGAAAGTCACGCCCAGCGGCACGCCCGCCTGCACGAAGCCGATGAACAGCGGCACGGCGGAGCAGGAACAGAACGGTGTCACGATGCCTAGCAGCGCGGCCATCACATTGCCCACGCCTTCATGCCGCCCAGACAGCAGGGCACGGGTGCGCTCCGGCGTGAAGTAGGAATTGATCATGCCCATCACCATCACAACGCCGACCAGCAGCAGCAATACCTTGGGCGTGTCGTACAGAAAGAATTGCAGCGCGTCGTACAAGTGGCTGGCGCGTTCGACCGGCAGCGCATCCACCAGAACGTGCGACAGCGGCTCCAGTGTCCTATAGATGCCGAACCAGAGCAGGGCGGCGATGAACAGGAAGACGCGCGGCTGGCGGCTGATGAAGGCCTTCATGCCGGTTCCTCTGCGTTTCGTGCGGGACGGCCGGCGAAGCGCGCCAGCCGTTTCCGCGATTTCGCCAGTTCGGCAGGCGGCACGCCGCCTTGCAACAGCGCGGCAATGACCTGTTCACCCCAGGCAGGCAAGGTGGCCAGACGGTAGAACATCCATGCACCCTCGCGGCGCGCCTCCACCCATCCCGCCTCGCGCAGGATGGCGAGATGGCGCGAGACCTTGGGCTGGATGTCGTCCAGCGCGGCGACCAGTTCGCACACGCACAGCTCGCCCTCCGCAGCCAGCAGGGCGAGGATGTGGCGGCGCGAGGCATCGGACAGGACATCGAATAGCGGAGTCATGGCAGCAATCATATACACATTCGTATATATGCGCAATTGTTCATATGGCGCGATTGTGCCGTGCCCGATTTTCTGTTTTAATTCGCCCAGTCGATTCGATGATTGTCGAAACATGGAAATGAAACGATGAAACCGGCCCAAGTGGTGAAGGCATTGGCGGCACTGGCGCAGCCCACGCGGCTGGCGATCTATCGCCTGCTGGTTGCGCGCGGGCCGCAAGGCATGGCGGCGGGTGAAGTGGCCGCAAAACTGAAGGTCGCGCCTGCGACACTGTCGTTCCATCTCAAGGCGTTGAGCCATGCCGGGCTGATCGGTAGCAGGCAGGAGGGGCGTTTCATCTACTACGCCGCGAACTTTGCGGCGATGAACGAAATGGTGGCGTATTTGACCGAGAACTGTTGCGGCGGCGACGCGACGGCATGCCTGCCAAAGGCGAAATAAGTGTAGGAGCGGGCCATGC
>Ga0209211_10006131_pt1 | contig 17573 bp, 23 predicted proteins | sample RifGroA2_FD_183992 | JGI IMG/M metagenome (GOLD analysis project Ga0209211, IMG submission 183992) | Groundwater microbial communities from Rifle, Colorado, USA - Groundwater A2 (SPAdes) (version 2) | ecosystem: Environmental > Aquatic > Deep subsurface > Groundwater | place: Rifle, Colorado... | reverse complement strand
CTTAATTTTGCGTTCTTTATTAGGTTCATCCAAAACTTCCGGATAAAATCCATATATAAGAAAATCTTCAAGCGCGCCTCCTAACTCGAAACGGCTTCCGTCCATCTCTATTTGGGAAATCGGCAAAAGAGTTAAAGTAAAGTGGCGGCCGGTTAGCGGTTCTCCGATTTTATTAGAAAGATCCAAAGATGACGAGCCTGTCAGGATTATTTTTTTATCAGGAAACGCGTCTATCATCATCTTAGCGCCTATGCCAATTGATGGAATGTACTGTGCCTCATCAAGCGCAATAATTTCATAAGGTCGCGCGAGATCAAGAATCTTCGCCCTGCTTTCGGATTTAAAAATTTCCCGGAGCTCAATATCGTCTCCGGTAGAATAATAAACTCGCTTATCTAATTGAGTTTTGAGATAAGCTTCTAATAATGTAGTTTTACCGACTCGTCGAGGACCGTAAATAACCAATATTCTTCTCGGTTCCAAAGAGCTCAATACATCTTGTTTTCTCCTAAATTTCATATAATATATGGTATCATGATACCACAAATTAAGTCAAATCCACTATATCACGGCGTCTTTAGAATCACAACCCTCGATTGTTCCGCCGTCGGTAGTTCTTTTTTCTTGATGGTCAATTTTTCTTCCGGAGTAACGCCTTTCTCTCCAATTTCTTTCATGAATTCCTCCACTCCGTCCAATTTTTCTTTAAGGCCGGAAATTTTATAATGCATCGGAATTATTATCCTCGGCTCAATCTGGTTCAAAAGTTTTGCGGCATCTTCCGCATCTATCGTGCCTCCTCCTTCGCCTCCCACAGGAACAAACATAATGTCCGGTGTGCCAAGCGCCTCCTGAACTTCACTTCTCAATTCTTTTTCTCCGTAATCTCCCAAATGGACCAGCCTCATCCCCTCCCACTCAACTACATATATAGTGTTCGCCCCTTTCGATTTGCCTTTTTTTGAATCGTGATACGAATGTATGCCCCTTACGGTAATTCCTCTAAATTCATATTCGCCAGGGCCAGTAATTTTAAATACGCCGCCCTCCTCTTTTGAAGATAGCGCCTCGATATTGTTGTGATTATCATGGTTATGTGTTGAGAACACGGCATGCGCCTCAAAACGCGGAGGTGTCAGCCCCGATTCTTTTGAATAAGGGTCCACCGCCAAAACCGTGTCCCCCGACTGTATTTTGAAACAGGACAGTCCATAATATGTGATTACCATTGATAAATGATAGCAGATCAGTCCCAAAAATCCAGCACCTACCTGCCGGCAGGCAGACAGTACTTGCCTTATTTTTTTCTATGGCTATAATCTATCAATAATGCCAACCGCGACAATATCAATGGAAAAAGAGATAAAGGTCAGCCAAATTATGGAAGATCTGTTAAAAACCCGCCCGAGGGGTTTTTTGAAGGTGGGCGACGTGGTTGACGGAGAGGTCATCAAAAAGCAAGGCGCAAAGCTTTATCTCAACTTAAAAGGATTCGGCACGGGCATCGTTTACGGCAAAGAATATCAGAACGCGCGCGAAATAATCAAAACGCTGAAAGCCGGCTCATCAATCTCAGGCAAAATCATCGCGTTGGAAAATGAGGACGGTTTGATCGAGCTTTCATTAAAAGAGGCCGGCTCCGAGATGATCTGGAAAGAAGCATCCATGATAAAAGCAAACCAGGATATAATCGACATCAAAGTTCTTGATTCAAATAAAGGCGGGCTTGTTCTTGAATGGAAAGGCATCAAAGGATTTTTGCCTGCTTCGCAGCTAAAAGCGGCCCACTATCCCAAAGTCGAGGGCGGCGACAAAGAAAAAATTTCCGACGAGCTGAAAAAACTTGTAAGCGAAACCCTCTCCGTCACGATACTCGATTTTGAGCCGAAAGAAGAAAAATTAATTTTTACCGAAAAAGGCGCGTCGGGCTCGGAGGAGATCAAAAAAATCATAGAAAAATATAAAGTCGGCGATGTAGTTGAGGGGGATATAACTGGAGTTGTCGAATTCGGTGTTTTCATAAAAATAGATGAGGGACTTGAAGGGCTGGCGCATATTTCCGAACTCGATTGGGGTTTGGTTGAAAACACGTCCACGTTATTTAAAGTCGGCGATAAAACAAAAGCAAAAATAATCTCGGTTGATAGCGATAAGATTTCGCTTTCGGTAAAGGCGCTAAAACCCGATCCGTGGGAATTGAATAAAGAAAAATATAAAAAGGGAGACATTGTTGAGGGAAAAGTCCTCCGCTTAAACAAATTCGGCGCGCTTATTTTCCTGCAAGCTGGCATCTACGGCTTGGCGCATATTTCCGAATTCGGAACGGAAAAAAGGATGCGCGAACTGGTAGAGGCAGGACAAACCTACGTGTTTCAAATCGCAGTATTTCACCCAGAAGACCGCAAGCTCTCTCTCTCATTCCTCGGAAAAGACGGCCAAGCCCCTGCTGACCTTAATCCTCCTAAAAAAGAAGCTAAAGAAGAGAAAAAAGAAGGGGTAAAATAAAAATCCTAGCGCAAAGCTAGGATTTTTGGATGGAGAATTTTGTTCGTGTAAATAAGATCGGAATAATTTTTCAAAGAATATGGCCTCCCATCGGAGCTCGTCACTATTCCGCCAGCTTCTTCTACGATAAGCGCGCCAGCGAGCGAATCCCACGGCTTGTTACCGCGCATAATCAGAATATCCGCTGACAAAGTCGCGTTTCCGCCGTTTGCTATCTTTGCCAAAGCCACGGAGGAAGATAGTCCTTTATAGAATCGCTTGGCTTTTTTCCATATCCGCTGAATAAAACGGGACCTAACCACCGTTTTGCTTACGCCTTCTACCAATAAAGTCGCGTTTTTTATTTCTCGAACATTGGATACTGTTAATGAAATTAAATAGCCGTCTCTGCTGAATTTTCTGGCCCCCGAATCGCGCCCGGCAAAATATAACTGGCCGGGAACACTGAGCTTGTGCTCGGCAAAAATGTAAATTGCGCCGAACACGACTTCTCTGTTTTCGATCAAAGCTACAATGCTTCCGAAATTCGGATTTTCTCCCAGAAAATTATGCGTTCCGTCGATCGGATCTACCAGCCAAAAATTTTTTTTCTTCGGAGGCCATTTTGAGGAATTTTCAAACGAATTTTCTTCACCTACGACCGGATAATTTTTTATTTTGGTTAAAAATTTTCCTAGCTCTTTTTCCATTATCTTGTCGAGTTCACCGACGAGCTCGTCTCCGGATTTTTTCTCAATGTTCCCGGAATTTCTATAATGTTCCCAGACGATCCATTCTTTGCAATCAAAAAACATTTTTAATTTGTCCGCGCATTCTAGCCAGTCAAATCCGGTCATTTTTAATCTCCGATCTCGGTCTCGGTAGAGCGTAGCATAAAGGATGTATTCTATCAAGCTGAACCTTTCAGCTCCGCGATAGCTTCTTCAAGAAGTTCAAAATATAAATTGAGGCCGACGCGGTAGGCGATGCCCGATTGCGCCTTGCCTAAAATATTCCCTGCGCCGCGCAATTCAAGGTCGCGCTTGGCGATTTCCAAACCGGCGCCAAGCCAAGAATACCGCTCGAGCGCCTCCAATCTTTCCGCTGCGCGTTCTTTTAAGCGCTGTGTCGTGTAGAGAAAATATGCGAAACCTTCGCGTTCGCCACGGCCAATTCTGCCCCTCAATTGATGCGCCTGCGAGAGCCCTAGCTTTGTCGCGTCCTCTACTATTAAAGTATTTACGTTTGAAAGGTCGAGGCCGTTCTCGATGATGGTGGTTGATAGAAGCATATCAAATTTATGCGTCCTGAAATCATGCATTGTACCTATCAACTGCTTTTCGCTCATTCTTCCGTGAAGCACGGCTATCCGTGCGCCTGTTTTCAAAGTTTTTATTTCTTCCAAAAGCTGCGGTATTTTGTGAATGCGGTTTGCCAAAAAATAAATTTGTCCATTTCTTTCGAGCTCCGCGAGTATCGCTTCTTTCATGATTTTTTTATTTTTTGGCAAAACATAAGTCTTAATTTCCGATTTGCCGGTGGGCGCCGTTTCAATGGTCGAGATCGGCCGAATGCCAGAAAGCGCCATATTTAGCGTCCTCGGAATCGGCGTTGCGGAGAGCGTTAATACATCAAGCTGCGGAAATAATTTTTTGAAATGCTCTTTATGCCGGACACCGAATTTCTGCTCCTCGTCAATTATCAATAATCCTAAATTTTTATAAACAAAGTTTTTGCCTAAAATTTTATGCGTGCCGATGACGATGTCGAGCACGCCGGATTCCAATTTTTTCGCGATATCTTTTATTTTTTCGATAGTTTCCAACCGTGTCAACCTGGCCACCTCTACGCCAAAACCTGCGAGCCGTTCGTTAAACACTTCAAAATGCTGGTCAGCCAGAATCGTCGTGGGAGACAACACAGCCACTTGCTTTCCATTGAGCACAGTCCTGAACGCGGCGAGCAGCGCTACTTCAGTTTTTCCGAAACCTACGTCTCCAGTAACAATGCGCTCCATCGGCTCCGGCTTTTCCATGTCCGCAAAAACTTCTTCGATCGCCCTTACCTGATCGGCGGTATACTCATGCGGAAAATTTGAAATAATTTCTTCTTCCGGCTCTTTGTGCGGTTTATACGGAATCCGGCTTACCGTCTTCCGCGCCGCGAGAGATTTAAGAAGTTCTTTCGCGAAAGCCATAATGTCTTCTTTCGCTTTTCTTTTTGTGATGGACCAAATCGGCGTTCCCAAGCGGTGAATTTCCGGCTTTTTAAATCCAAGATATGGTGAGAGTCTTTTTATCTGCACTTTCGGGACGAACAGCGTATCGGGTTCAACAACTTTCCCGGCGATCTTAGGGGCGGCATATTCAATCATATAATCGTCATCGCGTCCGCAACGGAAAATCCCGATTCCGTGATCGATATGTACTACATAGTCGCCGGGACGAAAAGGAGCCGCGCCGCCCGGAAAGAAGTCCGACTTCTTTGGGGATTTGAAGTTGGGCTTCGAGGAGGGTGCCGCGGCCGCTATTTCCAAAATATAGTTCCCTTCAAACTCGATCGTCAAAATTTCATCATAATTGATCGGGAAAATATGGATTACCCCTCCTCTTTGTGAAAACTCTCCGCGGTTTCCTGTTTCCCAGACTTTTGAGTAGCCCAACTCGGCAATTTTCCTTAAAAACTCCGAAAGCTGCAATTTTTCTCCCACCTCAAAAATTTCAGTATTTCTTTGCCAAAACGCATCCTTTTTCCTGTGTTCCTCAATATTTTTGAAATTCTGTGTAAAGTAATCCGCCCCTTTTTCTAAAAAGGAGGGAGTAACCGCGGCTATTAAAATTTTCTCTAATTTATCTGTCAGTCTAAAATCCTACCAAAAAATTGACAGAAAAACAATGATTTGCTAAGAATTTACATAGAAAAAAGACCTACCAACAGGGCTCAAGCCGAACACCTCTGATAGTATGGTAAGTATGAAAAAAACAGAAAAAGTCAGCGAATTACTCGCACCTTAACAAAGAAGAACGAAGTGAAATAGCGATTTTGAGTAGTAAGGGATATTCCATCCGAAACATTGCCGAAGCATTAAAACGCTCGGTTTCAACGATTTCTGACGAAATTTCTAACAACAGCACAAGAGGAAAATACAATCCGCGAAAAGCCCAGCACAAAGCGTATGTCAGAAGAAAGTATTCCAAGTACCAGGGAATGAAGATTGTTGGGAACAAACACCTAAAAAAGTTTGTCGATAAGCATCTTTACGACGATCAATCTCCCAGAGCAATCTCCGGACGCATTAAAACCCAAGAAAAGAAAATTACTCTTGTTTCCAAAGACAGTATCCACCGCTACATCATGAGCGTGTACGGAAGAAGAATCGAGGTTCATCGAAAGAAACGCAAACAGCGAAGACGGAGGAAGCGTCCCAAATACAGCAAGCTAGATGACCGTACTTTCATCAATAAACGCCCTAAATACATAGACAAACGGATGTGTATGGGAGATGCCGAAGCGGACTTCATAGTCTCCGGCAAAACCGGCAAAGGCATTTTGCTTGTAGTCGTAGACAGGAAAACAAGAGTGGCTTTTATCGAAAAGATTAGTAAGGTAAGCGTTTTGAATGTTCATAAAGCGTTTTCTAAAATTAAACAAAGATTCCCTGAAATGAAAACCATAACGGCAGACAACGATATCCTTTTGCAGAAACATAAAGAATTGGAAATTCTGTTAAAGGTCAAAATCTACTTCTGCCACCCTTATCATTCCTGGGAAAAAGGTACCGTAGAGAACACCAACAAGTACATCCGCAGAGATATTCCAAAAGGAAGCAACATCTCTTTCTACTCAAGATCGTTTATTCATAAGTTAGAACAAAAACTCAATAGGAGAATAATGGAATGCTTGAAATTCAGGACTCCGGATGAAGCACTAAGAGAAGAAAAAAGGAAAAGAAAAGTGAAAAGGTGATGCTGACGCGCCTAAGAAGTTGTCAGTAAGTGTTCGGCTTCAAATGAGACATAAGGAGAGTTGCATGAAAGTTGTTAAAAAGGGTAAAGGGAAAACTCCATGGGCTGGAAAGAAAGTGGCTTGTCAGGGTTGCGATTCGAAAATCCAATTGGAAGAAAACGACAAACTTAATTTGGTAGGCGACCAAAGAGATGGCGATTATTACGAATTCAACTGCCCCGAATGCGGTAACAATATCACGGTGGCAGCACAATTATTCGGCAACAGCTTGGTTGAATAGCTGAAACAAACCAAAACGGCCTAACCGCCGTTTTTTTATTTTCCCAAATATACTGTGAATTACGAAACTCCTCTTTTCTCTCATTTTCATATACAATAACAACAGGCTCTAAAAGAGCCTGTTGTTATGAAAACCTTCATCAAACTATACGATGATATTGTAACAAAAGTTAAGTTCTTCTCAAAGCAATTAAAGTTGAAATTCAATAAAAGCACCGGTCGACCGCTTGCAATCAAGGGAGAAGAGATAATTGCTCTCTCCATCTTCAAACAACGCCATGGAATACCAACCAAGAAATCAATCTGGAAAATATTCAAAGAAAATCTGAACTGCAGCTACAAAACCCTGGTTGTTAACATGAACCGATTGTCTATCTGCGCTTTGCTCATTCTCAATTCAATATTTCTCCGGAATCAAAAACACTCGCATATCGTCAAACATACCGATTCCACTGATATACCGGTTTGTCTCAACAAAAACGCCAAACACCATAGAACATTAAGGAGGCTGGCAAGTTGGGGATATTCAGGAAAAGGCTTCTTTTATGGGCTAAAAATGACTATTACCACTGATTTGAAGAGACAAATGCTCGGAGTTAAATTTGCTTCCGGAAACTCCAACGACAGAGAAATATTCAAAAAGTTAAATAAAGACATGGAAGGAATATTTGTGGCTGATGCCGGCTACATATCCAAAGAATTGGAAAAAGATTTCTACATTGAAAACAGAAGAGTGTTGTTTGCCAAACCAAGAGCCAACATGAAAAGAATGGCTACCTGGTGGCAACTGAAGCTTTATGAAACCAGAATGCAAATTGAACTCAATTTCAGAAACCTAAAAATGTTCCACAATCTCCAAACTTCACTTCCCAGGTCAATTGACGGTTACTTTGGAAACTATGTTTATTCGCTTCTAGCCTTTGTGCTTGGCTAGATTAATTGCTTAAAGAAAAAACTTGATTTTTGCAAAATCACAGAAATCTGTGAGTTTTTGCGGTGCGTTGAAAATTATCCACAGATGGAGTTTCGTAATTCAAAGGCATTGATTGAATCCGCCTCCTGCTCCGCTTCCGAAGAATGTGAGAACTGCCGCGTTAACTATTCCCCACATGGCAACCATGATAAACAAGCCGAAAAGCCCGTAGATTATGTATTGCCGGCCTTCTTTCATTTTATCTTCCGATCCGCCGGCAATGACATATTGCACCACTCCCCACAAAAAAACCACGGTCGCTAAAACAAACAGCATTCCGATACTTTGACAAAGAATCTGGACGATTGCATTGATGATGCCCGAAAAGGTGGTCATTAGATTTTTTTATAAATTTATCTAGTAAGCAAAGAAATTTTTAAGCACATCGATAATCGCGCCGACTCCGACTATTATCACGAGCCCGATCAGCCCCCAAATCATATGTCTTTTTCCTGTTGTCCGCGCTTCTTCGTTCGACGCGCCCATAATCATTTCAACTACTCCATACAGGAAAAGCACGGCGGCCCCAACGATAAGTAAGAATTTTATAGGACTGATTATCTCGCGCTCGACGACGCTGATTATTTCATCGATAGTTTTAGCGCCGGCGATAATTGGCGCCAGCGCTAAAAAAACGGATGTTCTAAAAAATCCTTTCATGCTAGAAAGTTCCGGGCCCTCCGGGAACTCCTGTTGATCCTACTCCGAATGTGTTTACTAGCGCCCTAACCAATCCCCAAACCGCGACCATCGCAAAGAGCCCTATCAAGCCCCAGATTATGTAAGTTCTTCCACTTTTGGCTTTCTCTTCATCTCCTCCCGCCGTAATGTAAGTAATGACGCCCCACAAAAACACAACGGTTGCGAGTATCATCAAAATCGGGATGACTGTGTTTAGAATGGTCTGAATATCGGTAAGAATTGTGCCGACTGTCGCCGCGAACGCGAAAAGAGGCGTTACGGCCGCTACGGTCAAAACGATTTTTGCAATTGTTCTTTTATTCATATTATTATTGATTATTAATTACTTATAAAGTTACTAATATACGAATCTATTAACTCAAAAAACATCGACCCTTTTTATTAATATATTCGTACTAATTCGTTATTAGTATTTTTTTAAAGCTGCCGGGCAAAATTGATTATTGCTTGCGCTATCGCGTATGCTCCTATGATGATAGCCGCTCCGATAACCGTCCACATAAATGTAGACTTCGCCTTTTTTAGCTGTTCTTCACTGCCGCGAGCAGAAACAAATAAAAACCCGGAATATATGATGAATACCACTACTAGCACCATGCCAATCCTCGCGATCAATTCGGCTATTTTGGCTACAACCGCTTCAAAAGTACCGGAATTTATTGGGTTTTCTATGGCATGGGCCTTATTGGCAGTAAGCGCCTCTAGCCCAAATATAGCATAAAAGAGCCTATATATTGAATACTTTGCCCTGTGGAAAAAAACTCTTAACATGTAGCTATATTAACATGGACTATTACTTTAGCGATATATCCCAGTGGAGCGGGTTTTGCTCAAGCGTATAAATCATGCCGGTTTTGGGATCCTTGTATTGTTCGACGCCGAATGTCGGCGCTTGCGGAGTATAATGGCTGCGTATATAAGCGCTTGTCGAACCAAATGGGGCAATATCGACTTTACAGCCGTTTGCATGGGTGCAGGTTCCAGCATCAGAATGGCCCGTTTCTGTTCCTGCCGTCATTGTGACTGCACATCCGCAACTATTTTTGAAGGCAATAAGCTCATTAATCGTCTGTTGCCGGATGCCGTCGAGAGACGTGCATTTCGGGTTGTTTTTATCAGAACAGTTGCCTGTTGATGCTATATTAATTCCGGCTGCTGTTAATTGTTGCTGGGCTTGAGTTTGGTTTAGTGTTTCGCCCGGCGGAGCCGGAGGCGCTGGCGGTAGCGGTATTGGAGGTTGCGGCGGAGGAGCTGGCGGAGTAACAATAGCTTGTTCGCATATCGGAGTATTATTCCACGCCGCGACAGGCCTTCCAGACGCTAAAGTTTTGATTATCGAATCAACTATCAACCATGCCAGGAACGCGATGAGAATTCCTATCAGAGCGTTCCAAATTATGGCTTTACCCCTTTCAATCTGTGTGGGATTCCCGATGCTGATCAGCCAGATTATTCCTCCGTAAAGAAGCGCTATCACCAAAATAGGCAATGATAGCCAAAGGATGAAATTTATGATGTTATCCGCCAGAAGCCAAAGATGGCATGGTGTGCACGGAACATTGCCGGTGGCCGAAGTTCCGCATGGGACTAATTGGGTGGGTATGCGGAGAGCGGCGTGCGCGATGTTTATCATTTTTATTTAAATTATCTTTGATTAAATTTGGCCTTTGCTTTATCAATGGCGTCGCGCATCGTGCTTTTTCCAAGCGCCAGATCCTCAATCATGGTCCGTAAAATGCCCTCTGATCTCACGGGATCCGGGTCGTTCCAGATTTTTAATGCCAAAATACTTTCGGCAAAAACAGATTTTACCGAATCGCCGGAATAAGACGGCAAAACGTCTCTTCGCGGAGAAACATTATTTTTGCTTGCGGCGAAAAGCGCGGATATTTTTGAGGCGGTGAGAAATTTAGCCAGGCTCCATGCCAAGTTCTGGTTTTTTGACGCCATTGGAACCGAAAGCGCGAAAAGCTGGCCGGACGTTATTGGCCTTGCTTCTTTGGATAACTGCGGCAAAGCGGAGACGCCAAAATTGAGATGGGGATTTTTGGATCTGATCAGGTCATATTCGCCGGAAAATCCCAGATACATCGCGAGTTTCCCGCCGGTAAATGTATCTCTGGCCTCCGGAAGCGCCGCGGACCAGCTTTGCGCAGTTTTTGTTGGATTGGCAAAATCCGCGAAGAAGCGGAGGGCTTCTTCTGCCGGACGGACTTGTGCGTTTGAGTCTTGCGGAAGATCGCCTAAAACAGTAGCGCCTTTTTCATTCACTATCTTCTCGCCCGCTTGAAGGAAGAGCGCCGTGAGTATGCCTGTTGCATTATTTATATTTGACGCCCTGCCGAGAGCCGCGCCGGATACCAAAATATTTCCCGATGAGTCTTTAGATGTCATTTTCTGCGCGAGATTCAGGAATTCATTCCAGGTTTTTGGCGGCATGGTTACAAGGTTTTTGGTAAAAATATCTTTATTAAAATAAAGAACCAGTGAATCTCCGTAAAGCGGAATACCAAGGATATCATTTTGCTGTCCGAGGAATGAATTTGCCGATTCAACGAATTGCTGAGTAATCTCTCTTTCCGTAATCTGGCTAGACGGAGCAAAAGACAGCTTGTCTTTATGCTTGGAAAGAAGATTCGAAGGAAATACGATGATGTCGGGCGATTCCCCGCGCGCTATCGCGTTCAAAAACTCCCCCTCAAAATCAACCCTATTTTTCTTTTGGTATCTAATGATAACGTTCGGCCTTGATTGCCCGAATTCATGGAATGGATTGTTAAAAACATTTTCATCTTCAAACCCCCACATCACAATATTACCCCCGGCATTCTCGTCTCCGCGGAGACCCGGCAGGATGCCGGTGATAATCAAAACCGCGACCGTTAGAAGCACGATCGCCCCCAAAATAATTCCGACTTGAAATTTACTCATGTTTTAATCTTTTTTATTGAATATTAATCCGTAATGATGCGAGCCGGCGGCGAATTCTTTTTGGAAATTAAATCCCGCGCCCAGGAACGCCGTTTTTATTTCTTCTTTATTTACTTTAGAAGAAGGTATCGGATGAGCGGAGTCATTTTCGTTCCATTCGATAACAAGAATGCTTCCGCCCGGCCGCAGAATGCGGGCAACTTCGCTTATGACCGTGTTTTGGTTCTCGACTTGGAAAAGTATGTTGGCGACAAGCACCTTATCTACCCCCCAGTCTTTTATGCCGGAGCCTCGCGGTGTTTCAAGGTCCGCGCGCGTAGGCTCAACGTTGAAAAGATGAAAAAGTTTGGCTTTGGAGCGCGTTGCTTCAAGCGCTTCAGGCCGGATATCCAGCGAGTAAATTTTGCCGTTCTGTCCCACTTTTTGGCCCAACGGTATGGAAAAAAAACCCGGCCCGCAGCCAAAATCGGCGATCCTCTCGCCCGGCCTGATGTCCCACTCCTCCAGCGCCGAATTTGGATTTAAAAAACCGATAGGTGGCATAATGTTATGTTATCAAATTTGACCTAAACGGACGAGGGCAGTTGACAACCACTATGTGGATATGGTAAGAATATTGGCAGATTGAAAATCCCTATTAGTCCTGAACTCGAAAGAGCAGGCTTGGGACGGAAGGAGAGGGAGAATTATGGAGGATATGAGTTTATTTAGCATGATAGTTTACGGTGTTTTTGGGCTATTTGCCTTGGTCGTATTTTTCAGCTCATGGTTTACGGTGGAGCAGCAGACGACAGCTGTGATAGAGCGATTCGGCAAGTTTGTGCGCATTGCCACGGCTGGACTGAATATAAAATTGCCCATCATTGAGCAGATAGCCGGACGTCCAAATTTGCGGGTACAGCAGCTGGATGTAAAGGTAGAAACCAAAACGCAAGATAACGTTTTCGTTCATGTCGTTGTGTCTGTTCAGTTCTTTGTTTTGAAAGAAAAGGTCTATGATGCATTTTATCGGCTTACTAATCCTACCAAGCAGATCACGTCTTTTGTTTTCGACGTTGTGCGGTCGAGCGTGCCCAAGATCAAGCTCGATGATGTTTTTGAGAAAAAAGACGACATAGGCGATGCCGTAAAGAAAGAATTGACTGAGGTTATGGACGATTACGGTTATAACATCGTTAAGGCTTTGGTCACGGATATTGATCCCGATCCTAAAGTAAAAGAGTCAATGAATGCCATCAATGCGGCCCAGAGATTGCGGGCTGCGGCGCAGGAACAAGGCGAGGCAGAAAAGGTCATATTGGTCAAAAAGGCAGAAGCCGAATCAGAAAGCAAGATACTTCAGGGTAAGGGTATTGCCGGCCAAAGAAGAGAGATAATCGCCGGTTTGCGCGATTCGGTTGAGCAATTCAAAGAAAGCGTTCAGGGCGCCACTTCTCAAGACGTAATGCAACTTGTTCTTTTGAACCAGTATTTTGATGTATTGAAAGATATCGGTGCGTCAAATCGCAGCACGACAATTCTTTTGCCGCATTCCCCGGGCGTAGTAAAGGAATTGGGCGAACAAATTCGTGACAGTTTCATCGTCGCAGAGCAGGTTAAGGGTAATGGGCTGGATAAAGATAGCAAAGTCGCCTCTGTGTCATAAAAAAATAAAATAAAAAGCGCTGACCAATATTGGCCACGCTTTTTTCTTTCTCCAATCTATTTCTTCCTCCTAATGAACGCAGGGATTGCGTCCCAGTCGGATTCGTCGGAGGGGGGAGGGTCTTTTTTGACGCCGTTTATGCTGTTCGCCGAAGAATGATTATTTGAAGAAAGCGAGAAGCCTTCGCCGTTTTTTATAAAATCGATTTTGGCGGTCAAAGGCGTAGTTGTTTTCGGCGCGAATGGGCCGAAGAGGGTGGGTGATTTCCCGGTTTGTCCGTCTGGGAAGCCGGACGCGATGACCGTTATTTTCAACTTACCTTTCTTCAGCCGTTCGTCCTGAATTGCCCCGAAAATTACTTTGGCATCAGGATCTATTGATTCGGTGATCACTTTCGCGGCGCTCTGAATTTCCCACATGGTCATGTCCGGGCCTCCGGCTATGGTGAATAGCACTCCTCTCGCGCCGTTAATAGAGATATCAAGCAATGGCGAGCTAATCGCCGCTTTTGCGGCTTCTTCTGCTCTCGATTCGCCTTCTGCATGTCCGATACCCATCAGTGCGGACCCAGCGTTTTGCATTATTGAGCGCACATCAGCGAAGTCTACGTTGATGACTCCGGGCATTGTTATTAGATCGGAAATTCCTTCAACCGCGTGCTTTAAAACATCATCGCACATCGCGAACGCGGAAAGAAAAGACATTTCTTTGTCAACTGTTGAAAGCAGCCTGTCGTTTGGAATAACAATTAACGCGTCAACCGAATCGCGAAGCCTCAATAATCCGTTTTCCGCGAGTCTCGCGCGTTCAGCCCCTTCGAATGTAAATGGTTTCGTGACAACCGCGATGGTTAACGCCCCCAAAGATTTTGCCGCTTGCGCGATTGACGGGGCGGAGCCGGTTCCCGTGCCCCCTCCCATTCCGCAGGTGATGAAGACCATATCTGCACCCTTCAGACATTCCAAAATTTCATCTTTTGTTTCGTCCGCCGCTTGTCTTCCCAATTCCGGGTTCATTCCGGTTCCCAAACCTTTCGTGAGCCCCTTGCCGATGCGGATCTTTTTATGGGCGAGACTTTGATGCAAGTCCTGCGCATCCGTGTTTATTGCGATAAATTCAACTCCACGGAGCTTTGAGCGCACCATATGGTTCACGGCATTTCCTCCGGATCCGCCGGTTCCGACCACTTTTATTCTCGCGAATGATTCTATTTCAGGTTTAATGTGTGGCACGATTGGTTGAATAGTTAAATGGTTAAATAGTTAAGTTGGCAATATAGTAGCGCACAGATAAAAGCGCGCAAGAGTTGACAATAGGGAAAAAAGAAGGTAGTGTTACGGCAAAAAGGCGCGGAGCCAGCGGAAGAATGGGCCGGAAGGGCCGCGTAAGAGAGAGCTTTGTCTTTTTTTTTCTTCAAGAGCCATTAACGCAACCCCGATTGCGCCGGACCAAATGTTATTTTTTATTTTATCTTGAAAACCGCCGAGGTTTGCGGGTTCCGCGACGCGCGCCGGAAGTTTTAAATGATCTTTCGCGTATTCCGCGATGCCCGGCAAATTGGAGCCGCCACCTGTGATGACAATACCAGCGGGCAGGAGGCCCATCCTTCCTACTTTCTTTAAATGTTTTTCAATCAGCTCAAAAATATCACCGAGCCGCGCGTCGATTATTATTGACAGCTTCTTTTTTGAATAATGGCCGTAGACGAGTTCGTCTCGCGAGGATTTTTTCGGGACACCATGAAGCGTCTCACTTTCTACTGTGCCGTAATTTAATTTAAGTTTTTCCGCTTCTTCCAAGGTTATCTGAAAGCCAACGGCAATATCGTTTGTGATGTGGCTGGAGCCGATAGGCAGGACCTCCAGCGAGTAAGGGTGGTTTTCTTCAAAAAGCATGAGCGATGTAGTTGCGGCGCCAATGTCCAAAATCATGACTCCGAATTCTATTTCACGTTTGGTAAGAACCGAACTGGATAATGTAAAAGGCAAGGCTATGATATCTTCCACATCAATATCGGCTTCGTCCAGTGTTTTTAATAAGCTTTTAAAATTTTGGGAAAAAATGCTGATGAATAAGGTCTCCGCTTCCAGCTTGATTCCAGATAACCCTACAGGGTCGTGGGTCAGCGTTTCGTTGTCGATTTTGTACGAGATAGGAATTTGATGGAGGATTTCGCGGTTTTGCGCGCGGGAAAGATTTGTTTCGCTTGTAGCAACCGCGCGCTTTACGTCTTCTTTTGAAATCTGTCCGTCAGCGCGCGATATTGCGACAAGGCCCTTTGATTTCTGAAACGCGAGCCCGATTCCGCCTATGCCTACATAAGCGGCGCAGTCCGATATGCCGGTTGCATTTTCCAGATTTTCCATTGCCGTTTTTAAAGATTTCGCTGCGGCTTCGCTGTCTATGATAACCCCTTTACGTATTCCGTCCAACACGTTTGTTGCCGCGCCCAACACTTTAATGTTTCCGTCGCCGCCCATTTCTAAAGCGACGGCTTTTACGGAGTCGGTGCCCAAATCTATTCCGATGACGGCTCGCGATTTCATCCCGTTTAGAAATAAGACGCAGACTTCAGCTTCTGCGCGTTAACTTGATAATATTTAATCATTTTAAGTTTTTTATTTTGCATTATATATTTTGGGCGTCTGCTATTTCTAACGGGACTCATCCTATTTATTTAATATTTTTTGCTCTAATTTTTCCATTTTTCTTGCGTCACTTTTTTTAACATGGTCATATCCTTTGAGGTGGAGCATGCCGTGCAAAAAAAGATAAGGAAGTTTTTTTTCTTTTATGTTCAAAAAAATTTCACTTGGCCCCACTTTACCTTTTTCTAGCGTAAAAGAAAGTACATTCGCAGTTTTGTTTTTGTTGCGATATTGTTTGTTCAGGCGTCTCATAAAGTGAGGCTGTGCAAAAACAACGCTAAGTTCGAATTTCCGCGAACTTTCCGGATGTTTAGGCGGAAATATTTTGTTGTAAAGTTCCTTAAATTCCGCGGTATTTATTCTCTTCTTTGTCAAATTTCTGAATTCAATCATTTTTTTCTAGTTCAGATTTGAGCGCTCTCGATATCCTGTCTCCGGACGCCTTTCCTTTTAAAGTCGGCATTATTACTTTCATGACCTTAGCGAAGTCTTTCACATCTGTAGTCCCGGCCTCCCTGATGCCGTCCTTGATTATCCGCAAAAGGTCTTCATCGGAAATCTCTGGGGGGAGGTAAGTTTTTAAGATGGAGAGCTCTTCCATTTCTTTTTCCGCAAGCTCGGCCCGTCCTCCTTTTTTGAATCCTTCCGCGGCATCTTTTCTTTTTTTTGCTTCGGAAGAAATGACATCAAGAACTTCTTGGTTCGAGAGGCCGATATCCCTTTTCCGAAGTTCGATTTCTTTGTTGGCGATCGATGACGAGACCATTCTCAAAGTGGAAACGCGAAGAGCCTCACCCTTTTTCAGAGCGCTTTTTAAGTCATCCGAAAGCTGTTTTTTTAATCCCTCCATGTTTAAAACTCTGCATCTTTAATTGTATTACTAAAACAAGAACATGTAAATTTTATTTTATCTTGCCGAGTTTCCGGAGCTTCTGCATCTCTTTTTGCCAGGCGATCCGCCTCAAGGCCTCTTTCTTTTTTTGGTATTCTGAAAGATTTGATTTATGATACCGCCCGCTTCTCGCGTGCGCCAAAAAACCGCTTAACTGAAGCATTTTATTGAAACGCCTGAGTAAACTGCCGGCTGACTCATTGTCTCTTTTTCGTACTTCTACCATGAATAGTTTATAGTTATTAGTTTATAGTTGATAGTTCAGACATTAACCGTGTTAGCCTTATTTTTAGCCCATCCGCCCAAAAGATGCAAGTGGATGTGGTCTACTATCTGCCCTCCTTCCTTTCCCACATTAAAGACAAGTTTGTAGCCGTTTAGCCCCAATTTCTCTGCCGCATCCCTTGCCATATGTATAAGGTGCCCCATCAAAACCTCGTCTTCGTGCAGAACTTCCTTTATTGAAGGAATATGTTTCTTGGAAACCACCAAATAATGCACGGGCGCGGAAGGATAAATGTCTTTAAAGACCACGACACTATCCGATTCCATGAGAATTTCGGCGGGAGATTGTTTTGAGGTGATTTTGCAAAAAACGCAATTATCCATATTATTTATAATGATTATTAATATCTATAACCTCTACTATACCTTTTTCTTTGAAAATAAAAATAGCTCGATATTTTTTATCGATCCTAAAACTCCAGATACGGAGATGTTTTGGTTCCAAAAGTTCGGTTTCTAGGCTTGGATGGAAGACATTGTCTTCAAAAAGCTGTTTTTGCTTAATAAATTTCTTCTCCAGTTTGTGCTTCTGGAGATATTTGAGCAACTCTTCTGGTAAAAGCAGAATTTTCATGCTTTGAAATAGGACGACCGCCTAAGCCCTTTTGAAAGGCTTTCCAAAAATTTTGCACTATATTTTTTTGTTGCTTTAAAACCGGCCAAAATTTCTTTTGTGCTGCGAGTAGACGGAGAAGCGAAAAGATCGCCTTCAATTATTTGGCGTAGTTGCTCGTATCTCATTTTTTTCTCAACCAGCTCTTTATATTC
>Ga0209211_10006130_pt1 | contig 17576 bp, 16 predicted proteins | sample RifGroA2_FD_183992 | JGI IMG/M metagenome (GOLD analysis project Ga0209211, IMG submission 183992) | Groundwater microbial communities from Rifle, Colorado, USA - Groundwater A2 (SPAdes) (version 2) | ecosystem: Environmental > Aquatic > Deep subsurface > Groundwater | place: Rifle, Colorado... | reverse complement strand
CCTACCATGCTTTGTAAGGTAGGCTTTGCTTTCACAGTTTCCTGTTCCAGCATCATATATAGTATAACACATTTTAAGTGATCTTATTAAGTTTCTTGGGGATGTTGTGCAAAAATACGAGGCTGAGCCTCGTATTAACCAAACACACTGATTTTGTATCACTTTCTGGTTTGTGGTATAATTTCATTATAAGTTATTGATATATTAGAAAAGAGAAATTAGAAAATAGTCAGCAGAGGGGTAGAAAGATGAGATAAAATTTTGAATTTTAAATTTCGAAATATCGTGTTTCAAAATTATAACATTAAAAATTGATTAAAAATTCAAAATTCATCATTCAAAATCATCAGTCATTCTTTTCTTCTTATTTCCTGCGTACTCTTTTCTCTTTTCTATTTTCTCTTTTCTACATCTTAAATCTTTAATTTTAAACCTTAAATCTAAACAAGGAGGACTATGTCCGGAATTTTTCAGGCAATAACATCACTTGATTTTTCCAACCCAAGCTGGGATCTTTTCATTTTGGTATTTTTTGTTGTGGCATCATTACTATATGGATTTTCATTAGGACGCGATCGGATCGTGGTAGTAATGATTTCCATTTACATGGCTTTGGCTGTAATTCAGAATGCACCGTTTTTAAAGCAGTTCACTGCGCGAGTTGAGGTTGGTGAATCTTTCGCACTTCGAGTAACAGTATTCATTGGCGTTTTCTTATTGTTATTTTTCTTGCTCTCACATAGTGGCTTATCAAGAATTTTTGGCGCAAATTCCGGTCGCGGAACTTGGTGGCAAACAATGTTGTTTTCATTTTTGCATGTTGGTTTACTTTTATCTGTTGTTTTAACATTTTTGCCAATAGAAGCGCAAGAAGGTCTCGCGCCCTTGACCAGAATGATTTTTGTTTCTGATATGGCTAAGTTTATTTGGATCCTCGCACCAATATTAGTAATGTTTTTGGTGAAGGATGAATAATATACGAACTACGAACATATTACGAACAATACGAACGGGGATTATGACGACAGAGTTTGTCTCCGCAGCCATTGTCCTAAAAATTTTAAAGTAGATCCTCTTCTTTCGTAACGTTCGTATTCTGTTCGTAGTTCGTATAAAATGTATAACCTAAAACCCATGATAAAGTTTTACAACACTTTAACAAAACAAAAACAAGACTTTGTACCACAAAAAGGAAAAACTGTTCGAATGTACACTTGTGGTCCAACAGTCTATGACTATGCGCACATTGGAAATTTGCGCAGTTTTATTTTTGCCGATATTTTGCGCCGCACATTGGAGTTTGGTGGATACAAAGTAAACGCAGTGATGAATATCACTGATGTCGGACACTTGGTAAGCGATGCCGACAGTGGCGAGGATAAACTTGAAGTGGCAAAAAAACGCGAAGGAAAGAACGCTTGGGAGATTGCTGAATTTTACACAAACGCATTTTTTAAAGATACAACCAGATTAAACATAAAAAAACCAAATAAAATACCGCGCGCCACCAAACACATCAAAGAACAAATCGCTTTAATTTGCGAGCTTGAAAAAAAGGGCTACACTTATCAAATAAGCGATGGAATTTATTTTGATACGGCGCGTTTTTCAAATTACGGCGCGCTAGCTGGACAAAAGTTAGAAGAAAAAGAAGCTGGCGCTCGAGTGGAAATAAATAACGAAAAAAAGAATCCTTGGGACTTTGCGCTTTGGAAATTTTCTCCAAAAGGAAAGAAACGCGACATGGAGTGGAAAAGTCCTTGGGGAGTTGGTTTTCCCGGATGGCACATCGAATGTTCAGCTATGAGTAGAAAATATTTAGGCCAGCCGTTTGATATTCATACCGGCGGTATAGATCACATTGCGGTTCACCACACCAATGAAATTGCGCAAAGTGAAGCGGCTTATGGCGTACTTCTAGCCAAATTTTGGATGCATGGCGATTTTTTAACTGTGGATAATGGTCGAATGGGCAAGTCAAAAGGAAATTTGATTACTATAGATCAGTTGGCGGAAAAAGGTTTTTCACCGCTTGCTTACCGATATTTTGTTTTAGGCGCGCATTATCGCTCAAAATTGAATTTTACATGGGAATCAATCGGTGCGGCGCAAAATGCGCTGAATAATCTTTATAATACTGTTCGTACTTGGAAAAAGAGCGGGGGAGTAGATAAAAATTATAAACAGCGTTTTGAAAAAGCACTTAACGACGATTTGAATATAGCCCTAGCTTTGGCCGTGGTTTGGGATTTGGTAAAATCTGATGCGCGTGGGAAAGCCGCAACTTTGTTGGAGTTTGATAAAGTTTTAGGTTTGGATTTGAAAAAGTATATTGGCAAAAAAATTAAAATTCCGGAAAAAATAAAAAAATTAGCCGCGGAACGGGAAAAAGCCAGAAAAGAAAAAGATTTTAAAAAAGCTGATGCTTTGCGCAAAGAAATTGAAAAGAATGGGTTTTTAGTGGAAGATATGGCGAGTGGACCATCTATACGAAAAAAATAAACAACCGTGAACTTTTTTATCGATTCCCGCTTTGTATGTGGAAGTAGCGCGGGGGCTTGTCCCCCGCATTTGAATTATGCAATTTCATAAAAGGATTCGCCTTGATGAAAATTTATATCGAATTTCTGGTCAGCCATGTTCAGTAACTTTTGGAACTCAAGGACATAAGCCAGTATTTACAAATAAAGAATTTGCAAATTCGAGTATCAAATTTCTAATAAATTATTCGACCAAACATTCAATACCTTTGTATATTTGTTGTATAATGCCAGATCACATTCATGTTCTTTTAGAAGCTACAAAAGATAAAAATATAATTGAAATTATCAGAGAAATTAAAAGTCTTCTTACTAAAACAAGCTGGGAACATGGATTTCATGGTAGCATATTTCAAAAAAGTTTTTATGACCATTTTTTAAGGGCAGATGAAGATATTTTGGTTGTGGTTCTTTATATACTTAATAATCCTGTACGTGCCGGAATTGTTGATGCTTGGAAGAACTATCCATACATAGGATCGACAGTGTATTCGTTGGATGATTTGGGAGAGAGCGGGGGATAAACCCCCGCGCTACACAGTTAATTAAAAAAACGTAGGTAATTTTTCCACGTTTTTTGTTTTATTTTTATTACAACCAACGCTTTGACTTGAAATAGGCGAGCATTGCCAATGTCCCCGCTGACATCAATGCAATAATAATCCAAAAATCATTCGGATCGCCAATAATTGGTGCGTGCAAAGTATTCATTCCAAAAATTCCGGCCACTAAAGTCAATGGAAAAACAATAACCGCAAAAAGTGTGACAATTCTCATGATATCACTATTTCTTAAATTAAGTAGCGACATATGGCTGTCTTCGATTGCGTTGATAGTATCAGAATCGCTTTCTAGACGATCATTAATTTCTTGCGTATGTTCAACAAGTTCTTGAAAATAATTATTAAGTTTGCCAGTATGAAAAAATTTTGGCACCGCTGTCAGCATTTTTTTGGTAATAACAGTATGCGGTCTCATCCATTTTTTAAATTCAATAATATTATTTTTAATTCGGAATATTTTATCAATAGTTTCTTTTTTTGTTACAACCGACAGATTATTTTCAATACTATCAATTTCAGAAGAAATTTTTGATAAAGTTATAAGAGAATCGTTGATCAGCCTATTTAAAATATGATAAAGCAATTCAGCGGGGTTTAGTAAGATATGTTTATGTTCATCTCTTTTTTTAATCAAGAGTTCACCAAGATCAAATGTTGCTTTTAATTTTCCGTTATGAATAGTGACAATATTTTTTTTGGTAATAAATAAATCAAGCTCAACCGGAATTATTTTTTTTGTACTTTCTTCTAATTGCGGATAAGTTAATGATATAAACAAATATTTATCACGCTCATTAAAATTCGGCCGCTGGTTTGGTGGGAGACAGGAATTCAAATCAATATCAAGAAATTTAAAACGCTTCCGGAGTTCATTCATTTCCGGTTTTCCAATTTTTGTAACATTGGTCCAGGTTACCCCGGATCCGCTAATTTCTTGTATTTTTGGTTGCATTTCCTCCAAGAGATTAAATATGTGTATATTATATCATAATGCAAAAAAATGTGCTATAATATCAGATATATGACTGAAGAAATAAAAGAACCATTAGGACAAGGTGGTATTGAAGCCAAACCAGGGGCAGTACCAAAGTCAGAAACAGAATCAACTAAAGAGGTTGCTGTGGAAAAAGTGCCAGAAGGCGCGCCAGAAGATTTTGGTGCGGAAGTTTCTATTTCTGATGTGGTGCCGGTTACATCGCCGTTGCCAGTTGTTGTTCCAGAAAAAAAAGATCCGGATTTGCAATTGATCGAAGATATTTTGGCCGGAGATTTGATGAAAGTTTACCAAGACCTTTCGCCGGAAAAGCAAAAAGAATTTAAAATAAAAGGCGAAGAAACTGCTTCCAAGATTAAAGAATTGATTGACACTGCCAAAGTCAAAGCAAAATCAGTTTTGCAGTTGATAAAAGAGTGGTTAAAATTAATTCCTGGTATAAACCGTTTTTTCTTAGAACAAGAAGCAAAAATAAAAACCGATCAGGTCATGGAGTTGGTGGAGAAGAAGAAAAGTATTATTGAATAAATTACAAATACCAAGCACCAAATTCCAAACAATATCAAAATCACAAACCGCCAACTGGCGGTACAAATCCAAAACAAATTTGTCGTCCCGAACTGTTTATAAAGAATATTCCTACGAGGGTGAGGGATCTTTGTGTCAGGTTTGTAATTTTGGTTATTAAAATTTGTTATTTGTTTGTAATTTGTATATTGGAATTTGGAATTTTACCAAGATGTTCGGCATAACCTACACAACCCCAAACTCAACATTTTCCAATGTTGTTATTGAAACTCCGGATATCGGCAGTCCTATTTTTACGTATTTGATTATTGCGGTTGTGGTGATCGCGATTTTGGTTGTGGTTTTATATTATCTCCGTCAAATGTTATGGCAGCGCCACCATGAACGGCACGAGGCTTTTGAAAAAATCGTGCTTTTGGTAACGCTTCCCAAAGAAGCCGCTGAAGCGGATAACAAAGGTGGCGAGGGTTTGCAAAAAATACAAGAAACAATTGGTACAGCGGAAACTTTTTTTTCTTCGATTGCCGGTTTAAAAGCCAGTCGTGGATTTAAAGCTTGGTGGTTGGGACGCGAAGATCATTTTGCTTTTGAAATTGTTGCTAAAGAAGGTTTGGTTTATTTTTACATTGTCACCCCGCGCAAACTGCAAGATTTTATTGAACAGCAGCTGCACGCCCAGTTTTCTGGTGCTAATATTGAAGAAGTTGAAGACTATAATATTTTTCATCCGCAGGGCGTGGTGGTGGGTACATTTCTTTCCTATAAAAAAATGAGCGCCTTGCCAATTAAAACTTATCGCAAGCTTGATTCAGATCCTTTGAATGCAATTACAAATAGTTTAAGCAAAGTTCCGGTCGGTGACGGCGCGGCAATTCAGTACGTAGTTCGTTCGGCAAAATCCGATTGGCGCAAACGTGGGGTTAAAATTGCGTCAGCCATGCAACAAGGAAAAAAATTTAAAGAAGCGGCGCGAGCTTCCGGTGGCATGGGGGCGTTTTTTGATAAATTACCAATTGGTAAAGGCAAGAAAAATGACGGACCGCCAAAAGAACATCGCTTGACTCCGCTTGAAGAAGAAATGGTTAAATCAATTGAAGAAAAATCTTCCAAACTTGGTCTAGATGTTGGGATAAGAATTGTTGTTTCTTCTCAAGATGAAGCGCAGGCAAAGCGAATATTGGACGGAATTGTTGGCGCATATTATCAATATAATTCTCCGCAATACGGAAATACAATTTCCAAAAAAGCGCCGAGCCATAATAAACTTGTGCGCGATTTTATTTACAGAAACTTTGATGAAAAGCGCAGTTTTGTCGCGAATGTTGAAGAATTTGCCAGCCTTTTTCATTTTCCCTTACTTTCGTCGGAAACACCAAACATTAAATGGTTGGTAGCGCGCAAAGCGCCGGCGCCGACAGATGTTCCTAAAGAGGGTCTTTTGCTTGGTTATGTTAAATACCGTGGAGAAGAAACTAAGATTCATATAAAGCAAGCTGATCGCCGCCGCCACTTTTACATTATTGGTCGTTCTGGTTCTGGTAAAACTGTTTTAATGGAAAATATGGTGGTCCAAGATATTAAAGATGGTAAGGGAGTTGGAATTATTGATCCGCATGGTGAATTTGTGGAATATGTTTTAGAACATATTCCAAAAGAACGCGCCGAAGATGTAATTGTGTTTGACCCTTCTGATTATGAACGACCAATGGGTTTGAACATGCTTGAATTTGAAGGTGAGGATCAGAAAGATATGGCTGTGCAAGAAATGGTTGATATTTTTTACAAGCTTTTCCCGCCGGAAATGATTGGTCCGATGTTTGAACACGTGATGCGAAATGCGATGTTGACTTTAATGTCTGATCCGGAAAACCCTGGTACCTTGGCGGAAATTCCTCGAATTCTTACTGATCCTGATTATCAAAAATATTGGGTGGCAAAAGTTACTGATCCGGTTGTCCGCGCTTATTGGGAAAAAGAAGTTGCCAAAACATCAGATTTTCATAAATCAGAAATGTTCGGTTATTTGACGTCAAAAGTTGGACGATTTGTGGAAAATACCGCGATGCGTAATATTATCGGCCAACAAAGGTCTGGATTTAATATTCGCAAGGCTATGGACGAGAAAAAGATTTTGCTAATGAATCTTTCTAAGGGCAAGACTGGTGATGTAAATGCAAAACTATTAGGTTTGATTTTAGTTTCAAAAATTCAAATGGCGGCTTTGGCGCGCGCTGATACGCCAGAAGAGCAGCGTCATGATTTTTATCTTTATATTGATGAGTTTCAAAATTTCATTACTCCTTCCATTGCCACGATTTTGTCTGAAGCTCGCAAATATAAATTAAATTTGATTATGGCTCACCAGTATATGGGCCAGTTGATTGAAAATGGAAAAACAGAAATTCGCGATGCGATTTTGGGCAATGCTGGTACAATTGCGTCTTATCGTATTGGTGTAGAAGATGCCGAGGTTTTGGAAAAAGAATTTAAACCAGTTTTTAATGCTTATGATTTAGTAAATGCTGATAAATATACGGCTTATGTTAAGTTATTGATTGATAATACTGCTTCAAAACCATTTAATATGTGCGTATATCCGCCGCAAAAAGGCGATAGAAAACTAGCCGAAGCCATCAAACAATTATCACGTTTGAAAAATGCCCGGCCGCGCGATATTGTGGAAGCGGAAATTTTGGAACGCTCAGCGCTTGGTGAGACGGGTGCTAAACAAGGTCCGCCAACTGGCGAGAGCTTGGGACGGTAAGCCATAAGCCATAGAACACCACTATCGTCCCGAACTATGGTAACGAATATTTCTGCGAGGGTGAGGGATCTCTGCGTTAAAGTAGGGCGGGGTCTTGTACCCCGCTACGAGAGAAATTAGCTGTTTGGAAATTAGAAATTAGTAAGGAAACGCGGGGGTATTCCTTGCTTTCCTGCGTCGTTCGGCAATCCAAAGCAAGCTTTGGATTGCACTCACTCCTTGGAAAGTAATAGAAAAGAGAAATTAGAAAACAGAAAAGAGTCTGCAGAGGATCAGAAAGAAAGATTGTCGGGTATTTTTTTCTTCTTATTTCCTATGTACTCTTTTCTAATTTCTCTTTTCTCTTTTCTAAATATCATTACCAATTTCTAATTCTCTGTCACTTTATATGGAAAACTTTGTACTTCTCAAATTAGTTTTAATGCTAATTTTTTTGTTATTTATTATAGCGCTGCTTTTTTATTATATCGCCATGGTTTTAAGTATTTTTCGCAATGCGCCATATGTCGGAACTAGGCGTGCTGTGGCTCGTGGTGCAATGAAGCTCGCGAATGTTAAAGAAAATGAAAAAGTGGTGGATTTAGGTAGTGGCACAGGCAATCTTTTGTTTGTTGCCGCAGAAGAGGGGGCGCTTGCTACTGGTTATGAATTATCATTTGTTTTAAATTTTTTGGCCCGCTTGCGCCAGAAATTATTTTATCCCAAGTTTAAAATAGAAATTATCCGTAAAAATTTTTTTCAAGCCTATTTAAAAGATGCTGATGTGGTTGTTTGTTATTTGTTATCAGAAACCATGGGAAAACTGTGTGATAAGTTTGAAAAAGAGTTACAGCCATGTACACGAATTGTGTCAATTTCATTTAAAATCCCAAATTGGGAGCCAATAAAATCAATTCGTATTAAAAATCACGACTTGTATCTTTATGAGATTGGCAAAACATGATATACTTTATTTATCCACAGCATTGGTCAGAAGATTTAATTTGAAAATTGAGAGATTGGGGTTGAATTTGAAAAATCTTAAATTTTTAATCTCTTCATCTACTCCCTACTTTCCACTCCCTACCCCCCATCTTTAATATTTAATCTAAAAATAAAAACAAAAACTATGGACATGCTCGATCCGTATAATATGTATTCTGAAGACAGTGGTGGTTTTGGAAGTGATGATTTGCCATTTGGCGCGTCAATTATGCAAGACGATTCACAAAACGATCAGTCGTTGCTCGGTCCGCCGCCAAAAGTTATTTTGGCAAAGCGTTTCATTCAAGAGGTTCGCGAAAAATTAGATTCCATTGAAAAGTTGCTAGGAGACTCAAACGAATTGAACGCCGAAGATGTGGAACGGTTGTTATTGCAAAATCGTGGCAATGGGATTGATTCAAAATCAAAAGTTATTGAAGGCGTTTTTGACGGCCAGCACATGATGGGTTCTGACGGAAAACAATATGTCGTGCCTTCAAATTATGCTTCCAAATCAAAATTAGTGGAAGGTGATATTTTGAAATTAACAGTTGTAGGTGATGGTTCGTTTGTATTTAAGCAAATCGGACCAATTGATCGCAGCCGCGTTATTGGAACTTTGGCAAAAGACGAAATCACCGGCGATTTTGTGGTAATATCCGATAACAAGAAATGGCAGGTTTTGCACGCGTCAGTGACATTTTTTCATGCCGATGCTGGAGACGAAGCGGTAATTTTGGTGCCAAAGAACGCACCATCACGCTGGGCGGCTATGGAAAATGTCATTAAAAAAATTGAAGCGGCTATGGAAAAGATGGAAGAAAAGAGAAATTAAAAAAATAAAAAATCGCTTCTTGTGAGGCGATTTTTTGATTGGTTTATGTAGGGCAGGGTCTTGTACCCTGCCTTTTTTAACTAAATAAAATAATGACTTACTGAACCATTGGCGCCAAAAGTTCAGTAACGAAATATGCGGTTGGGTTTAATGTTCAAGTCCATGAACATAATTGACAAAATAAATGATTAGTGTTAAGGTTTTATATTCTTTAGGTGATCTAAAGAAAGGAGAAGAAAATGCGAAATAGAAATGACTTGATGCTTTTGCGGATTGCCCAAGGTGATGCGTATGCGGCAGCGTTTGAGTATATAAAGGATTCAAGTTTTACGCGCCGAAATCATCATCTGCGTTGGTTTTCAAAACATCCAACGCATGGACACGTAGCAGGTGAATATACTGATGATACGCAGATGAGCATTGCCTGTGCCGAGGTTCTGATTGAGGGACATCCTTGGACACCTCGGCAATTTGCCGAAGCTTTTGTTCGTTGTTTTAAACGTGATCAACGTGATGGGTATGCCCGAGGTTTCCAAGCATTTCTTGAGTCAGTCAATGACGCTCAGGAATTTCTTGATCGTATTCGTCCGACATCGGATAAAAATGGCGCGGCCATGCGTGCGGTACCACTCGGAGTTCTCAAAACTCCGGAAGAAGTGCTATCGGTTGCTACGCTTCAAGCCGAGCTTACACATGACACCAAGATTGGAATTTTTTCATCGCAAGCCGTAGCGCTAATGTCCCACTTTGCGTTGTATCGCGAAGAGAGATTTGAAAATTTGCACGAATATTGCCGGTCCTATCTTCCGGAATTTAATTTTCAGAAGCGTTGGCAAGGTAAGGTGCGCAATCCGGCTACTAACACCGTGCACGCGGTTTACGATCTTTTGGCTCATTGTAATTCTTGTTTTGAGGTTTTGGAACGTGCCGTCAATTTTGGTGGAGACACTGATTCAGTGGCGGCAATTGCCATGGGTATTGCTTCAACGCGCATGCGCGACGAACTTCCAGATTTTCTTGAGCATGATCTTGAAGCCGGTAGTCAATATGGTGTCTCGTTCCTGAAAGATCTCGGCAAACTCCTCATGGATAAGTATCAGTAGGGGACAACGACCGCACTTTTCCAGAGTGCGGTTTTTTAATTATTTAAAAATAGCTGAGATTAGTAATTTTTCCTTTATTACCATTGACAAAAACGCAATTTTGTGGTATGATATATTGTTCTTTTCTGATAGATCAAGGCAATGTCCAATAACCAGAGATATCTGGCACACAAAAAAGGAGGAAACGCATGAGTCTGTTTAAAAAGATTGTTGCTGGAATTGTTGGTGTTTTTGTCACGGCTCTGCTTGTCCTGTTCATTTTCAGGATCGGCTGGGTGAATTACGTTGACAACTATGAACTTGGGTACAAGTTCGATGCTCGGACCGGTCGGATTTCCGTCCTGTTGCATACTGGGTATGTCATCACAGCCCCGTTTCTCGTCAGTGTTCACACGGTTGATTTGCGGCCGATGCAGCTCTGCATCAGCGCGAACAAGCGCACGCTGAACTGTCGGCTCGTCAAGTTCAATTCGGAAGGGCTCTTGACGTTTGTGTCATGGCACGGCCGTGGCGATTACGACATTGACAGTGAGGTGACTGGAAGTCTGCGTGATATCATGAAAAGTTATGCCTTTGATGGCAGTGGGACAACCTATCCGTTCCTAACGGTTTTGCCAAGCTCTTCGGTTTCCGTCAATATGTCGCAGGAGCATACTACAACCGGTGTGCCGGGTGCTGTGTCGCGATAGTAGTGACAACGATGATAAAAAATCTTGTTAAGAGCGCCGTTTGCCTTGGGGCAGTGGTTCTACTGCTTTATCTGACCTGTTTCCATTACACTGAGCCGGCACATGTCGGCGTTGCTCGTAATTGGATTACGGGAAAGATGTGGACTGATACTCCAGGATGGAACCTCACTTGGCCCTGGGTCAAGGTCGCCAAAATCGATCTGCGCCCGGCGCGGGTGTGTGTGACCACGGCTGGCAAAGGTCGGAACTGCAAACTCGTGCAGTTTGAAACAAAGGCCTGGAAGGAGTTTGTGGAAACAGAGGGTTTCTACTATTGGTGGTGGGCCAATCGTATTTCCTTCAATCTGGGATATGACGAAGAGTATCGGGGAATGAAAGATCTTTTGCGTGGATATGCGTACACGGTCAAGAAGTACAACTTCATGACCGTAACGCAAGATCTCTAGCTGGTGGTCAATATCCATTTCAAAAGCGCTTAAAAGGGGATTTGGTAGAGCGCGACAAAACACCGTTCGCTTTACCTATTATGTCTCTATATTTTTTATGGAAACATAATAGGCGAACGGTGTTTTTGTTTATTTTTTTGAATTTAAATTGTTAAATATTGAGGATTGTCAAACTTTTTACGGAATGATTTTTTATTTTATCCATCGGACCATTCGTGCGAATGTGCGAATGATTTTTGTGATGTTTGGTTATAGGCGCATTCGCACGAATATGTCCAATGTTTTTTGTGTCAAATCATAGGCTAATTCGCACGAATTAGGCGATGGTTGGGGGATAAGAAATGGTTGCTTAGTGTACTCTTGACACGAAATTTATAGTGAGTTATTATAAAGACGTAGTTCGTTAAAACCCCAAAAACAAAGAAAGGAGGGGAAAGAAAGTGAGAGATATTTGGTTTACGGCAGATACGCACTTTTCGCATGGAAACATCATGTGTTATTGCAATCGGCCTTTTGGAAGTACGGAAGAGATGGAAGAAGTAATGGTTGGTAATTGGAATGAGTTGGTCAAACCAGGTGACGATGTTTATCATTTGGGAGACTTTATTTATTGGCGAGTTGCTCCGAAAGAAATGTCCAGAGTTTTCCGTGCGCTAAATGGTAGAAAGCATTTGGTTATCGGTAATCACGACCGACCAGAGATAATGAAAAATCTCGGTTGGGTTTGGATGAGACCGCAGTTTGGTCTTAATCTTGGCAACGAGTACGTTTGGTTGAGCCACTATGCTCATCGCACTTGGAATCGTTCGTTTCATGGTTCGTGGCATCTTTTTGGTCATTCTCATGGTAAGTTGTTTCCACATGGTTTTTCTTTTGATGCCGGGGTTGATTCTTGGAATTTCAAACCAATCAATCTTGATACGGTGTGGGCAATGATGAGGAAGTTGGAAAAAGGGGAGACTGAGGAAACACACAAAGAACGCACTTGGAATGGGTTAGATATATTTGCAAGCGTCTAATCACGAGCTTTCGCTCGTGATTTACTATATCAGCTAATAACATTTTGCGGCCAATGGTCGTGAATTTTTTATTTTTTAAACCCTCGCCTAATTCGCACGAATTAGCCTATAATGTTTTATTGTTCTGAAACATCGGCGTATTCGTGCGAATATGTCCATGGTTTTTTGATCATGGGCGCATTCGCACGAAAGCGCTGGTGTTTGATATAATCATTTTTAATTATCGGTATATTCGTGCGAATATGTCTGGTGTTCTTCGAATTACAGGCGCATTCGCACGAATGTGTCCAAGGTTTTTTTTATTCAGGTTAAGTCATAGGCGTATTCGCACGAAAGCGCCGGTGATTAAATTAGTGATTACAAGGTTGACAAAAAATTTGCTTTTTTGGCTCGGAGGTTGTAGACTATTGCTGATAATACATCTTAAATACTATCAAAAATGGAAACATTATATCGAAAATATCGTCCACAAAAGTTCTCTGATTTAATCGGACAAGATCATATTCGAAAGGTTTTGGAAGGGGAGTTAGCAACTGGTCGCATTGCTCATGCCTACATTTTTTCCGGCCCGCGCGGAGTTGGCAAAACCACAGTGGCAAGAATTTTTGCCCGTGCTTTGAATTGCGAAAATCGCAAAGACGGCGCTTCTGAGCCGTGTCAAACCTGCGATGCTTGCAAAGATATTTTGCAAGGCAGTGCCATGGATGTGATTGAAATCGACGCCGCAAGCAACACTGGTGTTGACCATGTCCGCGAGCACATCATTGAAAATTCTCGTTTTGCGCCAACACGCCTCAAATATAAAATTTTTATCATAGATGAAGTGCACATGCTTTCCGGTTCGGCTTTTAACGCCCTACTCAAAACTTTGGAAGAGCCACCGGCGCATGTGGTTTTCATGATGGCAACAACTGAATTACATAAAGTTCCAGACACTATTATTTCTCGTTGCCAACGATTTGCTTTTTTGCGAATTGAACTTCCGGCAATTGTTAATTTATTGAAAACAGTGGTGCAGGCGGAGAAAATTAAAGTGGCACCCGCAGTTTTAGAATCCATTGCCCGTGCCTCAGATGGTTGTCCGCGTGATGCTGAAAGTTTGCTCGGACAAATTTTAGCATTAGATGACAAAGAAATAACTGAAGCGCAAGCTAGTTTGGTTTTGCCGCAAACTTACCGCAGTCGTGTTCGTGAATTTATTACATACATATCTGCACGTAAATCAAAAGAATCAGTAAAATATATTCATACTTTGGTGAATGATGGTGTTCAACTGAGCGCGTTTGTAAAAGAGACAGTCGTGGTTTTGCGTGAGATTTTATTGGCCAAACTTGAACATGGTGCGCAAGCTGTTCCAGAAGATTTTGGCGAAGCGGAGCGTGAAATAATTGCCAAATTTGAAATTACTCGTTTGATGAAAGCTGTGGAAAATATGAATCAAGCACGCCGTGATTTGGATCGCGCGGATATTGCTCAGCTGCCCTTGGAACTTGCCGCTTTGGATTTGTGTTTTGACGAGGTAAAAGAAAAACAACCGCAAGTATTGCCACAAGTGTAGTTTTGTGATAGTATAAAAACGCTGTATTTTTAGTGGCGGGTAAATTCGAAGCACGAAATTCGAAATACCTGCCTACCGGCAGGCAGGCGAAACAAATCCAAAATTCAAATGTTCAAATGATCAAAATCTTATTCTCATGTTCTTAAGAACATGAGAATAAAAAATAGACAAAAATTTAAAATATGTTTTGAACATTTGCATTTTTGATCATCTGAGTTTGTTTCGAATTTCGATATTCGAAATTCGAATTTATTATTTTAAAAAAACGATCGGGGATCGTCTAACGGCAGGACAGCTGACTCTGGATCAGCTAATCTAGGTTCGAGTCCTAGTCCCCGAGTATAAAAAATCACTGTTTATTTGTTTTGCAAAATGAGCCATCAAAGAAGATGTTGCCCTTGCCCCAGCCCTCCCGTGCGCGGGCAACGACAAGGAATTCCCTTTTTGTTTGCCAAATTTTAATATTTTTGATACCATTGTATTAAGCAAGTTGATATACACTCAATATAAGTAGTGTATTATAATAGTTTAACAAAGTCAAACCAATATGGCAAATACAGTTAGCGAAAATATCCGCAAATTGCGAATCAAAAAAGGAATCTCCCAAGATCGCCTCTCAAAAGACGCTGATTTGGCGTTAAATACGGTTGTGAAGATAGAAACAGGCGAAAGCCCGAATCCGACCGTGGATACATTAGAAAAAATAGCCAAAGCCCTCGGCGTGCCGGTGGCGGAATTGTTTAAATAAAAATATGGGAACAAAACAATCACTATATAAAGCAAATAAAGTTAAGGATGATGAATTTTATACTCTTTATGAAGATGTTGCCAATGAAGTTGCTCTTTATAAGGAGCAACTAAAAGGAAAAAGAATTTTATGTCCTTGTGATTGGGATGAAAGTTATAACGAAGAAATTGTCTACAAGGAAGAAGGGTTTGTTGCTTCATCTAATTTATTAGATGCTGGTGGTACAATCAAAAAAATAGATATAAAAGCATCAAAAGAAAAGATAGAAAAAAATCTAGCTTTGATTAGGTGCAATTTTGTAAAATTTTTAGTGGCTCATGCTGAAGCTTACGGCATAGCCTCAATTTCAGTTAGTGGGTATAATCCCGCTACCGGTAAAGGTGTGCAATTTCAAGATGTTGATTATTCAAAATTCGATATTGTAATAACAAATCCGCCATTTAGCAAATTTAGAGAATTTATTGATACAATGTTTGCTAATAAAATGCAATTTTTAGTAATTGGACCACTCACCGCTATAACTTATAGAGACATTTTTAATCATATAGAAAACAATGAAATGTGGCTTGGATATGCGAAACAGTTATCAGGATTTCGATTATTAGATGGCACACTTGTTCTTTCTAAAAATCCCGAAGGTTCTGTATCAAGAGCTTGTAAGTGGTACACTAATTTAGATGTTGCCTATAGACATGATAAGTTGATTTTAACTGAGAATTATAATCCCGAAAAATATCCAAATTATTATAATTACAATGGTATAGATGTTGATAGAACCAATCAAATTCCATATGATTATAAAGGTCAAATGGGTGTTCCTATAACATTTTTACAAAAATTCAATCCTGATCAATTTAAAATAATTGGTAAGGGCGTGCAGGTTAAAAAAACAATAAGATTTAAAGGTGATAAAGCAACCCTTTGGATTGAAAAAGACGGCAAGCCGTTTAAAGCTCCTTTTGAAAGGATATTAATAAAAAATAAAAAAGTAATTAAGAATGACAAATAATATGAATATCAAAAATTTATACGAACAAGTTAGGGACGGAAAAATTATTAGCGATATAGAACTTCAGAGAGAAATTGTTTATGATGCTGAAAAACAAATGCTGGTAATAGATAGTATTGTAAATGGAATTCCACTGCCAGCATTTTATTTTTGGAAAAATAAAGATGGCATTTTGGAAGTTTTAGATGGTAAGCAAAGAATAGAATCTATTAAGAAATTTGTTGAGAATGATATTCAATATCAAGATAAATTATGGAAACAAACCGACAAGAAAATTCAAAATATAATAAATGAGACAGAACTTTCAATTATTGTTTGTGAGGGAAAAGAACAACTAAAAAGAGAAATATTTAGAAGAATCAATACTTTGGGTGTACCACTTTCTCCTTATGAAGTATTGAATGGTCTTTTCCATGGCGAGTATTTAAGGGGTTTAACCGCATATGTTGGGCAAGACAGAGATGCATTAAGGGTTTTTGGTTCTAACAGTCGCGGTAAAAATCAGTACAGAACTTTACAGTTATTAATGACATTGAAGAATTTACCAAGAGATGCTCATACTATAAATGATTATGTGAATAAAAATCAAAATGATTCTTTTAGTGATGACCAGATAGAAATTGGTAAATATATCAAATTTGTTAGTGAAATATTTGAAGAATATGGTCAGTTAGATGTTTATTTTAATTTGGCGAGAAAATATTTTAAAGATGCAGTTATTTGGAAACAGAATAAGGATGAAATTAACTCTCGTGTTAAAAGATATTTGAAGAGCGATGATGCTAAACTTACAGATAAATCAAAAGAAATAGAAGATATTATTCAAGCTATTGTAAATAATATTAGCGTTGATGATAAACGATTATTTTCAAGCGATGATAAAAAAGAATTTTTAAGAAAACAAAAGGCAAACAAAGAAAATAAATATCAATGTTTTGATTGTAAGAAAAATTTTTACAAAGAAGAATTGACAATGGACCACAAAGACCCATGGAGTAAAGGTGGCAGAACTGAACTATCAAACGCTGAATTGTTATGTCGTCCTTGTAATAGTAAAAAGGGAAATAGAAGTTAGAATTTAATCGGTCGAAATAATCAAATCAAAAGTTAAATAATTATTAATAATATGAGCTTAGCAATAAATACAACAACACCGGAGGGAATCGTTTTAGCGGCCGATAGTCGCCAATCATATAGAAACCAAAAAGGTGTTTCTAGAATTGGCTCTGACTCGGCTTCAAAACTTTTTCTAATCAATAATAGAATCGGGGTAGCCGTTACCGGCCTTGCTTTCTTGCAAGAAAACGGCATACCAAAAAATATCAGCAAATTTATTGAGCAATTCAAAAGAGAGGTTGAAGTTGAAAAATTATCAGTTAAAGAGGTTGCCGACAAACTTCATTTTCTTTTTGATAAAAAACTGAACTGGCAAGAGCAGTTAGATAAATTACCGGATCAAATAAAAGATAATTTTACGAAACAAGGCCTTGAAATAATTGAAATTAAAAAAGAGCAGTATAATGTTAAATTTAAAATCAAAGACAAAGCAGGAAATATTAAAGACGGCGTGGGCGGAATAGACGGCTTGGTTCTCTTTGTTGCGGGCTATAATTCTGACGGCTCACATGAAGTTTATAATGTTTATATTCCAGGCGAAACTATAAAAAGACGCGATAGTGGCCAAAAGGGTATGGAATATGGTGCAAATTGGATTGGTCAAACCGATGTTGTTTCAAGAATTATAAAGGGTTGGGATCCAAGAATTTTAAACTCTGCTTTCGTTAATGAAGCCGTAAAACAAAAAGGACAGCCAGAAA
>Ga0209211_10006128_pt1 | contig 17580 bp, 25 predicted proteins | sample RifGroA2_FD_183992 | JGI IMG/M metagenome (GOLD analysis project Ga0209211, IMG submission 183992) | Groundwater microbial communities from Rifle, Colorado, USA - Groundwater A2 (SPAdes) (version 2) | ecosystem: Environmental > Aquatic > Deep subsurface > Groundwater | place: Rifle, Colorado... | reverse complement strand
AATGCGCCCGTTTTTTTAGCATACTTGAATCTTTTATGAAAATTAGCTTGTAACAAAGCCGTATTGTATCAAAAACAGCCCCCCGTTTTTTCCATTAACTCGGAATTTACGAACATGATGGTGCGAAGGCGGAAATGGATGACTGGAACGCGTACGACAGAAAAGGCGCGCCGCCGTCGTATTGGGTGAAAATCACCGGTGCGGGTACGGAAAAAGTTCAAGCATTATATCGCGCCATTCGCGCCGGCACGGTCCGCCCAACGGAGAGTTGGGAAGGTTCACAGAGCGGGTTGTCGACGAAGGAATTGGAAAACCGACTCGATATCTCGGAGAGGTACGCGCGGGACTTGGGTATTGAGCTTAATACCCTGCGAGCAGAGTTGGTTGAATTGAAGAAACAGCAACCCGCTTTGGCGCAGTAATAATTCTGTTTTTGGACAATGACCCCGTTCGCTGAAAGGCGGATGGGGTTTTCTTTTATCCACACCCTGCCCACACCTTTTCCACAAGGCATTGTATAATAGGGGCATTACCCAAGCGTAATGAACAGGCGGTTTGGTCTTCCGTTTGTTTCAGTCATTATTTATTAATTTAATATATTTTTATGTTAGACACATGGAGTTCGGTTTTGCAGGGGACTTTCTCGGATATGTGGTTCGGGCTTGCGAGCTTTTTGCCGCAACTTGTCCTAGCCGTTGTTATTTTCGTCATCGGCTGGGCAGTAGGGAGCTTGCTCGGCAGAGTCGTGTCGCATATTGTTGGCGCGCTCAAGGTTGATTCGCTTTTGGAAAGCGCGCATGTAGACAATGTTTTGAAGCGCGGCGGTTTTAGTTTGGATTCTGGGCGGTTTGTGGGCGGGCTGATAGAGTGGTTCGTTATTGTTGTGTTCCTCGTCGCCTCGCTTGAAGTGCTCGGGCTTACGCAAGTGAACGCGTTCCTTCAGCAGGTGGTGCTTCTCTACTTGCCCCGCGTGATTGTCGCCGTCCTAATTCTCTTGGTCGCAGTCGTTATAGCATCCGCGATGCAGAAGGTGGTGGTCGGCGCGGCGAAGGCGGCAGAAATTCGCTCAGCGAACTTCCTAGGAAGCGTTACAAAATGGTCTATTTGGATTTTCGCCGTGCTTATGGCGCTATTCCAACTCGGAATTGCGGCGCCCTTTGTGCAGACGCTCTTTACTGGGGTTGTCGTGGCGCTCTCCATCGGGTTCGGCCTTGCGTTTGGGCTAGGCGGGCAGGATGCGGCGGCGGGCTTCCTCGCGAAAGTGCGCTCGGAAATCAAGAATCACAACTAGTAGTTTTGGTTTCATTTTGCAAAGAAAACCCCCACACTTGTCAGACAAGTGTGGGGGTTGCGTTTGTTGTGTTAAATCAACCCCGCCTTTTTGAGCGTCGCATACGCGCCGTTTTTTTGTATGGTTTTGAGCCCACGCGCCGAGACCTTAATCGTTACATATTTCTTAAGTTCTGGGACGAAAACGCGCTTTTTTTGCATATTGGGATAGCTACGGCTTTTTCCGCAGGGATTGTATTGCGTAGCACGCGTGCGGTTGCTGTACGCCCCGCGCATCACGGACGATTTCTTGGTAATTGCGCAAAAATTCATAGGTAATATATGGTATCATGCTTTGTATATTTATGGAACTAGATGTTATATTTTCAATCGCGATTCTTATTATGTCCGTCGTGGTGCACGAGGTGTCGCACGGGCTTGTTGCCAACTACCTCGGCGACCCGACGGCGCGCCTCGCTGGGCGGCTCTCTTTTAACCCGCTCAAGCATCTTGATATTTTAGGTTCGGTACTCGTGCCACTGCTTCTCATTATGTCAAAAGCGGGTATTATTTTCGGCTGGGCGAAGCCAGTGCCGGTCAATCCGTACAACTTACGCGGGAAGTATGGCGAAGCGCTCGTATCGGGTGCGGGTCCCGCATCTAATTTACTTATCGCTTTAATTTTTGGTTTGTTTTTGCGGTTTTTCGGGAACGCATTGCCGATTTCGTTTGTCGCTATTTCGGCGTCCGTCGTGTTTATCAACATTCTGCTCGCCCTTTTCAACCTAGTGCCGATTCCGCCTTTAGACGGCTCAAAGTTATTGTTTGCGTTTCTACCTCCCGGGTCGGCGTTCGCGGAATTTTTAGAGCGCTATTCACTTTTTATTTTGCTCGCGTTCATTTTCTTCTTGTGGCAGTTTCTCGCACCGGTAGTCGGATTTCTCTTCCGCATTTTTACCGGGATAGGGGCATAGGCGAGTAAGAGTTTGCATTTTATCTCGCAATGTATTATATTTTGCCGATGTCCACGATAAACCAGCTTATTCGGCGCGGGCGGAAAGAGCGCGTTCGCAAGAACAAAACGCCCGCGCTTACCAAAAGCTTCAATGTGCTCCGGAACAAGCCGGTGTTTTTTGATTCGCCATTCAAGCGCGGCGTGTGCACCAAGGTAACAACCAAAACGCCGCGCAAGCCGAACTCCGCCATCCGCAAAATCGCGCGCGTTAGGCTCACGAACGGTATGGAAATTACCGCCTACATTCCTGGGGTTGGGCACACTTTGCAAGAGCACTCGGTAGTCCTCGTGCGCGGCGGGCGCGTGAAGGATGTGAACTTGCGCTATACGATAGTGCGCGGCAAGCTTGACGCCGTGGGCGTGGAGAATCGCCGCAAAGGAAGGAGCCAATACGGCGTGAAAAAGCCGAAGTAATGGCTTCGCCTGTACTTTACGAGTGTAGCGAAGTAAAGTACAGTTGCGAAACATTACCCCCTCACTTGAATCTAAAAGTGAGAGCGAGTGGTGGAGTGGAAGTTAGCAGTTTAGACAAACAATCAACAATCAACATTATTTTAATATTCAAGTGAGGGGGTGGCGATTTATATAGTCGCTACGCTCTTTATAAATCAGCCATGAGACGAAAGATAAAAAACAAAAAAGAGTTGTCGCCCGACGCGCAATATAATTCGCTGAAAGTTGCGAAGATGGTGAATTATGTAATGGAGCGCGGCAAGAAAGAAACCGCACGCAAGGTTGTGTACGGCGCGTTCAAAGAAGTAAAAGAAAAAACAAAAAATGACCATCCGCTTGAAGTGTTTGAAACCGCGCTGAAAAATGTAACGCCCCTTATGGAGGTGCGCTCGCGCCGTGTCGGAGGAGCGAACTATCAAGTGCCGGTGGAGGTGCGCGCGGAGCGCCGCCAGCTTTTGTCTATGAACTGGATTATTGGCGCGGCGCGCGGGAAGAAAGGGAAGCCGATGCATATAAAACTTGCAGACGAAATTATTGCGGCTAGCAAGAACGAAGGCGAGGCGGTCAAGAAGCGCGAGAATGTGCACAAAATGGCGGAAGCGAACAAGGCATTTGCCCACTTCGCGTGGTGATTTTCGTCTGCGAAAGTCATCCCGAGCGAGTTCGCGAGTCGAGGGATTGAAACCTAAAAGAGTTTGTTGAACTTATGAAAGAACCTACTGTAGAAATGGCGGTTAGAGGATTTTTATATACGAAGGGTTTTGGAAAGAAGAAGAAACTAAAAGATTGCGTAAAAAAGTTACACGAAAGAGGGGTAGATATAAAGGTGAAAAAGTTAAGACCGAAACCAATTGGTTGGTACTATCTTGTGGAGTGTAAAGGAGATCCAGGCAAAAAAGCAAAAGCTCACAGTGGTTGGCGAAGTAGTGCGTTAAACTCTGCTCTAGGACAAATAATCTCTAGGATGCACACTGATAGAAAGTCTCCATACGGTGGTTACAATTACGGAATAGCATTTCCAGTTTCTTTTGAAAAAACAGCATTAAAGAAAATACCTTATTATGTTTGCAATAGATTGCGATTGAGTATTTTTTTGGTAAATCATAAAGGGGAGGTTGAGAAATATGACCATAGAAGATTAAAAAAGGTTCAACAAGAGATATAGCACCCCCCTCTTTTCTTCAATTTTATGCTATACTACGCCTATGTCAAAGGACTGGACAAAACTATATAAAAAATACAAAGGGCTTTGGGTGGCGTTGGATAAGGATGAAGAGACCGCTTTGGGGAGCGGTAAAACGCTCAAAGAAGCTCTAGAGCAGGCTCACAAGAAAGGGTACGCCGACCCTATTATGACGCGCATGCCATCCAATCTTAATGCGTATGTTGGCTCGTTATGAAATTTCGATATTCACGATACGGCAACATACTTCGTCCGGTAATACCGATTCGTGTTTGTGTTGGAGAAAAACAGGTACAGTATGAAGTTCTCGTTGATTCTGGTGCAGATCTTTGTTTGTTCAGCGCTGAAGTTGGGTCCGCAATAGGTCTTGATGTTCTAAAGGGAATTCCGCGCGAAGTCTTTGGTATAGGCGGAAAAGCATCTTTTTATTATCTTCATAAAGTTACTATAGAGGTTGGCGGATGGCCGTTCGAAATTGAAGCTGGATTTATGTCTGAAGTTGCGGGGCGTATATTGCCGTACGGAGTGGTCGGTCAAAAAGGATTTTTTGATAAGTTCATCGTGAAGTTTGATTTACTGAAAGAGGAAATAGAGTTAAAGGAAAGAAAATAATAATTTTGCATTTTTGCTGATTCTGCAGTATTCTAGGAGGCGGTGAAGAAGCGCGAGAATGTGCACAAAATGGCGGAGGCGAACAAGGCATTTGCCCACTTCGCGTGGTAGTTTTCTTTTGTTTCGTTCCGTGTTATGCTTAGCTTCGTGAAAGTCCTGAACTATACAGTTAAAGTGCATACCGCAGAGGAGGGCGGATTTTGGGCTGAAGTGCCGGCGCTTCCCGGCTGTTTTACGCAGGGCGAGACCATTGAAGAAATTGCGGCAATGGCGAAAGAAGCTATTGAGTGCTACATCGCAAGTTTAGCTAAAGACGGCATTCGTGCTCCAGTTGAGAAGAAGTTAAAGAAACAACGATCGTTTTTTATGCCGGTGGAAGTGCGCATACGGCAATTTGCATGAGTCGTCTTCCAAATCTAACGGCAGCAGAAATGGTCCGCGTACTTAAACGGGCTGGTTTTGTGGAGCATGAACAGCGAGGTAGCCATAAAATCTTTAAGAACAGCGCAACGGGTTGCCGTACGGTTGTGTCTATGCATAGCGGAGATATCAAACGCAGTTTGATGAAAGGAATTATCCGCCAAGCCGGACTCTCAGAAGATGAGTTTAGAAGATATATTTGATTTTGCATTTTTGCTGATTCTGCGGTATTCTCAATTAACGCCTCGGCGTTTTTTTAGAAAATTAACGAGCGGAGCGACTATAATTTTCAAACCCCCTCACTTGAAATTATCTTAATTTCAAGTGAGGGGGTGAAGATTTTTATACTCATTTCATTCATTAAAAATCAATCATGCAACGGGATTATCCACTTGAACGAGTCCGCAATTTCGGTATTATTGCGCATATTGACGCCGGTAAGACGACGACCAGCGAGCGTGTGCTTTTCTATACGGGAATGACGCACAAAATCGGCGAGGTACACGAGGGCGACACCGTAACCGACTGGATGGAGCAGGAACGCGAGCGCGGCATTACGATTACCGCCGCCGCCATTACCTGCTTCTGGACACCGTCGTATGTTGCGAACAAGACCGACAAAGAAAAGAAGTTTCGTTTTAATGTTATTGATACGCCAGGGCACATTGACTTCACTGCAGAAGTAAAGCGCTCGCTCCGCGTGCTTGACGGCGCGGTTGTCGTGTTTGACGGCGTTGCCGGTGTTGAGCCGCAAAGCGAAACCAACTGGCGCTATGCCGACGAAGGCAAGGTGCCGCGCATCTGCTTTATTAACAAACTAGACCGCATGGGCGCGTCTTTTGAATTCTCGTATAAATCAATCCTTGAACGGCTGAACAAAAATGCTGTGCGTATGCAGATTCCGATTGGGCTTGAGGAAAAGTTTGAGGGTGTTATAGACCTTCTTAAAATGAAGGCGTATTACTTTGATGGTGAGAAGGGTATTAATGTGATTGAAAAAGAAATTCCCACCGAAGAACTTGAAAATGCGAAAAAGTATCGTCATGAGTTGGTGGAACGGATTGTTGAAAATGACGACGCGCTAATGAGCGAATATCTGGAAGGAAAGGAAATACCGACAGACGCGCTAAAAAAGACCATGCGAAAGGCAGTAATTGAAAACAAGATTTTTCCAGTACTTGCCGGTTCTGCGTTAAAAAACAAAGGCGTACAGCTTGTGCTTGATGCAGTAGTTGATTACTTACCGTCGCCATTGGACATTCCGCCGATTGTCGCCATAAATCCCGAGACCAACGAGCCCGTGCCACGCCACTCGTCCGACGAAGAGCCGTTTTCCGCGCTTGTGTTTAAACTACAGTCAGACCCGTTTGTTGGACAACTCGCGTTCTTTCGCGTGTATTCGGGAACAGTGGAAGCTGGCTCGTATGTGTACAATTCAACAACGGGGAGTCGCGAAAGGCTTAGCCGTATCGTGCGCCTTCAGGCAGACAAGCGCGAGGAAGTTAAAAAGGTTTTTGCAGGCGAAATCGCTGCGGCAGTGGGGCTTAAGGACGCCAGGACATCACACACCTTGTGCGACGAGAAGAGCCCCGTTGTGCTTGAACCGATTAAGTTTGCCGACCCGGTTATCTCTATGCGCATTGAGCCGAAGACGAAAGCCGACCAGGAGAAAATGGGTATGGCGCTCAAACGGCTGTCGGACGAAGACCCGACTTTCAGAATAAAGAGCGATATGGAAACAGGCGAAACCGTCATTATGGGAATGGGCGAGTTGCAACTTGAAATTATGGTAGACAGAATGAAGCGCGAGTTTAGCGTAGAAGCGACTGTCGGCAAGCCGCAAGTCGCGTACAAAGAAACGATTCAAGGCGAGTCGGAAGTGGAAAACAAGTACATCAGGCAGACCGGCGGGCGCGGACAGTATGGTCATGTGAAGATTAATGTGAAGCAGATGAGGCCGGTTGAAGAAGGCGCAAAGATTCCGAAAAATACTAAGCGATATGAGGATTTTGAGTTCATCAACGCCATCAAGGGCGGCATCATTCCGCAGGAATACATTCCTGCTGTGGAAAAGGGGTTGCGCGAGGGAATGGAGCGCGGCGTGGTCGCGGGTTTTCGCCTCGTAAACATTTCGTGCGAGCTAACCTATGGCTCGTATCATGAGGTGGACTCGTCAGAAATTGCGTTTAAGATTGCCGCATCTCAAGCGATACAAGAAGCGTGCCGCAAAGCAAGGCCGGTGCTTCTTGAGCCGATTATGAAAGTGGAGGTGGTTACGCCCGAAAAGTTTATGGGAGATGTGACGGGGCACCTAAACTCCAAACGTGGTGAAGTGCAAAATGTATTTGACCGCGGTATGGCGAAGGTGGTGGACGCGAAAGTACCGCTTTCTGAAATGTTCGGCTATATCACAACCCTCCGCTCAATGACCGAAGGCCGCGCCTCGTTCAATATGGAGTTTTCGCATTATGCCGCCGTGCCTCCGAATGTTGCGGCTGGAATCATTGAAGCAAGAAAATAGAGAAATAAAAAAACCGCGAAAACAGTGGCTGTCCTGTTTTCGCGGTCGTGATTTTTGCGACTTCTTCTTTGTTGTTTATGTTGAGTATTGGTTTCTGACAAAGAGCCAGAAATCTGGCATAGATTGTATCATAAGTGCTGATTTGAGTCAAGTGTTTTATCCACTATATATAAAATTGCGTGTTCTCTACGCGCGTGATATAATACTCGCATATGAAAATACCCTATCAATGGTTGGGCGCGGTTTTTATTAGCATTTTCGCGGTCATCGTTATTCCTTCAATGGCGGTTGGTCAAGTGTCAAATTATGATTTCGGTTTTGGGGAAGACAGTATATTTGCACCGTCTTTTTCTGTTGACTTAAAAATAAATGGTTCTAACGGGCCGGTGGAAGTGAGTGCGGGCGAGCGCGTTGTTGTGAGTTGGCTCACCGAAGGTGCGGCGAAATGTCGTTCTAATTTTTCCAGTAGAGATATGACGATGAGAAACACGGTGGCTGGACGCGTTACTCGTTCTGTAACTGTGCGTTTTGCTTGCATTAATGACGCGCGCGAACGGCTTGATGATTTTGTACTCGTCAATGTGCGCGGGACTGCTCCCGCTGTTGTTCCCACGCTTCCACCGCAAGCTATTACTGACACGCCGCCGGTTTCCGCACAACCATCCATCACCGCGCCGACAACTTCCACCAACACTTCCATACCAGCGGATCAAACGGCAGGTTTCGTACCCGACCTCTTTAAGATTTCGCCTTGTCCCGCCTTGGGTAATTTTGGGGATGTCACCGATGATAAAAAAATAACCAAAAAAGATTTAGATGTTATCCGGTCAGTAATATTGGGACTTTCTTCTTTTTCTAATGACGCGCAAAAGAAGAACGCAGATGTAAATGGAGATGGGAAAGTGGACACCCTTGATATTCAGTTTATTCGCCGATACCTTATTAACGCAGATACCTCTTTTCCGGTATGCGCTTCCGACGCAGGTTCGATACCGCCGCTTGTGACGACTACGACTATTTCGGAGTGCGGCACGATTCAGAAGGGAGGTACTTACAGCATCGTAAGCGACCTCTCGTCACCAAGCGGTTCTTGTATACAGGTTAAGGATACAACCGATGTCACCATTGCCTGCGATGGAAAGAAGACCGTAAGTTCCGTGGAATTCTCCAATATTCAGCGCTTTTCTCTCAAGAACTGCATATTATCTGGACCTAAAAATAATCCGCTCACCATCCTTAACAGTACTGATGGAGAGATATCTGGAAATACACTGACTCATGGATGGGTGCATGTTGAGGGAACGAAAAATCTGATAGTAAGGGATAATACATTTTCCTCGACACTGTATCAGCAATATCACACTGACAATACGCTCATAGAGAGGAACATATTCACTTTTGACTCTACGAAAGCTCACTCTCCATCAGTCGTGGCAAACATCTCACTCAACAACGGGACCAACAATCGGATTTTGGGGAATACCACAGATGGGGGATCGAACGGCATATTTAACAATCTCGGCACACCAGGGGCGGATGATTCTATTGTCCTCTATAATCAAACAGGGGCGATTGTCGAGAATAATACTCTGCAGAATGTATGGGATTGCGCCATAGAGAACTCGGGGACATTGGAGCGTTCGTTTATCAAGAACAATACGATTAAAAATGTCGGCTATTGCGGTATCGGAGGTTGGTACTGGAGCAATTGGAAGAATAATACGGTAAGTGGAAATACAGTTGAAGACGCGCCTAGGTTATTTCAGTTTGGACGGGATTATGGGATTCGTTCGGGAGAGAACGGAGTGTACTTCAGCGATAACATATTTGAACGCAACACATTCTTGAAACCTCGGCTGTCCGGTATTTTTACGAGTGGAGCAGACAGTGGATCCTCCTCATTTTCTATCCAGAAATTCTTAGCCATCTCCACATCGGGTCTTACAGACGATGAACGTCTTCCAAGCGGGAACGAATTTTTTCTCAGCAATAATCGTTTTACTGCCAATGATTTTTCTACGAGTCGGTCGGCACCCACCTTCTCTATCGGTGTCGTTGACGGTGGGGGTAATATCTGCGGTACTACTCCGTCGGGGTATCCGCTTAAGTGCGGCACGGTATCGGTAAATGTGCAGACGAACGCGCCGACAACTTCCACCTACACTTCCGTTGCCGATCTCCCAGACTCCTTTGAGAAACCCCTTGTCTGCGGACAAAAAGGGGATATTAACAATGATGGGCGCATTACCAAAGCCGATCACGATCTTATACCTCAAATTAATCTCGGTCTCTTACGTTCCGCTCTGCCAGCGATTACTGATGAAGAAGCAGCTGCTGCTGTTGCCGCCGCGAATGTAAACGGTTTAGACGGAGTAACATCGCTTGATGGCACGCTTATTGCAAGATATCTTCTCGGCTTGACTCCCTCTTTCACCGGTTGTGTTTTTGTGCCGAAGCCAATTCCAACATCATGCGGGTCAAAAGGAGATGTTACTCTTGATGGTAAAATCGATAATGCGGATGTAATTATTGTAAGGAAGCAGATACTCGGCAAGTTCCAGCTTGAAAGCGGACCTCTCGCCAATGCGGATGTAAATGGCAAAGATGGTGTAACCACACTGGACATTACTTTCCTCCGCCGCTATCTCCTCGGGCTTGATGCGACATTTCCGGGGTGTACCACCACCTCCGCGCAGCCGAGTATTACGGTCGTCAGTCCGAATGGGGGGGAGACATGGAAAATCGGGGAGCAAAGGACCGTGCAACTTACGGTGAGCGGGGCTCCGACGAGTTCCTATCTTCAAGTCTCGCTGGTTAATGGCCCTACGCCGATAGATATAAGGGCATTCACTGGTCCAAGCGGAACTATTAGTTTCGATTACTCTTTACCAACGACGGGTTGTTTTACTGATTACTGCCACAATCTAACGCCCGGAGAGTATAAGGTACAAGCAGTACTTTATGATAAACAACCGTGTAATATGCGCTTTCCCTGCACTGCCGAAAAGTTCATCACTAGTGATTTAAGCAATGTTCCTTTCACCATCACCGCGACGGTCTCTGCACCAACCCAACCTGTTGTAACTACAACATCCAGCACAACAGTAGGAAAACCCCTAATCTGTGGCTCGCTCGGGGATGTGAACAATGACGGTTTCGTTACTGCGGACGACAAGGAACTAACTAGAACTTTCATACTCGGAACTGCTACGCCGACAGATGCGCAAAAAGTAGCAGCTGATGTAAATAAGAGTGATTCCATTACCTCGTTGGACCTTACATTCATTCAACGCTATGTAGACGGATTGAGCGCAACCCTTCCTGGATGCCCTGTCGCTAATTAACAGGTATTAGTTGTTGCGTATTTATAAAAGGTCTGCTATTCTGCATATGTGTCGCATAAAGCGACCGTATGGTCGCTGTTTGTTTTTGTTTTAACATTATTAGCATTAATTGTTTATAAATATATGGCAGAAGAATTTAAGCGTGATAAGCCGCATGTCAATGTCGGCACCATTGGGCACATTGACCACGGCAAGACGACCTTGACCGCAGCGATTTGCTCGGTTCAGGCAAAGAAAGGGCTTGCAAAGGAGCGCAGTTACGACGAAGTTGCAAAGGCGTCCGAAAAGGAGGGCCGCCGCGACCCGTCTAAAATTATTACCATTGCGATTTCGCATGTGGAATATTCCAGCGATGCGCGCCACTACGCGCATGTGGACTGCCCCGGGCACGCCGACTATGTGAAGAACATGATTACCGGCGCGGCGCAGATGGACGGCGCAATTTTGGTGGTGGACGCGGCGGACGGCCCGATGCCGCAGACCCGTGAACACATCTTACTCGCGAAGCAAGTAGGTGTGCCGAAAGTCGTTGTGTTTTTGAACAAGTGCGATTTGGTAACCGACAAAGAACTAGTTGATTTAGTGGAAGAGGAAGTGCGCGAACTTTTGACCAAAAACGGCTTTGACGGCAAGAATGCACCGGTTATTCGCGGCTCGGCGCTTAAAGCGATTGAAGGCGATGCAATATGGGTTGCGAAGATTGATGAACTTCTGAAAGCGTTGGACACCTATATTACGGTTCCTCCGCGTGAAGTGGACAAGCCGTTTTTGATGCCGATTGAAGACATCTTCTCAATTGAAGGTCGCGGAACAGTGGTCACTGGTCGCATTGAGCGCGGAAAGGTGAAGGTTGGCGAGGAAGTGGAAATTGTGGGACTCAAGCCGACTGCGAAGACGACAGTTACCGGTATTGAGATGTTTAATAAATCCCTACAGGAAGGTTTAGCGGGCGACAACGCCGGCGTGCTTTTGCGCGGTACCAAGAAAGAAGAAGTGCATCGCGGGCAAGTGCTTGCAAAAATCGGCTCTGTAACTCCTCATACCGACTTTGAGGCAGAGGTGTATGTTTTGAAAAAAGAAGAAGGGGGTCGCCATACACCGTTTTTTACGGGCTACAAGCCGCAATTTTACATCCGCACGACCGATGTAACTGGCGAAGTAACGCTTCCGGAAGACCGCGAGATGGTAATGCCTGGCGACACGGTTACTTTTAAGGTGAAGCTGGTTGCGCCGGTCGCGCTTGAAAATCAGACGCGGTTTGCGGTGCGCGAAGGAGGCAAGACGGTGGGTGCAGGAGTTGTGACAAAGATTGTCGCGTAAAATACCAATCTACGAATTATACTAATCTACCAATGACTACGAATAAGAAACATTAGTAGACATTCGTATCATTTGTAACATTCGTATATTGGTATATTCATTCGTATGGTAACTAAATCAACTACAAAAAAGAAAAGGGCAACTGCTACAAAAAAAGCACCCACGGTGAAAAAAGTCGCGGTGAAAAAAGTCGATGTCGCAAAATTGCGCATCCGTGTGCGTGCCTACGAGCACAAGATTCTTGACGCATCTGTGCGCCAGATTATGGACACGGCGGCGCGGTTTGACGCAACCGTACAAGGTCCGGTGCCGCTTCCTACAGAAATACGCAAGTACACGGTGAACCGCGGGGCGTTCGTGCACAAAAATGCGCGCGAGCAATTTGAGATGCGCGCACATAAGCGCCTTGTAGACATTGTGAATCCATCTGCGAAACTCGTAGAAGCGCTCACAAACCTTTCGCTCCCATCTGGGGTGAATATTGAAGTCAAAATGCTGTAGCATCTTTATAGTGATACATTTCTTTTGCGGCTTTGTGTATCACGATTGGTATGATATGCTCAAATACAATGATACAAAAGCCACACAACACAAAAGAAAAAGGGGTTATTGAGAGTCTTGTGTACAAAGAAGGTGATGTTTATGTGGGCGTATGCCTCACATTTGGCATTGTTGAAGAAGGTAATGACCCCGTTAAACTGCTGCAGAGTATCAAAGAGGCATCTTTGCTTCATTTGAGAACTGTTGTTGCAAGAAACATGTCCGATGATTTGCTGAATCGTTATGCACCTAACGAATACTGGGAAAAATACTATGCGACACTGAAAACATTGGTGAGACAACAGACGCGGACTAGTAAAAAAACAGCGATTCCAACTCCGTATTTTTCTAGAAATCCCTACTCACAAGCAACAAGCCCGATTATCCCCTAAAACTATATATGGCTAGAGGGCTAAATAATTGGTGCCTCAAAGAAATAACCAGTTTTCTAACAGGAATTCCTGAAGAGGAATGGAGAAAGCGGGCTTCAAGTTAGGATAATTTTGACTTTTTTGCGGGGATTTGGTAAGGTGTTTCGTATTCTGCGTTTGCGGATGTTTTGAGAGTTAAGAGAACCTATACGCCTTAGGCGCATGTTCAAAACTATGAAGTATATATTGGGTACAAAAATCAGTATGTCCCAGATTTGGGACGAGCAGGGGAGAGCTGTGCCTGTCACACTCCTTGCTGTTTCGCCTAATGTGGTAACGCAGGTGAAGACGAAAGAAACGGACGGCTACGACGCCGTACAAGTCGGCTTTGGCGCGCGCAAGGCGAAAAATCTTACGAAGCCAGAAAAAGGGCATATGAAAACGCTCGGCAGTTTTCAACTCTTAAAAGAGTGGAGGTTGAATAATGCCGCGACAGAAAAGGTTGGCGACAAAATTGACGCGTCGGTTTTTAAAGTTGGTGATATCGTTGCGGTCTCCGGAATCTCCAAAGGCAAAGGATTTCAGGGGGTTGTGAAGCGGCACGGATTTCACGGAGGTAGCCGTACCCACGGCCAGAAACACAGCGAGCGCGAGCCGGGCGCAATTGGCGGGCGCGGGCGCGCTGGCGGGCGCGTGTCGCTCGGTATGCGTATGGCTGGGCGCATGGGTGGCGAGCGAGTAACGGTCAAAAATTTGGAAGTGGCGCAGGTCATTCCCGCAGAGAACCTTATTTTAATCAAGGGTGCGGTGCCTGGTCGGCGCGGTTCGTTCGTTGAGATTCGAGGAGAATAATTTTATGGAATCAATTATTTACAACCAAAAAGGCGAGCAGGCGGGGAAGATTGCGCTTTCGAAAAGCGTTTTCGGCGCGCGCTGGAACGCGGACCTTGTGCACCAAGTCGTTACTTCGCTCCTCTCCAGCGCGCGGCGCGGCACTGCACACACAAAGACGCGCGGAGAGGTTTCTGGCGGAGGGAAGAAGCCGTGGAAGCAAAAAGGCACAGGCCGCGCGCGCCACGGCTCTACGCGCTCGCCACTGTGGGTTGGCGGAGGCGTAACGCACGGTCCGCGTTCGGACAAGAATTACGCGCGCGCAGTCAACAGTAAAATGGCGGCACGCGCGCTTGCGTCCGTCCTTTCTCAAAAGCTCAAAGACGGCGAGATTGTATTTGTAGAATCACTTTCGTTTGATGCGCCGAAGACCGCGCGCGCAAAAGATATACTCACTGCGTTGGCGAAAGCTGGTTTTACACACATCGTGTCCAAAAAACAAAATGCCGCGTTTGTCGGTCTCACAGGTAGCGAGCCCATTGCGAAAAAGAGTTTCCGCAATCTCGGAAACATTTCTGTAGGGGAGTGGCGCAATCTGAACGCAGCAGAAGCGCTTCGCCACAAATATCTTGTTTTTTCCGAGCCGGAAAAAGCTGTGAAGTTTTTTGAAGAAAAATTAAAATAATATGTCTTTCCTAAATCTAAGAAAAAAGAAAAAAGGGGTGGTGAAATCGGCAGAAAAACCTGCGGTGATTTCCGCGCCGAAGAAACTCGCCGTATCGGCAGAGAAAGAAAAGAAAGGCGCGCAGAGCGTGTTTGCGCGCTTTATAGAGCGCCCTCGCATATCGGAGAAGGCGACAACGCTCGCTACGGAGAATTGCTATGTGTTTGATGTGTCGCGAACAGCGAACAAACATTTGATTGCGCAAGCCGTGAAGGCGTTGTATAAAGTGGTTCCGAAGAGCGTGCGCGTGCTTCCAATTCCGAAAAAGACACTTTTTGCGCGCGGAAAGATGGGGACAACTGGAGGCGGAAAGAAGGCGTATGTTTTTTTGAAGAAAGGCGACAAAATTGAATTATAATTATGAAAATATATAAACCCACAACTCCGTCGCGCCAACATATGACAGGTATTGATTACCGGAAGCTTTTGTCGGGCCATCGTCCGCACAAAAAGCTCGTTTTTGGCGGTAAGCGCAGTGTAGGACGAAATGCATTCGGCAGGATTACCGTGCGGCATAAGGGCGGCGGGCATAAGCGGCTGTTCCGCGATGTTGATTTTGTATACGACAAGCGCGACATTCCGGCTCGCATCGCGTACGTTGAATACGACCCGAACCGCACGGGTTTCATCGGGCTTGCTGTATACGCAGATGGCGAGAAACGCTATGTGCTTCTACCACAGAGTGTAAAGGCGGGTGATTCGTTCATTGTGTCCGAAAGGGCGGAGATGAAGCCGGCGAATCGCTTACCCATCGGCAAGATTCCAGTCGGCGCATTTGTGTACAATATTTCTTTCCGTCCCGATGGCGCGGCGGCGCTTGCGCGCTCTGCGGGCAATTACGCAGAAGTGGTCGGTCAGGATGCTGGCTATACGCTTCTGAAGCTCCCATCAACAGAGATTCGTAAAGTGTTATCTACGGCGTGGGCGTGCATAGGTGCGGTTTCAAACGAAGAAAATTATCTCGTGCATATCGGCAAGGCGGGGCGCTCGCGCTGGCTCGGCATTCGCCCGACCGTGCGCGGCTCTGCGATGAACCCCGTGGATCACCCGAAGGGCGGAGGCGAAGGCAAGCAGCCGCGCGGACGCAGGCGCGAAATCAATGTATACGGCAAACCGACCGGAAAGGGGCAGAAAACCCGCCGTCCGAAAAAGTATTCCAATGTCTTTATCGTTTCGCGGCGCAAGGTTGGCAAGAGTCGCACTTCCAGCGCGCAGTAACGGTTTTTCTTATATCTTTATGAAATTGGATTATGAATTAGTGCTTAAAACGCACTCGTGGATTATCGAAAGAAACCAAGACTGTATTTTAAGTCCAGACAGCGACGGTCTGCTATGTGGTCTTTTTATGTCCCATTATCTAGGTTGGAAAATTCGAGGATTTTATGATTGGAAGATTTAATAATATACTTAATGTGTATAGGGAGAAATTTCTAACAGTAGAAGCTTTTGAAGCAACTATGAAAAAAGAAATACCGAAAACAGAATTGATATTAAACTCAATAGTAAAAGAATGTCAACTGCTATAGTGCCATTTGACTTTTAGAGCCGTTTTCTGATACTATCGTAGAACATAACGAAGCGGAGCGGAGTATATGTTCTTGACCCCCTCACTTGTCGGACAAGTGAGGGGGTGGGGATTTCTATACTCGCTTCGCTCGTTAAAAATCAACCATGGCTAAGACATCAGTCATAGCGCGCGCGCTTAAAAAACCGAAGTTTAGCACCCGCCTCGTGCGGCGCTGTTTCCGTTGTGGAAGGAAGCGCGCCTATATGCGCGATTTCGGTATGTGTCGCATCTGCTTCCGCGAGCTCGCGAACGACGGTCTGATTCCTGGGGTGCGCAAGTCCAGCTGGTAGTTCTATAAAATCACTATGGATTCAATTTCCAATATCGTAACGCGGTTGAAGAATGCGGCGCACGCGAAGCGCCAGAGCATAACCCTGCCGCACTCAAAGTTTGCGGAAGCGGCGCTCAAGGCGCTTCATCGCGCGGGATATATGGAGAGTGTCGGCGCGCGTGGCGAGAAGCCGAAGCGAACGCTTGAGGCGACACTAAAGTATGAGAACGACTCGCCTGTTTTCAATGAAGTACTCCGCATTTCCAAGCCGTCGCGTCGCTTGTATCGCAGTGCAAAAGAAATTCGCCGCGTGCGCGCTGGCTACGGCAAAATGTTCTTGACTACTTCGCGCGGAATTATGACAGACAGCGAGGCGCGCAAAGCAAAAATCGGAGGTGAACCGCTGTTCCAGATTTGGTAATGGCTTCGCTGGCACTTTACGAGCGAAGCGAGGTAAAGTACCATTGCGAAACATTACCCCCTCACTTGAATCTAAAAGTGCGAGCGAGTGGTGGAGTGGAAGTCAGCAGTTTATACAAAAAATCAACAATAAACATTACTATAATATTCAAGTGAGGGGGTGATGATTTTTATATCCGCTCCGCTCATTAAAAATCAATCATGAGCCGCCTTGCGAAAAAACCAATTGTTATTCCAGAGAAAACCGCAGTAACGGTGTCGGGTTCTATGGTTACCGTAAAAGGCGAGTCGGCTACTCTTTCGCGTACATTTCACCCAGCGGTCAGTATTAAGAACGAAAACAATGCCATCTCTGTTGCCCTTTCTGGAAATTTGCCGAAGTTGAGACCTCTGGTTGGTACTACCGTTGCGCACATAAAGAATATGATTGCAGGGTCCAACAAACCGTTTGAGAAAAAGCTCGTTGTTGAGGGAATTGGATTTAAGGCGGATGTGAAAGGAAGTACGCTTACCCTCTCGCTCGGGTTTACGCATCCAGTAGTCGTGCCTATTCCTCATGGACTCGCTGTTACCACAGAGAAGAATGTGATAAAGGTCGTCGGTCCCGACATTGAGGCGGTTGGACAGTTTGCGGCTTTTGTTCGCGCGCGCCGCAAGCCCGAGCCATATAAAGGCAAGGGTATCCGGTACGAAAACGAAGTTATCCGTCGAAAGCAGGG
>Ga0209211_10006127_pt1 | contig 17582 bp, 10 predicted proteins | sample RifGroA2_FD_183992 | JGI IMG/M metagenome (GOLD analysis project Ga0209211, IMG submission 183992) | Groundwater microbial communities from Rifle, Colorado, USA - Groundwater A2 (SPAdes) (version 2) | ecosystem: Environmental > Aquatic > Deep subsurface > Groundwater | place: Rifle, Colorado... | reverse complement strand
AATCTGGAGCAGCACATTGAACACATCCGGGTGGGCCTTTTCGATCTCGTCAAAGAGGATGACCGAATAGGGCCTGCGCCGCACCGCCTCGGTGAGATAGCCGCCCTCCTCGTAGCCCACATAGCCCGGAGGCGCGCCGATCAGGCGGGAGACCGAATGCTTTTCCATGAACTCGGACATGTCGATCCGGATCATGGCCTTTTCCGTGTCAAAGAGGAAATGGGCCAGGCTCCGGGCCAGCTCGGTCTTGCCCACCCCGGTGGGGCCTAAAAAGATGAAGGAGCCCAGGGGCCGGTTGGGATCCTGAAGCCCGGCCCGCGCCCGCCGCACCGCGTTGGCCACGGCAGTGATCGCCTCGGTCTGGCCCACCACCCGTTTGGCCAGCTCAACATCGGCGTGGACCAGCTTTTCCTTTTCCCCGGAGAGCAGACGGTCCACCGGGATGCCGGTCCACTTGGCCACCACCTGGGCCACATCCTCCTCATCCACCTCTTCCTTGAGCATCTTGCGATCCTTCTGGATCTCGGCCAGATGGGTGTTCTCGGCGGTAAGCTGCTTTTCCAGCTCCACGATCTTGCCGTAACGGATCTCCGCCACCTTGCTGAGATCGCCCTGGCGCTCGGCCTGCTGCTCGGCCACCCTGGCCTCGTCGATGCCGCTCTTGATGGTGCGGATCTTCTGGATGATGTCCCGCTCCAGATGCCAGTGGCCCTTCATGCCGGTCAGGGTCTCGTTGAGCTCGGCCAGTTCCGCCTCGATCTTGGCCAGCCGCTCCTTGGAGGCGGCATCGCTTTCCTTTTTCAACGCCTCCCGCTCGATCACCAGCATGATCTTCCTGCGCTCCACCTCATCGATCTCGGTGGGCATGGAATCGATCTCGATCCGCAACCGGGAAGCCGCCTCGTCGATGAGGTCGATGGCCTTGTCCGGCAGGAAGCGGTCGGTGATGTAGCGGTTGGAGAGAGTCGCCGCCGCCACCGTGGCCGAATCCTTGATCCGCACCCCGTGGTGAACCTCGTATTTTTCCTTGATCCCGCGCAGGATGGCGATAGTGTCGTCCAAGGAAGGCTCCTGCACCAGCACCTGCTGGAAGCGGCGCTCAAAGGCGGCGTCCTTTTCAATGTATTTACGGTACTCGTTCAGGGTGGTGGCGCCGACGCAGTGCAGTTCGCCCCGGGCCAGGGCGGGTTTAAGCATGTTGGAGGCATCCATGGCCCCTTCCGCGGCTCCGGCCCCGACCAGGGTGTGGATCTCGTCGATGAAGAGGATTACCTCGCCGGCCCTTTTCTCCACCTCTTTCAAGACCGCCTTGAGCCGGTCCTCGAACTCGCCGCGGTACTTGGCCCCGGCCACCAGCGCGCCCAGATCGAGAGAAAGCACCTGCTTGTTGCGCAGGGTTTCCGGCACGTCGCCGTTGACTATCCGCTGGGCCAGCCCCTCGACAATGGCGGTCTTGCCCACTCCGGGCTCGCCGATGAGGACCGGATTGTTCTTGGTCCGGCGGGAAAGCACCTGGATCACCCGCCGCACCTCGTCATCCCGGCCGATTACCGGGTCGAGCTTGCCTTGCCGGGCAACATCGGTAAGGTTGCGGGCATATTTTTCCAGGGCCTGGTACTTCTCCTCCGGATTGGGGTCGGTGACCCTCTGGCTGCCGCGGATGGAGACCAGGGCCTGCAAAAATGTTTCCCGACTCACCCCTTTGCGTTTAAAGGCCTGGGCCGCCGGGGAATCCTTGTCGTCGAGCACGGCCAGCACCAGATGCTCCAGGCTGACATATTCATCCTGCATCTCCCCGGCCACCTTGAAAGCCCTGTCCAGCAGGGCCTGAAACCGTTTCCCGGCATAGGCCTGGGTGTACCCTCCACCGCTTACCTGGGGCAGCTTGGCCAGAAGCGCATCCATCTCCTGCCGAAGCTGCGCCGGATTCACCCCCATCTTTTGCAGGATCGGGGTCACAACCCCCTCGGGCTGGTCGAGAAGCACCTTCATCAGATGCTCGGGCTGCAACTCCTGATGCCCCTTGCCCTGAGCCAGACTCTGGGCACTCTGCACCGCTTCCTGTGATTTCACCGTGAATTTATCAAACTGCATAGCCGTTGCTCCTTAAGCAGAAGGGAATGAATACCCAAGCGCTCCCGCCGGGTAATGCAGCTAACCGTAAGTGCGGGGCCAGCCACTGTCAAGGGCGGCTTCGTCAATCTTTTGACAGAGGAGATCGGCCCGGATTTGCTGGGTGCCTGAAGGCAGGAGGGGAGTGGGAAGACTCCCATAGGCCCGCAGCCGAGCACCGGAGAGGCTGCCGAAAAAGGGATTTGCACTGTTTGAGCACAGCGAGTTTGCAAAGCCCCGGCAGCATCGAGGAGTACCCCTAAAGGGGCATAAACTCCGGCCATCCCGCCTTCGGCGGGACAAGGGACACAGGTGCCCTTTCCTTGGTTCGTTTCTTCTAAGTAACTACAATCGAAAAAATGAGCCTTTTGTAACATGATCAAAACACAAGCAGATCGTCATTCCGGCGAAAGCCGGAATCCAGTGTTTTCCGGCAATTGCGACAAGACTGGACCCCGGCCTTCGCCGGGGTGACGCATTTGGCAAGAGTCCCAAGTTACTTTGAAGACTGAAACCGCCCTCCCGCGGAAGTGCCGCTTTGGGCAAGCAAAGAAATGCACAAACTAATTTCACGTTCCGGTCACGTCCCAGCCCCCAGAATTCCAAAACGGACTTTTTTAACCGGACAACCCACATACCCTTTGCATTGCCCAAGATTTCGGGGATATATAAACAGCAAGAAAGACAATTGTTCCCTTTCAATCCCCTGTCTTAGGATAGCACATGCCCGATCTTGCCGTGGTCATTTTCATCATAACCTATCTCGGCGTGGCCATCGGCCGAATCCCCGGCCTGAGGCTGGACCGGACCGGCATCGCCCTGCTGGGGGCAATCGCCATGATCGTGAGCGGCGCGGTGCCGCTTACGGAGGCCATGGATGCCATCGATCTACCCACCATCATTCTGCTCTACGCGCTGATGGTGCTTTCCGCCCGGCTCCGGCTGGGCGGCTTCTATACCTGGGTCGCCGGCCGCACCACCACCCTGTTGGACCGCCCCCGGCTTTTTCTCCTGGCCGGCATGCTGGTGGCCGCCCTGCTTTCCGCCCTGCTGGCCAACGACATTGTCTGCCTGGCCTTTACCCCGGTTCTCTGCCTCGCCCTGCTGAAAAAAGGGCTCAACCCCCTGCCCTTTCTCCTCGGTCTTGCCGCAGCCAGCAATATCGGCTCGGCCGCCACCATCATCGGCAACCCGCAGAACATGCTGATCGGCCAGGTCGGTCAGCTGCACTTCGGCAAATTCCTGCTCTGGTGCGGGCCTCCCTCCCTCCTCGCCCTGGCCGGCGCCTACCTCATTCTCTGCCGGACCTACAAGGGCCGCTTTGCCATGGCCGCGGTTCCCCAGACCATGGAACCAACAGGCGAATGGCCCGAATTCGACCCCCTGCAAAGCGCCAAGGGGCTGCTCGCCGTGCTGGTTCTGATGGGTCTTTTCTTCACCCCCATCCCCAGGGAGCTTTCCGCCATCACCGTGGCCGGTATCCTGCTGTGCAGCCGAAAGATGCACTCCCGCCAAATCATGGAGCTGGTGGACTGGCACCTGCTCACCCTGTTCTGCTCCCTGTTCATCGTGATCCACGGCATAGCCGGCCGCGACATTCCCAGCCGGATCATGGAAGCCATGGCCGGCCAGGGCCTGACGATCACCAACCTCTTTGCCCTCACCGGCATCTCCACCCTGATGAGCAATCTGGTCAGTAATGTGCCCGCGGTCATGCTCCTGGTCCGGTTCCTCGACCCTCGCGTGCCGGAACAGTGGTACGTCCTGGCCCTGTCCAGCACCTTTGCCGGGAACCTCATTATCATCGGCAGCATCGCCAATCTCATAGTCATAGAGCAGGCAAGGAAATTTAATATCGAGATCAGCTTTAAGGAACACGCCAAGGCGGGCATCCCGATCACTCTTTTCTCTCTGCTTGTTCTGGTTTTGCTGCTGGCGGCAGTCGGCAGACTTTGATATTCGGGCCAGCACATATTTCCATATTTCATCCTTGCAAATCTTAAATTATATTTTCAATATGCAAGCATGATTCAAAGCAGAATCCTCAAAAAAATCGAAGAAGCGCTGGACCGGCAGGTGGGCAAAACCACCCTGGCCCTGGAACTGACGAAAACGAGACCCGCCATCTATCTCGACCTCGAATCCCGGATGGATCGGGAGCGGCTGCGCGAACCGGAGCTTTTCCCAGCGCGTCATGAAGAAAAGCTGGTCATTCTCGACAAAATTCATCGCGCCCCGGAACTGTTCCAGACCCTGCGCGGCCTCGCCGCCAGACCGGAACGAGGCTTCTACAACGCCATGGAAGACATCCGGCCAAAGCGAGCCTTTATCCGTGCACTCCGGGGTGGAGCGCTGGCCGGCCTCCGCCGGCATCGAAGCCATAGGCCTGCGGGAGCTGACAGAGGAAATTGCGTCTCAAAACTGATGGTAAGCAATTACAGGGCACGGTGAAGGAAATCATCATGAACAAAACCCCAAAGGATGCACTGGTAGGAGCAATCGAGGCCGGCGGAACCAAATTCGTCTGCGCGGTCGGCACCTGCCCGCAGGATCTGATCCGAACCGAGTTCCCGACAGGAGAAAATCCGGAACAGGTGCTTGCCGAGGTCACGGGCTGGCTCCAGGCGCAACAGCGCCTGCGCGGGGCGCTACAGGCCATCGGCATCGGCTCTTTCGGCCCGGTGGATCTCCACCCGGATTCCCCGGCTTACGGCCATATCACCTCGACCCCCAAGGCAGGCTGGGGCAACATCGATATCCTTGGCGCGATAAAAAGGAGGTTCCCGGACTTTCCGGTGGCCTTCGACACGGATGTGAACGCCGCAGCCATGGGCGAGTACCGATGGGGCAGCGGTGCCGGCCTGCGGGATTTCGTCTATATCACCATCGGCACGGGCATCGGCGCGGGCGGAATGGCGGCAGGGCAGCTTCTGCACGGGCTGGTTCATCCCGAGATGGGGCACATGCGGCTTCCGCGCATACCAGGAGACACCTTTGCCGGAGTCTGCCCCTTTCATGGCGCCTGCTGGGAAGGCCTCTGTTCCGGACCGGCGCTCCGAAAAAGATCGGGAATGTCGGCGGAGAGCCTACCGCCGGACCATGAAGCCTGGGCCATGGAGACCCAGTACATCGCTTACGCGATCGCCAACATCATCTGCGTGTTATCCCCGCAACGGGTGATCCTCGGCGGCAGCGTCCGAAAAGCCGGCCGGCTGGGGGAGGATCGGTTTTTCCATTTGATCCGCAGGAAGATGCGGCTCGTCTTGAATGACTACATCGCCTCTCCGGCGCTGCATGAGGGGATAGACAGCTTCATTGTCCCGCCGTTTCTCGGGGATAATGCGGGTATTTGCGGAGCCATGGCCATGGCACAACAGAAAATCGCCTAAAAAAAAGAGAGAGTCCGGGGCAAAAGATTTTCCTTCATCCCTTTCCGCCGAACCGCTGTTCCGGGCAGATCCATGTTCAGGCATCGGCATTCTTCCCCGCGCTTTCTTCCTCCCGCCCCTCCTCAAGCAGCCGCACCGCAAAGGGCTTGCTCGCCTCCCCGAAGTAAATGGTCTGATGGGGAAAGGGAATCTCGATGCTCCTGGCGTCAAAAGCAAGCTTGACCCGACGCAAAAACTCGCGGCCAACGGCCCACTGCTGGATGGGTACGGTTTTGATCCTGCCCTTGATCACCACCGCCGAATTATCCAGCCTCTCAACTCCGAAAATCTCGGGATCCTCAATAACCATCGGGCCAAAAACCGTATCCCGCCTCAATTCCCTGCCCAACTCCTTCAGGATCGTAACTACCTCATCGGTATTTTCCCGGTAGGCCACCCCGATCTCGAAGACATACGCCGACCATTCCTTGGTGAGATTGCTGAGGGTAGTGATCGCGCCATTGGGAAAAATGTGGACTACGCCGCCGAGATCCCGCAGAATGATGGTGCGGAAATTGATCTCTTCGACCAATCCGCCGGTACCGTTGATGGTTGCCACGTCGCCCACCCTGATCTGATTTTCGAGGATAATAAAAAACCCGGAGATAACATCCCGAACCAGATTCTGGCCGCCGAACCCCACCGCCAGGCCAACGATCCCGGCGCTTGCCAGAATGGGAGCGATTTCAACCCCGGTTTCCTTCAAGGCCACCAGTCCGACGACCAGCCAAAGGACGACGGTGGCCGCCTGCCGGACCAGCATGATCAGGGTTTCAACCCGCTTCGTGGATTCGGCCTGCGATTCAGCTTCGCTAAGACCCCGCGCATGCAGATGCTTTTTCAGCCTCTTCAGCAGCTTGTCGAGAAGCGACCTGACAGCCCAGGCAACAAGCAGAATGAGTACTACCCGCAAACCGGTTTTCACCAGCAGCTTCCAGTCAAAAATTCCCAGATATTCGCTTGCCAGATCCATATATTTGCCTCTTTGCTTAGAGTTGCCTCTTAACTTGATTTCACACTATTCCCTTCACTGATCGGCAATGGCCGCGGCCCTCGCCTTGATGTAGAGATGGTATAGATGATTCCAGCATTGCCGCATGCGCGCCTTGGCCTGTTCCGACTGGGAATACCGCCAGAAACCGTGAACCTTGGCCAGCCTGGTTAACTGCCGGCAATACAGCTCCCAGGTGAAATGGTTCCGGGCCCTTTTTAGGCCGGCCCTTGAGATTGCCGGCCAGTGCCGGGGATTTTCCGTAGAATTCGCGAAAAAATCGGCCAGCAGAGCGGTCATCGCCTCCTGGTTGGTCGGGTTGACGAGAAAGCCGGATTTCCCGTGTTCGACGATCTCCGCCGGCCCGCCGAACATGGTGACGAAAACCGGCAGACCGGAGTGCATGGCCTCCAGAATGGTGAGGCCGAACGCCTCGAACAGGGCGGGCTGCACAAAAACCCCCTTCCGATCCGCCATGAGCCGGTAAGCCTCGCCGGTGGCATCCTTGTCAAGCAGTTTGCCGATCCAGCGGACGCTGGCATAAAGGTCGTACTGTTCGAGAAGCCGGTGCATCTTCCGGATTTCGTTCGCCTCTTCCGCGTCCCGGGAGCACTCCGGATCCAGAACGCTGGCAATGATAATCAAGTTGGCGCGCGCCCTCAGCGCCTGATCCTTGCCGTAGGCCTCGACCAGGCCGGGCAGGTTCTTGATCCGGTCCAGCCGGGCAATGGAGAAGATGGGCGGCAGCTCCGAACGGGCCAGGCGCCCGAGACACTCCTCATCCTCCTGCCTGAAAAGTAGGAAGTCGAGTTCACGGCTCAGGTTCTTTCGCCGCCTGCGCTGCCGGGTATAGGGGAAAAAGGTATCCGGATCAACGCCGGGCGGAATGACGTTGAAGCGGGGATGAAACAGATTGATGCCGTTGGTCACGTTGAGCAGCCCGGGCATGGTGAAAAACTGGTAGGATTCATATTGGCCGATGACTTGGTCGGTACCGACGATCTCCTGGGAGGTGCTGGAAATAATAAAATCCGCGCAATTCATTACCATTAGATCCACCATGAACTGCACGGAAAAATGATATTCCGCCTCGAAATTTTCCCAATGTAGATCGCTGAAGAGATACTTGGATTTTTCCAGGGCATGGGCGATGTTGCCCTGGGTAACCCCCATGTTCCGGGAAAGAAGGGCGGCCACCAGATTGCCGTCCGAATAATTGCCCACGATGAGATCGGGTCGGCCGCCGAATTCCCGGCGCAGTTCCTGTTCGGCGTCGATGACGAACTGGTCCAGATACGGCCACACCGTGAAGCGGGAAAGCCAGTGGTTCAGCACCTCGCCGTTTGCTCGCCGGAAGGGCACCCGCAAAATCCAGACATTTTTGGTCTGCCGCACCTTTTCCAGCCGCTGGTTTACGGTGGTGCCCTCATTCTCGGGGATGAGCCTCGTCACAATAAGGATCATCGGGTCAATATCCAGCCCGGCGGATCTCAGGTCATCGGCCAGGAATCGCTCCAGAGCCCTGGCCTGATCAAGCACATACACAACCTGCCCGCCGGTGTCCGGACGGCCGAGGACGTTTTCCTGGGCAAACCAGCCATGCGGTGAGATCAGGGCGACTTTCGAAACCATGGGGATTCGGGCCAGAAACTCCTCCAGGGTTTCCTCGTTGGGCTGTTCGAGAATGTCCTGCAGCAGATTCATGCTCTCCAGAATCCGGGCCGGGCTGCCGCCCCAGCCATCCAGGAAACCAAGGTTTTGCAGCTTGTTTTTCAGCCGGGTCAGGTCGTCGCGGCCGGAATAACGCTCCACCGTATCCATCGCGTATTCAAGGGCGATTTCCAGTTCCTCGACGTTGCGGATGACCTCTCCGTCCAGCAGGAGCTGCACCCCGTGCAGCTTGTGGAGCTTCAGGAATTCATACAGAGCCTTCTGCCATTTTTCCGGCTGACTGGCAAGGTTGGCAGAAAGATAGCGATTGAGATGCCGGATGCCGTGCCCGATGGTATTGGGATCCTTCAGGCTTGGCCCATAGTCGTAAAACGGCGCCAGATCCAGATCCATGGTTCTCTGCTGGGCGGGCAACCCCGGCTTGACCAGCCGCTCCTTGACGGCGAGAAAATCCCGGGCGTTCAGGGGCGACAATTCCCCGCTCTCTTTTTTAATGACAAAAAACCGGCAACTGGCTTTCCGGTGGCGGTAGACGGCAATCCGCTCCTCCGGCAAACAGAGAATCTCCTGAACCCGGCGCAGAAAGCGCCAGGAGCCGGGAAGCGATTCCGCCTTGGCCTGATCCGCAACCCAGATTTCAAAGGCGAGCAGGATATCGTTGCGCAGCAGAATCGAATTTTCCGGCACGGGAATGGAGAAGATGAATTCCAGCAGTGATGGCGTTTCCTGTTCATCAATAAAATTGCTCAGTCTATCAGCCATCGCCCTACCCCTGGATGAAATCGTAATGCCGCATGCCGTCGATGATTCCGGCCGCATATTCCTTATCGCTGAAATAAATCCGCCGCAATCCCTTGAGCGGCTCAAGTTCCTTGCTGTAGTTTGCTACCACCAGGCCGCTGGTGTCTCCCCGGAGCATGGAGACATCGTTGCCGGAATCCCCGCAGACCATGACATCGGAGAGGGGGATGTTCCATTTGTAGCTCAAATAACGGATCGCCTTGCCCTTGGAGGCCCGATAGGGAAGAATGTCGAGAAACTGGCCGTGGGAATAGACGAGATGGTAGCGGATTTTTTTCATCCGCAGGGTCTGATGCACCTTGGCCAGCAGCTCCGGGTCGTCCTCCAGGTAGTAGCTGACCTTGAAGGGTTTCTGCATTTCCGGCTCCTGGATCTCCAGAAAATCCAGGTCGGCGAGCTGTTCCCGGACCTCCTCCGGCCGCCAGCGATAGGCGATATGGCGGTGCCAGCCCTTGTCCTGGGCAAGGCCGGCGCCATAGTAGATATCAGTGCCCACCGAACAAATGAAGATATCCGGCCGCCCCACCGCGTGTTCCTCAAGGATATGCAGGGTCTTTGCCAGGCAGCGGCCGGTGGCCACGCCCCAGCAGATATCGTCGGCATTGGCCTTGAGCAGGGCGAGAAGCTCCCCGAGAGCCTCATCATCGCCGATCAGGGTATTGTCGATGTCGCTGATGAGCATGCGGCTTACCGAGGCGAGCCGTTTGCCGATCACGGTTTTTCCGGCGCTACCCTCGGGCTTGAGAACGGCCGGCATCCCGGCTCTCACTGTGTTGATCGCCTCAAGGGCCCGCTCACAATGCGAGGCCCAGGCATAATGACGCCGCACCCGGTTGATGCCGTTTTGCGAATATCTTGCCCACAGATCCTTATCTACCAGGATTTTCCTGCAAGCTGCGGCAATCTCCTCGCTTCGAGTGGGGTCGATCAAAATGCCGTTGTCACAGTTGGCCACGATGTCGGTGGGTCCGCCATCATGGGTGGCGACAATGGGCAAACCGCAGGAAGCGGCCTCGATCAGGGTCAGGCCGAAGGGCTCCACCAGAGCGGGATTGACAAAAACCCCATAGCTGTCGGCGCAGAGGCGATAGAGCTCGGGAACCTCGATGGAAAAATCGTGTTTTTTGGGAATAGCCAGCCTGCCGTAGAGATCGTAGCGATCCATGAGGAGCAGCATCTCGGTGAGAACATTGCGTTCATTCTCCTCCATCTCGGCGATGTTTTTACGGATACCGGCAAAGATGGCCAGGTTGGCGATGGCCTGCAACTCCTTGTCCTCGCCGTAGGCGGTGATCAGCCCGGCGATATTCTTGCGCTGGTCCGGACGGCAGAGAGCCAGGATAAAAGGTTTTTCCGGCGAAACCCAGAAACGGTGCAGCTCGCGGAGCAGCACTACCCTGGCCTGCCTGGTGGTTTCGTCGCCGGCATACGCGTCAAGCTGTGGCGCGTAGTGGGGATAGAAGGTTTCCACGTCGATGCCCGGCGGATTGACCAGATAGCGGCCTGCCCCGGCATTGGCATACAGGCTGTACTGCTTGTCGATTTCGTGGTTGGTGCTGACGAAAATCTGCTCGGCATCCTTGATGATCCGGTCTTCCACCAGTATACGGTGATCGATGTGGTAGCGCCGGTTGATCTCCTCGCCGGTCAAGCCGTCTCCGAGAAGCGTCTTTTTTTTGTGAGCCCCCATGGAGTGGCCGGTGAAGATGAATGGGGAACCGAAGATCCGGGCCAGTTCGCCGGCAACATAGCCGCCATCGGCGTAATGGCCGTGGAAGACATCAGGGACCCGGCCGGAGGCCTTGATGAACTTGAGGGTCTTGTCCACCATCTCGTCAAGATGGGGCCAAAGCAGCTCCTTGCGGATATATTTCCGGCCGCCGCACTGGATGCGGACAATTCTCGCCTTGTCGGAGAGCGGCTCAACTGAGTGGGAATAATCTGCGGAAACGGCCTTGTCGACAATCAGCCGGGTAATGAGATCAACCCTGGCCACCTCGGGGTGGGCCGCCAGGGAGCGGGCCAGCTCCAGCACATATTTCACCTGGCCGCCCGTGTCCGCATCGCGCCCAAGCTCCGGCGACGTGCCTCTGATCAAACCATGGATGCTGAAGAGCTGGATATACAATCCTGAAGATTTCACGTGTTACCTCCATCTCGTGATGCGCCCGAAACAGCTCGCCACTTCGGCGAAGACCTGGATCCGGACTTACTGTGACTGCGCATGAACACTGGCTTGCGACCGGAGTTTATCCCCGGCAAGGACACCGGAATGACGGAATATCATCTTTTTTTGAGGTGCCGCGAGTTCATCGGTAATAATTTCGTGCGAACAGGGCTGGTTTCGTCATGGAGCCTTCAGGGTAACAGGTAAAAATAATTTTTTCACGGGACAGGGAGGGACTGAAGTGTTCAACGCCTTGGGATTACAAGAGAAAAAATAAATATTTTTTTTAAAAACCCTCGCCGGACGGTGACCGAAATGGTGTCATCCTGGTGAATCACGGTTGGAACGCCCCCTTGACCCGGCCGAGGATCTCGGTTAGTCTCCCAATAAAGACGCCTTTCCCGGATCCGTCCCGCTTCCGCACTTTCCCGCGCCCTGCTGTTTATTCCTGTGCTTCCTCCCCCACGGTTCGGGGCATTTCCGGACGGTCCTCCCGGCTTTCCAGTCAACCATGCCCCACAACCCCATCGGAGGCTCAGCCCATGGATTCGACCATTTTCACCCCGCAATACCTGAAAAAAACCAACCCGCGGCTTTTCAGGCTGATCAGTCAGGCGACCGACCTAGAGGATCTCCGGGGCCGGATCATCGATTACAGCTTCGGGGCGGAACAGAAAGCCCTTGAGGAAGCGAGCCATGAAGACGCCAGCTTCGCCGCCCGGGTCCGCGACTGCGGCATCATCCTGCGCGGGATGCTCAAACCGGGCTCGGAGCAGGCCGCCGGCGACTTCAGCATCCTTCAGGTTCTGTGGGATCTCGGCCACGATCTGCCGCGACCGGAACTTACCCCGGCCTTTTACGCCGATCTGCTTCACCTGCTGCTCGGGGTCAAAGGTCAGGGACCCCGCGGCTCCCTCGACGCAATCCATCTCGCGGCGATCAGCGCCAGCGGCAGAAAGGCGGCGTTGATCCGGACCCGCCAGCTCGACAACCTCTGGAACGAGGTGGACCGGCGGATGAGCGCCTTCCCGACCGGTCTCGGCGCGGAAGCGATTCAACGCCGCAAGAGGCGGCGGGAGAAGATCCTTGCCGGGCTGGGCGGCAATCTCGATGACTGGCACAACTGGCGCTGGCAGATCCGCCACATTATCCGCGATCTGACCACCCTGGAGCAGCTGGTCAAACTCAGCCCCTCCCAGCGCGCTGCGATCAAAGCGGCCAAAGAGCACAAGCTCCCTTTCGGGATCACCCCCTATTACCTCTCCCTGATGGATGATGAACTCGGCCGGCGCGACGCGGCGATCCGGGCCCAGGTGCTGCCGCCGATGAGCTATGTCCGGGAGATTGCCACGATCGACGACAGCTCCTGCCTCGATTTCATGGGCGAAGAGGACACCTCCCCCTGCGACCTGATCACCCGCCGCTACCCGGCAATCTGCATTCTCAAACCCTACAACACCTGTCCGCAGATCTGCGTTTACTGCCAGCGCAACTGGGAGATCGATGACGTCATGGCCAGCGGCGCCTTTGCCGGCATGGAGCGGATAAACGAAGCCATTCAGTGGATTCACGAACACCCGTCGATCCACGAGGTGCTGATCACCGGCGGCGACCCCCTGGTGATGGGCAATGAAACCCTGGCCACGATTCTGGCTCAGGTGGCGGAGATCACCACCGTCGAACGGATCCGGATCGGCAGCCGGACCCCGGTTACCATCCCCATGCGGATCAGCGAGGGGCTGGTGGGGCTGCTTGCCCAATACCGCGAACCGGGCCGGCGGGAGATCGCCCTGATGACCCACATCCAGCATCCCTACGAAATCACCCCCGAAACCACCGCCGCGATCGATCGCCTCCGTCTGCGCGGGATTCCGGTCTACAACCAGCTGGTCTACACCTATTACACCTCCAAACGTTTCGAGGCCGCGGCCCTGCGCCGCCACCTCCGGCTGATCGGGGTCGATCCCTACTACACCTTCAACACCAAGGGCAAGGACGAGACCCTGGCCTACCGGGTGCCCATTGCCCGGCTACTCCAGGAGCAGCAGGAGGAATCCCGGTTGATGCCGGGCCTGACCCGCACCGACGAGGCGGTCTTCAACGTGCCCCGCCAGGGCAAGAATTACCTGAGGGATCGCGGCTACCGGAACCTGCTCAGCATTCTTCCCAACGGCAGCAGGCTTTATGAGTTCCACTCCTGGGAGCGGAAGGTTTCCCAAGAAGCCAGCACCTTCATCACCACCGATGTCCCCCTGCTCGACTACCTGGAACGGCTGCGCAAAGACGGGGAGAGCGTCTCGGAATACGAGACCATCTGGTATTATTTCTGATCGCAGGAGAGATACGACAGTCAGTTCCGGAAGTGCCTGCGGAAAAAAATTTATAGATTGTCGGCCTTGCTTTACCCGCAATGGTAAAAGTTCGGCGCAAGAACAGGTTCCGGCCCTAAACCTCAAAGCTCTGGTGGGGATCCGGGATCTCCACCTGCGCAAAGCCAAGCTCCTGCCTCAGACTCTCGGCAAAGGCTACGGCAACCTTCTCCTCGCCGTGCACCACAAAGGTGCGGGCCGGCTTCTTTTGCATGGCCCCGGCCCAGGCCATCAGCTCATCGCGGTCGGCATGACCGCTGAAGCCGGTCAGGGTCTCCACCTTGGCCCGCAACGAAAATTCCTCGCCAAAGATCTTGACCGTTTCCTCTCCCTCGACAATCTTGCGGCCCAGGGTGTTGGGCGCCTGCCAGCCGGTGACCAGGATGGTGTTTTTCTGGTCGCCGATCCGCCTGCGCAGATGATGCAGAATGCGGCCGCCCTCCATCATCCCGCTGGCGCTGATGATGATGGCCGGCTCCCGCAGAAAATTCAGCTCCTTGGACTCCTCCACGGTCTGGGTATAGCGCAGGGTGTCAAAGCCGAAGGCATTGCTGTGGTTGCCTGACAATAAAAATTCCCGGATCTCGCTGTCGTAGGTTTCCGGATGCAGCCGAAAGATATCCGTGACCCTGGTGGCCAGCGGGCTGTCCACATAGATGGGGAGCTGCGGGATATCGCGCTTCAGAAAGAGCTTGTGCAGGGCATAGACCAGCTGCTGGGTCCGACCCACGGCAAAAGCCGGGATCAGCAGCACCCCGCCGCGGCGGTAGGTGTCGTTGACAATTCGTTCCAGTTCCTTTTCCGACTCGGGATAGGGCGGATGCTGCCGGTTGCCGTAGGTACTCTCCATGATGAGGATATCCGCCCCATCGCTAAGGACCGCCGGGTCCTTGATGATGGGGATGCCGCTCCGGCCGATATCTCCGCTGAAAACCAGCCGGAGATCCCGGCCCTGCTCCTGATCATGGATGTCAAGAATCACATTGGCGCTGCCCAGCATATGGCCAGCATCCACCAGGGTAAGGGACACCCCGGGCACAATCTCCCGCCGGCGGTTATAACTGATGCCGACAAACTGATCCATGGCCGCGGCCGCATCCTCCCTGGTGTAGAGAGGCTCAAACTCCTTCTGCTTGTTGCGCCGACGCAGCTTGTTGGTAAACTCCACGTCCTTCTCCTGGATAAAGGCGGAATCCATGAGCATCACCGCGCAGAGATCGCGGGTGGCCGAGGTGCAGACGATATCGCCGCGAAACCCTCTTTTTACCAGGCTGGGAATGTTGCCGGAATGGTCGATATGGGCATGGGAGAGGACCAGACAGTCGATATCCTTGCCTGCTGAAAAGCCGGTGCGGTTGAGTTCAAAAGCCTCCTTGCGCTTGCCCTGGAACAAGCCGCAATCAAGAAGAATCCGTTTGCCGTTCACTTCGATCAGGTGCTGTGAGCCGGTTACTGTTTTCGCTGCGCCGTGGAAGGTAATTTTCATGGTTGTGCTCCCTTGTTGGTAAAGGTGGTTTACTTTCAGGATACAGAAGCTGCGGGTAAAACAGAAGAAGAGATTTGTCTTGAATGGCCGGTCGGGACGGAGGTGGCGGAAGGGATCTCCGGCTTAGATGCCGGGAGGCATCACCGAGTGATTTCTCCCATCCGCCGAAAAAGAAGATAAATCTTGAATTGCTCCATGGTGTCAGGTAGACAGATAACATCCCTGCTAATTTTAGGCGGAATTATATAGCTTGCTCGATAAACACTCTCGTATGGGGTGCATATATGGCTATTCAAGCAAAAAATCAATTAGAGGGTCGAAAATCGAGCAAAAACAAACAGCTCGAGCTAGCTCGATAATATTATCGTTATACATGAGTGATTATGGAACCATCAGAAAAAAATCAGAATAGAGAAAATGAAATGCAGGATGTGGAAAAAAATAAATATGTTGAATTTTACAGCCAATCATATGCGTCATTTTACAACACGACAATGGAGAAAGATAAAAGCATTTTGGCTGTATCAGCCGGAGGAATAGGCTTTTTAATTACTCTTATCAATTTTTCAAAAGAAATCGAAATCTTTGAGTATATAGTTTTTCTATTTGCCGCATTGTCATTTATTGTCGCAATTTTCACCATCATTCACATTTTTGGAAAAAATGCAGAATATATAATCGCATTGACCACAGAATCAAATGATTGCGACGAAAAAGAATGCAAGCTAAAAATTCTCGACAAAATAGCAACATACGCATTTTATTCTGGAGTAGCTCTTTCACTAATACTTGGAGTTACTTTGTCATATAAAAACATAAGAATGGAGGTAATAACTATGAGTGAAAAGAAAGAAACATCACAAGCTATTAGTCAGATTAACGAAAGTGCCGCTGGTGCCTCTGTGATTAAAAGGAGTTTTAGTGGTGCTAATCAAATAAAACCTACAGTTGGTACACAATCATCAGGGACAAACGATTCCACCCAATCTGGTAGTAGTTCAAGTAGTGATTCAAACACTTCAAAAGGGGATTGACGCCATGTCCAAAAAAACAGGGAAACCATCTGCTAAAGCCACCACGCTAAAAGTAACGGGAAGCGTAAGTGGTGCTACGAAAATGAAGCCAACAATAAGCAAAGTCAAGCAGACAAATACAGTTAAGAAGAAATAAATGGAACCAAATGGGGGCAGGCTGCTTTTCCAGTGAAAAGTAGCCTGCCTCCATTTCCCCTTCGACTCAAACTAGTTCGATGATATTATTGTTGGGCAACAGGAGACACTCGCGACATGAAACTCACCGAAAATGTCTATGATCGTGCAGATCACGCGGCAAAACGGTATGCCCGTTTCAAAGAGGCTTTTGCATGCTTTCTGAAAGGAGCCGCACATTTGACGGAGCCAACTTTCCCTATCAAAGGATTATCGATTGGACCTTTTCTCGACACTAATCAATTCGACGTAACGTTCGTTGGAATGACAATTCGCTTTCGTTTCCTAATGCTGTACGACACTGACAACACATTGACGGGGCGCGTTGTTGTTGCAAGGAACCCCCCCGCATTCTCCGATACGCCAGAAATCATCGGCGCCTTTTCGTTCAACGGTCATGGCATCACAGATTTCGAGATTGACGAAGACCGTGACAAACTGGGAATAGAGTACTACGCGTCAGAAATAATCCTACATTTCTTGGACAAAGCCCTTGCGAAGCCATTGCCCTAACCATTCCGGTGGCCCCTGAACTCGAACATAGAAGCACCACACCGTAACCATTCTATAGCACGCAAAATGGGGACGGAGCCCGATATTCTGATTTCTCCCTTCAACCCTTTTCCTGAAACCGGCATCCCTCCCCATTTTCTAATCTTCAACAGGAGAAGGACTCATGTCAACAAACACCATCCGGCTCCATCTTGTAATCCGGGCGTCACCAAATTGCTCTACTCGCGAAATGAGATCAATGTCAAAGACTACGCCAAGTACCGCAAGATCTTTTGTGGCACTTAGGCCGGTTCGGCGGCGGCATGATCCGCCTCGCAAGGTTGGATGTCCATGACTGATTTCGACCCGGTGACCGTCGAAAGGGAGAAGCAGGCACTCAAGAACGCCCTCACCTACATCAATTTCAGCCGTGATGTGTGGTGGCTGCTCGACGATGCGGAGCGAGCCATGTTCGCCGAGGCCAATCGCGCCGGTTACGGCTTATATTCCGTGGCCGAACAATTCGTGGAGGATTGCTACTTCGAAAGAGGCGCGCTGGAGTCTCTGGTCAAAATTTACAGCGGCCAGAAGTACCAGTTTGCGTCGGTGTTCGATCGCCTGCTCGAACATTTGATGGAGGCGCAGCGCTTCGATCTGATCGAGCGCTTGTGGACCTCGGTCGCTCGACGGACTCGCGCGGAGTTCTTCTATCAGCGTCCCGGCCGCGACTACGGCGCCCACGCCCGGGTCGACGAAGCCAAGAATTACGCGCTGGAAGCCTACGCGCAGGGCATTGAGTGGATGACGCGGCTCGGTCGCCTCGACGCGGCCGCGCAGCTGACCGAGGAACGGCATGC
>Ga0209211_10006126_pt1 | contig 17584 bp, 15 predicted proteins | sample RifGroA2_FD_183992 | JGI IMG/M metagenome (GOLD analysis project Ga0209211, IMG submission 183992) | Groundwater microbial communities from Rifle, Colorado, USA - Groundwater A2 (SPAdes) (version 2) | ecosystem: Environmental > Aquatic > Deep subsurface > Groundwater | place: Rifle, Colorado... | reverse complement strand
CGCCCCGGACCCCGTGGAATGCAAAGCAATTATTATAAACTACTAAATGATGCTATGTGTAGTAAAGTGTATACAACGCTGGCTATTCTTACAAATAATATATAAACTTAAATTAAAGCCCTCGATTTAATATGTTTTTACGAATTTTAATCGGAATAATCATGTGCGTGGTCGGTTTTTTTATGGTTAAAAAACCGGACGCGGCTCTTCGGGCAATCGGTCAAGTGGACTTCGCGGAAAAATTTTTCAGCGGCGGCAGTTATACTTTTTTTCAGATATTCGGCGTGGTTTTGATACTGCTTGGTTTTTCGATAATTTTAAATTTACATTTGCTGTTGCTTAACAGTTTTTATAAGTTGTTTTTTTAACATGCTTGGTTATAAAAAGAAGTTGGGCGCGTGGGGAGAAGAGTTGGCGCAGAAATATTTTGAAGACAAAGGTTTTAAGCTGGTCGAAAAAAATTGGCGCGCGCCAGGCCAGAAGATGAAGGGTGAACTTGATTTGATTTTCAATCGCGGGCAGGAGTTGGTTTTTATTGAAGTAAAAACCAGAACGAACAAAGCGTTCGGTTACGCGGAAAACGCGGTTGATTATTTTAAAAAAGAAAAAATAAAAAAAGCGATTAACAGTTTTATTTTTCATCATGATCAATACCGCGATTATTTTCCGAGATTTGATATTTTAGTGGTGGAAATCTTCGGATTAACGCCGAGATACGAGCATTTTGAAAACGTGGAATTGTAGATGGATTGGGATGTTTGAGATAAAAGTGGATGCTTTCAAAGATGAATCTCAATAATCCCAACTTTCTTAAACATCTTAATAATCTTTTATTTTATGTCAGAAGAAACACAACAATTAAATTCCAAAGACGCGGCGGACAACAAAGTGATCGCGGCCATCGGTTATATCGGTATTCTTTGTTTGATTCCGCTTTTGTTAAAAAAAGACAGCAAATTCGCGCAGTTTCACGCGCGTCAAGGTTTAGTATTGTTTATCGCTGAAATCGTGGTTTCGTTCGTCAATATTATTCCTTTGCTCGGACCCATGATCTGGTTTGCCGCTAGCGTTGTTTTTTTCGTGGTTTCAATAATTGGTTTAATAAAAGCGCTGAAAGGCGAGTATTGGAAATTGCCGTTTTTGCATGAGTACGCGAAGAGAATTAATATTTGATTATGGAAAACATGAAACGAACAAAAATCGTTTGCACGCTTGGGCCGACTTCTGACAAGAAGCCGATTATTAGACGTTTGATCAAGGCGGGCATGAATGTCGCGCGGCTTAATTTTTCGCACAATGTTCATGCTTATCATTTGAAAGTGATGAAGATAGTGAGGTCAACAGCCTTGGAATGCGGAGAACCGGTGGCGATTCTTCAAGATTTGCAAGGTCCGCGCATTCGGCTGGGTGAATTGCCTGAAGCCGGAATTTATCTAAAAAATAAAAGCAAAGTGGTTTTAACGACGGATGACGCGATTGACGGAAAAAGAATTTCGGTTACATATAAAAAAATGCACGAAGACGTTAAGGCCGGTGAAAGAATTTTAATCAGCGATGGTTTGATTGAACTGAAAGTAAAAAGCGTTCAGAAGAAGGACATTGTTTGTATGGTGATAAACGGCGGCAAGGTTTTTTCGCACAAAGGTATGAATTTACCGGACACCAATGTTCGCGTAGCGGCGGTGTCGGAAAAAGATAAAGAGGATCTTTTGTTTGGAGTGAAAAACAAGGTTGATTTTGTGGCTCTGTCCTTTGTCAGAAACGCGAAAGATATTTATCATCTTAGAGAATTGATTAAATCGTACGAACGTCAATTAAAAATTAAGAATAAAGCTTCTATTAAAATAATCGCGAAAATTGAGCGGCGCGAAGCCATTGAAAATATTGATGAGATTTTGGCCTTGACCGATGGCATTATGGTGGCGCGCGGAGACCTCGGCATTGAAATGCCGGCCGAAGAAATTCCGTTGTTGCAGAAAATGTTGATAGACAAATGTTTGCACGCGGCGAAGCCGGTGATCGTGGCCACGCAAATGCTTGATTCTATGATCAATAATCCTCGTCCGACCAGAGCCGAGGTTTCAGACGTGGCTAACGCGGTCATTGATCACGCTGACGCGGTCATGCTGTCCGGCGAGACGGCCAATGGAAAATTTCCGGTTGAGGCGGTGGAATATATGACGAAGATCGCAATGAACACGGAGAAATCAACGTATGATGATTTGGTTTCGCAGGAAAAAGTGAATCAAATATTGCCGACGAATGACGCAATTGCGAACGTGGCCAAGGCGCTTACCGAGTTAACGAATGTCAAATTAATTTTGGTCGCTTCTTTGTCAGGACATTCCGGCCGCGTTGTCAGCCGTTATCGTCCGGAAAGACCGATTTACGTTGCTTGCGATGAACATCGGGTCGAGCGTCAGCTCAATTTGAATTGGGGATTGAAACCGTTTGTTTTACCGATTTGTCAGACAATAAACAGTTTTATTGTCCAAGCGGAAACGTATTTGAAAAGGAAAAAACTTGTTAAAAAAAATGATCGGATAATGATTGTGGCCGGCGTAAACATGGGCAAGTCAGGCGTAACTGATTTTATTGAAATAAAAAAGATATAAATGCCCAGGCGTGCAAAATATTTATTGCTGATTTTTTTTATTTTAATGGTTTTGACGGCCATGTTTTTGATTTATTCAAATATTAATTCTGAAGACAAGGTGGTTTATTTTAATCAGGGAGAAGCAACTTGGATAGAGAAGGTTGGCTGTATTATTCAGGGCGGAGCGATTGAAAGCGCGCCGATTGACAGTTTGAGTGTGCCAGATTGCGTTACGAAAAATAAAACTGACGATTGTCAGTCGCCAATGCGTTATTTATGTCATTATCGTTAAAAACAAAAACCGTTAATTTCTGGGAAGCAGTGGCGGTCTTGACCGGCACCATCATCGGCGCCGGTGTTTTGGGTTTGCCTTTTGTTATTTCCAAGCTGGGCGCGTTTCCCGGAATCGCCATACTGCTTGTTTTGGGATTGGCTTCGCTGATTCTAAATTTAATGTTCGCGGAAATTATTTTACGCACTCATTATCGTCATCAACTCGCGGGTTACGCTAAAAAGTATTTGGGTAAAACGGCATTTACGCTTGAAATAATCGCTTCGGTGGTTGGCGGATTCGGAGCGCTGACCGCGTATTTATTGGGTGAAGGCCAGGTGCTTCACGCTTTGTTCGGCGGTCATGAATTGATTTACAGTTTGATTTTTTTTGTTGTTGCCTCATTGATTTTATTAGCCGGATTGAAAGTTGTTAAAGTTTTTGAACTTTGGATGGTGTTGTCGCTGGTCTTGGTTGTTGTTTTTATTTTTCTTTTCAGTTTTTCAACCGTTGATTTAAATAATTTCAAAAATTTTCAAATGAACGGTTGGCTGGTCGCTTACGGCGTTATTTTGTTCGCTTATGGCGGCGCGGCCTCGATCGTTCCCTTGAGAGAAATTTTGCGCGGTCAAGAAAAATTGGTGAAGCCGGCGGTTAGTGTCGCCACGATTATTCCCATGGTCGTTTATATTATTTTCAGTTTAATCGTTGTCGGTGTAACCGGTCTCACCACGACTGAAGTGGCCACGGTTGGACTTGGAAATAAATTGGGACAATACATGATCGTGTTCGGAAATATTTTCGCTTTTTTCGCCATGGGTACCAGTTTTCTGACCATCGCGACCACGACCAAGGAATTTTTTCATTATGATCTAAAGTTACCCAGTTTTGTTTCCTGGCTATTGACCGTGTCCGCGCCGCTTCTGATATTTCTGTTCATTGCCAAAGGTTTTGTGGATACGATGAGCGTGGTTGGCGGACTAACTTTCAGCGTTTCCGGTATTATTCTGATTTTGATGTTCTGGCGCGCCAAGAAGTTTGGAGACCGTAAACCTGAATTTTCTTTATCAAATTTGAAGGTTGTTGGCAGTGTGTTGATTTTAATGTTTTTGGTTGGATTGATTTATACGGTTATGGGATTATTGGGATGATTGGGACGGTTGGGAAAATTAGGATATTTAAGACGGTTAAGACGTTTGGGATTATTAGGATATTATGGAAAAATGCGGCTGAATGCTGTTTTTTTGTTTGTAGTTATTGTAAAATTAGTCAAGCTATTGACAAAATTACTGTATTTGTTATGTTGAAACATTGCGTGAATGTTCGTTGAAATTTCGACAAAGAAGGGGGGAGGCAATGAAGGACCTATTTGAATATCAGAGAGTGGCCTTGGATCGTTTGCATGGACATTTTAAGGATCATGATTCAGCATTGCTGGTCATGGCGAGCGGGCTCGGCAAGAGCGTGGTCGCCGCGAAGTGGGCGAAGGAACAACTTACCCATGGAAGAGGATTGGTTCTGTGTCATGACACGAATATTCTTGATCAACTTATGAATGAGTTCCGCGACGCTATGGGACAAACCGTTTCGTTCGGAGCGTTTAATGGCACGCGAAAAGACACGGAAGCGCTGGACATATTGTTCGCCACCTTCCAAACATTCAGAGAGTGGCGCAAAGTGTTTATGCCGAATGAATTTACCACGATTATCGTGGATGAAGCTCATCACAGCGAAGCAGCCACTTACAGGCAGGTGGTTGATTATTTCAAACCGAAAAAGCGTTTGGGATTGACGGCTACGCCGGACAGGATGGACGGCCGAGATATCCGCGAACTGTTCGGCGACGAAGTGGTGAGTATTTGTCTTGAGGAAGCCATTGCCTCCGGTTGGTTGACGCCGATTGAATATCACATAGTAACTGATGATCTCAACTTGGCTGTGCTCAAACAAATATTGAAACAGATTGACGCGGGCAGTCATCGATTTTCGGTTAAACAGTTGAATGAAACGATTTTTATCAGAAAGCGCGATGAAGAAATTGCCAAAATAATCATGAGTCATGGCAAGAAGACCATTGTTTTCTGCGAAAGCATTGCTCACACGAGGTCATTCAGCCAGCATTTGCCGGGCGCGAGAATTTTTCATTGTAAAAATTCGCGTAAAGACAATCGAGAAATTCTGGATGATTTCCGCGAGGGAAGATGCCAATATCTTTTGACCGTGGACAAATTCAATGAAGGCATTGACGTGCCTGACGCTGGAGCTATCGTGTTTCTGCGATGCACGAACAGCCAAAGAATTTTTCTTCAACAGCTCGGCCGTGGTTTGCGGAAAGTTGAAGAAAAAGATAAGGTGGTCGTGCTTGATTTTGTCGGCAATTGTGATCGCGTTATCGCGGTACAGCAGATGCTGATCAGAGTTCTTGATTTCACCGGACGAAAACGTCGAGAAAACAGAAGATTATTTTATGTGGAAGGCATGGGATTTAAATTCATTTTTTCGGACGAGTTCCGCGACATCGCTGATATTATTCACAAAGTTCAGCAAAAGTTGTACATTAGCGATATTCCTCATCTCTTGGCTGAATACGATCGCGAGAAAAATCCCTTGCCGCCGGAGCAGGTGAGGGCGGGGACACATCAGAAAATCAATTGGATATGTTTTCGTGGACATGAGTGGCAGGCAGCGGTGAATAACAGGGTCAGAGGAAACGGTTGTCCTGTTTGTGCTAATCAGGTTGTAACGAAAGATAATTGTTTGGCCGTAACACATCCTGAATTAGCAAAAGAATTTCATCAAACAAAGAACGCTCCGCTCACAGCGTATGATGTAATGGCTGGAACGAATCAGAAAATTCATTGGATATGTCCCAAGGGACATGAATGGCAGGCGAGAGGTCTTAATAGACTGGCTGGGACTGGTTGTCCTGTTTGTTCTAACAGAGTTGTAACAAAAAATAATTGTTTAGCAACAACACATCCCGATCTAGCACGAGAATTCCATCCAACAAAGAATGCTCCGCTTACAGCGTATGAGGTGGTGGCGGGAACGAATCGGAAAATTCATTGGATATGCTCCAAGGGACATGAATGGCAAGCGATTGGTAGTGGTAGGCTGGCGGGACATGGTTGTTCTGCTTGTTGTAATCAGATTGTAGTAGAAGATAATTGTTTAGCAACAACACATCCCGATCTAGCACGGGAATTTCATCCAACAAAGAACGCTCCGCTCACAGTGCATGATGTAATAGCAGGAACAAGCAAAAAAATTCATTGGATATGTTTCAAAGGACATGAATGGCAGACGACTGGAGATAGTAGAGCAAGGGGGAGCGGTTGCTCAAGATGTGCTAGAAAAAATGCTTGGGAAAAACGTCACAAAAACATGGCACTGAAAAATAAATAGTTTTCATAACGCGGCGGGAACATATTCCCGCCGCGTTTTTTATTTAATTTCAGGGCTTGATTTCAGTAAAAAATAATGATATGGTATTGAAGCGAATATTTATGCAAGATTCAACAAAATTTCGTCTTTACGGAGCAGTGCCCGGAGCGCTTATTTGGCTTACTCTTTTGTTGTCCGTTGTTTTGTCGTTCTTTTTCCCGATCACCGTGATTTGCTTTATCATCGCCTATGATTTGTATTGGTTGCTTCGAGTAATCCATTTTATTTTTTACGCTTCCATGTCGTATTTGCGTTATCGGAAAACCGCGAGCATTGATTGGCTGGCAAGGATTCAAAAGATTTCAAATTGGCAGCGTATTTATCATGTTATTTATTTACCCACTTGCGGAGAACCGATTGAAGTTTTGCGGACAACTTTTCAAAGTTTGGTTGATTCCAGTTATCCAAAAGACAAAATGATGGTGGTGCTCGGCGGCGAAGAAAGGAAGAAGGAAGATTTTTTGGGCAAGGCGGAAATTATAAAAAAAGAGTTCGAACACAATTTTTTTCGTTTACTGATCACCGTCCATCCTGATGGTTTGCCGGATGAAATCAAAGGTAAGGGCGCGAACGCCAATTGGATGGGACATCGTTCAAAAGAACTGATTGATAAATTGAAGTTATCTTATGATGATTTGATTGTCTCATATTTTGACAGTGACACGTGCGCACATCATGAATACTTTTCGTATTTGGCTTATACCTATTTAACTCATCCGACACCAACGCGCGTCTCGTATCAGCCGGCCGTGAATTACAATAATAATATTTGGCAGGCGCCGGCGGCCATGCGCGTGACCGCTTTTGGCACAATTTTTTGGCTGCTCATGGATATGATGCGGCCGGAGCGTCTCTACACATTCAGTTCGCACAGCATGAGTTTTCGAGCATTGGTTGATGTTGGTTTCTGGCAAAAAGATATTGTCACCGATGATTCGCGAATTTTTTTGCAATGTTTTTTTCGCTACAATGGCGATTATGCGGTTCAGCCCATGTATGTGCCGGTTTCCATGGATACGGTCATGGATAAAAATTATTGGCAGAGTTTTAAAAATTTGTATAAACAACAGCGCCGCTGGGCTTGGGGCGTAGAACATTTTCCGTACATGATGGTGAATTTCAGCAAACATAAAGAGATTTCTTGGTTTAAAAAATTAAAATACGCTTGGAATTTGACTGAGGGCATGTATTCTTGGGCGACCGCGCCGCTGATTATTTTTATTTTAGGGAGATTGCCTCTTTGGGTGGCGTCGAAAGGCGGAGATTCCACGTCTGTGGTTGTTCAAAACGCGCCTTATGTTCTAGAGTGGCTGATGAGCGCGGCCATGATTGGAATTTTTTTCTCCGCGATCATCAGTATTTTTATTCTGCCCAATCGTCCGGTCGGACATTCGCGCTGGAAATATTTGGTGATGTTTTTTCAATGGGCGCTCTTGCCAATTACTCTTGTTTTGTTTGGTTCTATTCCGGCGACCGACGCGCAGACGCGCCTGATGTTGCCGAAAAAATATCACTTGGGGTTTTTCATTACACCAAAAGTACGTATGTAGAGACGCGATTAATCGCGTCTCTACATACGCAATAATTTTATGCCAAAAATTTCCATCAACCTCGTTACCTGGAACGGTGATCGCTATGTTGAAAACTGTTTGCGATCAGTGATGAATCAAACGTTCAAGGATTACTCGGTTTTAATTATTGATAATGGTTCAACGGACGAAACGTTGGCGCTGCTCGATGAGCGTTACCCGCAGTTTAAGGTTATAAAGCACAAAGAGAACTTGGGTTTTGCCAAGGCGCACAATCAGGCGATTCATTGGACCAAGTCAGACTATGTTTTATGTTTGAATCAAGACGTGGTGCTGGCGCCGGAGTTTCTGGCGGAATTGGTTGTTTTTATGGATAATCATCCGATGGCCGGCTCTTGCTCCGGAAAGATTTATCGTTTACAGGACGAGCAACAAACCAAATACATTGATACTTTGGGTTTAAAAATATTCAAAAACTTTCGCGTGATTGACGCGGCCAGCGGCGAAGTGGATGAAGGGCAGTATGGGGTTTCGGACGAAGTTTTCGGCGTGTCCGGCGCGCTGCCGTTTTACCGCCGCAAAGCGCTGGAGGAAACATTGTATCAGCAGGAATATTTTGATGAATCGTTTTTCAGTTACAAAGAAGACGTTGATTTGGCGTTTCGTTTGCGGTTGTCCGGTTGGGAAAGCTGGCGCATAGCCAAGGCCATTGCTTATCATGATCGCACAGTCAGCGCGCCGGCGGATAAAATGACCAAAATTCAGGTTTTCAAAAATCGCCAGCGTAAATCAAAATTCGCCAATTATCTTTCTTATCGCAATCATCTTTATTTATTAGTAAAATGTTTGCCGAAAATCACGTTTAGAGTTTTCCTCTACGAATTTATTAAATTTTTGTATGTTTTGTTTTTTGAAACCAGAAGTTTGCGGGCGTGGATTGAGTTAGCTCGTTGTTGGCCGGCGTTGAAATTAAAGCGACGGGTAATTTGGAAAAACAGGAAGATTAAAGACGATGATTTGGTTAAGTGGTTGAGGTGAATAGAGTGAAACTACTGATTTTGTCGTGCGGAGATTGCTTTCTACGATCGCAATTCATAGGCGCAATGGCAAAGGGCACGCAGAGATTGCTTCGTTGCTATGCTCGCAATGATAATTAAGTGGCTTTATGCGCGAAGCGCCCACTCTAATCGTCATTGCGAGCGTAACCGCGTGAAGTGAAGCAATCTCCGCACGCACAGAATTTATTGGATGCGCGATAATTTCTTTTTTTAAGTGTCTTTATGTTGGAACTGTCCATCATTATTTTAAACTACAAAATGCGCGGCTTGGTCAAAAATTGCCTCAAGGCGATTTTGGAATCGGAAATTAAGGTTGAATACGAAATTATCGTGGTGGATAATAATTCAGGTGATGGCGTTGAAGAAATGATCAAGGAACGGTTTGCGCAGGTTAAATTTATTCAGACAAACGCGAATCTCGGCATGGGCGCCGGCAATAACGCGGGCATTCGCGAAGCGCAAGGAAAATATGTTTTGATTTTGAATCCTGATATTTTTGTTTTTCCGGATTCATTGCAAAAGATGATTGATTTTGCCAAAACGCGCGAAGACTTGGGCGTACTTGCTCCGCGCCTGCTCAATCCCGATAGAAGCGTGCAGGAAACGTGCTATCGCTGGCATCGTTTATTGACGCCAATTTTTCGCAGAACGTTTCTGGGCCGCTTATCGTTTGGCCGAAAAGAGTTATCTCGGTTTCTTATGTCTGATTGGGATCATGCGTCCACGCGAGAAGTGGATTGGATTCAGGGCTCATGTTTATTTATTCCAAAAAAGGTTCTGAACGAAGTCGGTCAATTTGATGATGATTTTTTTATGTATTTTGAAGACACGGATTTATGCCGCAGAATTCAAAACGCCGGTTACAAAAATATTTATTTGGCCGAGGCTGAAGTTATTCATCTGCATCGCCGTCAATCGGCGGACGGCGGATTGTTGAAAATTATTTTCAATCGTTTGACTCGGATTCATATTAAGAGTTGGCTGAAATATGTTTTGAAGTGGCGGAGAGTCTGATTTTATAGTTGATTTATTGAAGGCTGCATTTGTTTGTGCGGTTTTTTATTTACTGAATGCTAATTATGAAATAGCTAAAATTAAACAAATTCTGTAAAAACTGAAATAATACAAAAACTTGATTAAATCTTTTATCTATGCTAAATTGTTCAATCCTGCAATGTTTGCAGGCAGAACTTTAACAATAGTGCTAATGGGGGGGAGGTAGAAAATGTCTGATGTCAGGCAAGATACAAGAGATTTAATTGTAGCGCCGAATCAATTTGCAACCATCTTGGATGAAACAAAAGGTATGGTGGCGGTCTATGTTGGTCCTCACAAGACCAGTTTGGCCGCGACCGATCGTCCGGTGCTTTACAATCCGGCAACTCGCAAATACGAACGGGCGACTTTGGATACAGCAACGCAGGAATTTCTTTTGGCCGTTGAGGGTTCTTATATTGTGCTTGAGAATCCGGCATCGAATCATGAACAAGAGCATCCTCCAGTCGGTGCCACCAATCTGACCAAGCTTAGTTTCGGTCGCAAGGTGAATATTGCCGGTCCGGCAACGTTCCCTCTTTGGCCGGGACAGGTAGCGAAGGTAATTGAAGGCCATCGTCTTCGTTCGAATCAGTACTTGATCGTTCGCGTGCATAATGAAGAAGAAGCCAGAAGAAATTGGGGCAAATCGGTTATGAAGCCGGCAGGCGTGGATTCGTCGAAGAATGTTTCTGGTTCCGGAGCAGCTCCATTGTCTGAGGCGGAACAAAAGATCAGCGAGACGGTATTGAATGTTTTTGACAAAGCCAAACAAAATGCCGGCGTGGTAGCTGAAGATTTGACCATTGGTCAGTTGATTATTATCCGTGGCACTGAAGTGTCTTTCTATATTCCGCCAACTGGCGTTGAAGTGGCTCCCGAGCGAAATGGCAATTACGTGCGTGACGCGGTCACTCTTGAACGGTTGGAGTACTGTATTCTTCTTGATGAAAATGGCAGCAAGCGTATCGTTAAAGGTCCGGTCGTAGTTTTTCCAAGTCCAACTGAAACTTTTATTGAAAAAGATGGTGAACGTAAGTTTAAGGCAATCGAGCTCAACGATGACATGGGAATTTATGTTAAGGTTATCGCCGACTATGAAGACGGCGACAAGAGTTACAAGACGGGTGAAGAACTTTTCATCACCGGTAAGGAATTGCGCATTTACTATCCGAGAGAAGAACATGCAATCATCAAGTATGGCGATCGCCAGCATCATTACGGCGTAGTTATTCCTGATGGCGAAGCGCGATATACATTGAACAAGAGAACTGGCAAGGTGGAGCTTTGCAAGGGTCCGCGTATTCTGTTGTCTGATCCGCGTGAACAGGTAATTGTTCGTCGCATGCTTGAAGATAAGGAAGTTGCTTTGTGGTTCCCCGGCAATGCGGAAGCGCTGGCTTACAACGCAAAGTTACGAGCTATATTGCGGAGTTCCGGCGAAGCAACGCCGGAGCGCGCGTTGGCAGAGTCGAGAGTATGTGCGAGTTTGCAGACTTCTCATCGTTCCGCACTATCAGTTGGTATTGCTGGTGATGAGTTTCAGCGCGGCAGCGCATACACGCCGCCACGTACATTGACTCTTGATACCAAGTATGAAGGCGCGATTACCATCAAGGTGTGGTCCGGATATGCGGTAATGTGCGTGAATAAAACCGGTGGAAGTCGCGTGGTGACCGGTCCAGCCACCGTATTGCTTGAGTATGACGAGGATCTTCACGTGCTCGAACTTTCAACTGGCAAACCAAAGAACACAGACAGACTTGAACGCACGGTTTATTTGCGCGTAACCCAGAACCAAGTGACTGATATCGTCAGGGTGGTAACGCGTGACATGGTTGAAGTTGATGTTAAGTTGTCGTATCGTGTTAATTTTGAGGGAAGCAAGCCGGAAAAGTGGTTTGCGGTTGAGAACTATGTCAAATATCTTTGTGATCATGGTCGATCGATTCTTCGGAATGCGGCCAAGCAGGTTGGGATTGAAGAATTCAACAACAATTCCATCCCAATTATTCGTGATGCTATTCTCGGCAAATCCGAGGGCGGCAAGAGAACTGGTAAGGTTTTTGAAGAGAACGGTATGCGCGTTTATGATGTTGAAGTGCTTTCAGTTACTATTAGCGATGCGGAGATCAGACAAATGCTAGTGACGGCTCAATATGATGTTGTCCATAATACTATTCAAATTGCTGGACAGGAAAGAAATTTGGAAATGACCCGCAGAAGTGCGGTCATTGAGCAAGCAATAGCTGATGTTAACGCTCAAACGGCCAGTAAAAAAAGAGAGCTTGAGCGCAGCAAAATCACAGAGGAACTGGCGCTTGCTTTGGCCAAAGTTGAATCTGAAATAAAATCAGCTGAAGCGCGCTGGAATGCGCGAGAAGCTGAATTGAAGCGCCTTGACGCAGAGGGTGTTTCCGGCCGCGCGAGAGCGAAAGCTGATTGCGAGCAAGAACTTGTTCTTGCCCAGCAGGCTCAAACGCAGAGGCTTGAGGAGCTCGAGGCTGAAGTCGAAGCTGTGGTCAATAAGGCCCACGCGATCTCTCCTGAGCTCGTGGCTGCGATTCAGACCATGGGCAATCAGTTTCTCGTGGCCACGATGGCCAAAGAGATGGCACCGCTGGCGATTCTTGGCGGCGAAAGCATTACCGATGTTCTTGGGCGTCTGCTCAAAGGCACGGGAATAGCCGATGTCGTAGCCAAGCTGGGCGGCAATGTACAGTCGGCCGTCGTTAAAAAACCCGTTTAATAATCAGCAGTAGTCTGCTAGAATAAAAAAATTAACCATCTATCCTTGGATAGATGGTTTTTAAATTATTGCTCAAACATTTTTCAACGCGGCTTTTTTATTGCGGTTAAAACTGATATAATATCAAAGTATGAATAAACAAAACAATTTTGCCTATATTGATGGCAACAATTTATATCGTGGTATCAGCGATTCCGGCTGGAAAATAGATTATTGCCGCTTTCGCAAATGGCTTGAAGAGAAATATGGTGTTTCGCGGGCCTATTATTTTATTGGACGAGTTTTGAAGCAAAAAGCAATTTATAAAGCGCTTGAAAGAGCTGGCTTTACCTTGATTTACAAGGAAGTGATTTTTGACGGGCAAGGCAAGGCAAAAGGGAATTGTGACACTGACTTGGTTTTACAATCTGTTATTGATGCATATGAAAATAATTGTCATCAGCAGATTATCGTTACGAGCGACGGCGACTATGCTTGCTTGGTGAAATTTTTAGTCCGTAAACAAAAACTTAGAATCATTTTATCGCCAAGAATTTCAGGGAAGTGTTCTATATTGCTTAAAAGATCGAGTGCGCCAATTACTTATTTAGAGTCGGTAAAAAAGAAATTTTTTTTAAATGAAAAAGCCCTCGTTAAGGACGGAACCTTAGAGAGGTCTTTTTCGTAGTAATACAAGTGTATTATAGCGAAATAAAATGATTTGTCAATCTATTTATATTAAAATACGTAAAATAAGACAAAATTTTATAATAATTTGTGGATAAGTTATGTTTACCCGCAAACAAAATTTTATTCGCGATGAAATAAAGGTTAATTCCGAAAGCAAATTTTTTGTTTGGCAAATTTTGCTTATTCCGTTGAGGTTGCTGCCATATTTGGCATTGCTGATTTTATTTTTTGCTTTGCTTATCGGAGTTTTTGCAGGCGTATCTCTTGCGCCATACTACGCTTCGCTCAAGATTACTTACCAAAACGCTGATACCGGCGCGAACCATTTATTGGCCGCTGAAAAATTCATTGGCGAGAAAAAGATTTCGTTGGCCGGGCAAGAATTAGCCGGTGCAGAGGTTTCTTTTAATCAATCAAATAAGGCTTTGGAGAATGTGAGTAAAGCTGCAATTTTTAAGAGCGGTTTGGTCAACGATCAACTTGAGATCGCCCGAAAAATAATTGAAATTGGCGGCATCACAGCCGGCTCGTTGAAAAATATCACTGATGTTGGCGAGGAGATTCAACAGGCGTTGAAAATGAATGAACTGTCGTGGGTTAATATAACCGAAAAAGACAAACAGCGCGTCTTGCAGATACTGGCGAATTCATCCGGAGAATTGAAAAAAGCGCAACAAGAATTTCAATCGGCAAGCGTAAAATTGATTGAAATAAACAAGAAACAGCCGCTGTTTATTTTCGATAAAGCTTTGCGTCCGCTACAAACAAAAATTCCCAAAGTGCAGAAAGCGTTTGACGGCTTGGTGGTCATGGCTGACCTTTTGCCGGCATTTGCCGGGTATCCCGAAGAAAAAACCTATCTTTTTATTTTTGAAAACAATCGCGAAATGCGTCCGGCTGGCGGATTTATCGGTACTTATGGAATTTTAAAAGTAAAGAATGCGGCCATAAAAAAGTTTTTCACTGACAATAGTTACAATTTTGATAAACCGTCCGAAGCATATATGAAGGTTGAATCACCGGCGGCCATGGCCAAATACATGAACCAGCCGAAATGGTTTTTCCGCGACAGCAATTGGTGGCCGGATTTTCCGGCTTCAGCTGAAAAAGCGGAATGGTTTTATTATGAACAAAAAGGCGAAGAAAAATTGGATGGCGTGATTGCCATGACTCCGACCGTGATTGAAAAATTTTTAGAAATTCTTGGGGAATTTAAAATAGAAAATTTGGTTTTCAACAAAGATAACTTCTGGGAGCAATTGCAATATCAGGTGGAATACGGATATTACAAACAGGGGATCAGCATGGAGGCGAGAAAAGATATTATCGGAGAGTTGGGAAAACAAATGATCGCGCGCCTTGAACTGCTCGCCATGAGCAAATGGCCGGAGCTGATTGACGTTGTTTCGACTGAAGTCAAAGAAAAACAGTTGATGTTGTATTTTAATGACCCGGAGTTGCAAGCAGTCGGCAAGAAAAACGGTTGGACCGCGGAAGTGAAAGATTTTGGTGGCGATTATTTGATGCTCGTTGACGCGAACTTGGCGGCACTCAAAACCGACTCGGTTATGTCGCGGACTTTGAATTATAAATTGTCGCAGAATAATAACGGTAAACTTATTGCCAACGTAAAAGTTAATTATCAGAACATGGGCGATTTCAGTTGGAAAACAACTCGCTATCGAACTTACACTCGGCTTTATGTTCCGTCGGGTAGTAAGTTCATTTCAGTGAAAGCGGGCAACAAGGTTATTGAGACCAAAGACATTGATACTTATAATGAATTTGGCAAAACAGCTTTTGGCGTGTTTTTTGAAGTTGAACCGCAAACTTCCAAGGTGGTTGAATGGATATATCAATTGCCGGAGCAAATTACAGAACAAATTAATCAAGGAGAATATCGATTGATGGTGCAAAAACAGCCGGGGATTCTGAGTATGAACCTACATTTGGATTTGAATTTTCCAAAAAATATTCTATCGCAAAAAGCCGGTTTGTTCGGAAACAACAAAGAATTAAAGCATATTGAGACAATAAAACAAGATCAGATTTATACGGTTTGGTTGGAGAAATAACTTGAAACCGGCGACTATATTGTGGAGCGAGTTGCTTCATTTTTTGTTGTCAAAATTACGACAAAATGGTGGATACTTTATCTTGTTTTGCGTTTGATTTTTGTGTGGTAAAATGATGGACGGTTACAGATGTGCCCTGTACTATGATTATTTCATATCAAGTACAGGGCAGGTAGATAAGTATACAGATAATACAGATTTGCGCAGATTGTAATCACGTCAAAATTAAACATTCAGTACAATCTGTAAAATCTGTATGTTTATCCGTACATCTGTAATATTTTATGAAATATACCCCCCTTCACGTACACAGCCACTACAGTCTGCTCGACGGTTTGTCAAAGATTGACGATTTAGTTGATAAAGCCAAGGCAGATGGCATGACCAGTTTAGCTTTAACCGATCACGGCGTGATGTACGGTGCGATTGAGTTTTATCAGAAATGCAAGGCCAATGGTGTCAAGCCGATTATCGGCGTTGAAGCCTATCTCGTGAAAGATCGGAAACGAAAAGAAGTCAATGAAGAAGAAAGATTCCACGCAGTTTTATTGGCGAAGAATTATGATGGCTATAGAAACTTGATCAAGCTGACCACCATCGCGCATCTTGAAGGTTTTTATTATCGTCCCAGAATTGATTGGGAATTGCTTGAAAAATACGGCAATAATATTATTTGTTTAACCGCCTGCCTGGCCGGTGAAATACCACGAGCGATTCAAGCCGGATTAAACGATGAGAAAATAGGAGAAATAATAAAAAGATATCAGGTTGTTTTCGGGGCAGAAAATTTTTATTTGGAAGTTCAACATCATCCGAATATTCCGGAACAGAAAGTTGTTAATAATAAAATTTTTGAGCTTGGCCGTAAATTGGATATTCCGATAGTCGCCACCAATGACAGTCATTATTTGGATAGCGAAGACGCGGAAGCGCACGATATTTTGATTTGTCTGCAAACCAAACATGTGCTTAGCGATACAAATCGCATGAGTTATTTGGGGGAAGATTTTTCTTTGCAAACTTCAGCGCAGATGTCCGACATTTGGCGCGGTAATCTCGAAGTTCTTGAAAATACGAATAAAATCGCTGACCAATGCCAAATCGAAATTCCTCTCGGGCAGATTCAATTGCCGGTTTTTGAAGTGCCGGACGGAAAAACAGATTTTGATTATTTGGCTGAACTTTGTTATGGCAATTTAATGGGGCGTTATAAGTTCAGCGCTGGTAAAGAACAGTTGACGGAAAAAGAAAAACAACTTATTGAGCGGATCGAATACGAGCTCGCTGTTATTAAACGCACCGGCTATGCCTCGTATTTTTTAATTGTCCAAGATTTCGTGGTCTGGGCGAAAAACAATGGCATCATCGTTGGCCCGGGCAGAGGCTCGGCCGCCGGCAGCGTGGTCGCGTATTTATTGCATATTACCAATCTTGATCCCTTGCCGTACGACCTTTTGTTTGAAAGATTTTTGAATCCTGATCGTATTTCCATGCCTGATATTGATATTGATTTTGCGGATGAAAGGCGCGATCAGGTGATTCAGTACGTTGAACAGAAATATGGCAAAGATCATGTTTCTCAAATTATAACGTTCGGAACAATGGCCGCGCGAGCAGCGGTGCGCGATGTAGGTCGCGTGTTGGCTATGCCGTACAGTTTTTGCGATCAAGTGGCTAAACTCATTCCGGCCAATGAAACATTGAGCGAGGCGATTGAAAAAGTGGCGGAGGTGAAAGAAATATACAAATCGAATAACGAAGCGAAACGTCTGCTCGACTTTGCCAAAAAACTGGAATTACCTAAAATAAAATTCGCTCTGGTTGAAAGGCGTTTTACCAATGAACATGAGGTTGCTATTTTAGGCGCGCTTCCCTCTCGGGATGTTCTTATTGCGCAGGTTGTAAGAGTCATAAAATCTCCTCTATCCGGGTTGACCTATGTTCTATCTGCTCTCGCGAAGAAAAGTGATTCCTAAGGCGGTGAAATTATTATGTCAGAAGAAAAGACTAAATTAAGCGAAAATTCAAAAAAAATTATGGAAATGGTTGAAAAAATGACCGTTCTGGAACTTAACGACCTAGTCAAAGCCATGGAAGAAAAATTCGGAGTTAGTTCTGCCGCTCCTATGATGGCAAGTCCTTCCGGAGTCGCCACAGC
>Ga0209211_10006124_pt1 | contig 17590 bp, 14 predicted proteins | sample RifGroA2_FD_183992 | JGI IMG/M metagenome (GOLD analysis project Ga0209211, IMG submission 183992) | Groundwater microbial communities from Rifle, Colorado, USA - Groundwater A2 (SPAdes) (version 2) | ecosystem: Environmental > Aquatic > Deep subsurface > Groundwater | place: Rifle, Colorado... | reverse complement strand
TGGATGCGAACAACAGTTTCATAAAAATACAGATCTGCAAGTACTTTGGCGTCGGGACCGAGTTTTCTCACGGCAAGCGTTTTGGCAAATGAGTCTCTAATTAATTCCTCATCGTGCTTTTGAACCCAGACAAGCACAAGATTGACATCTCCGGTTTCAAGCGCTTTACCGGCGGCAATGACGACCGGACCGTTCATTGTGTCGCAATGAGCAAACGCTGCTGAATTTGGAATCAATACGAGACCAAAAAGAACGATGAATAGCATAGTCGAATTCATTTGAATAGATCCTTTCTTGATGATACGATGATAGTGTGAATTATGATGAACTATATTGTTGTTACCAAATAAGTCCGTACAGCAAAATTATTTTTATGGAGTGAAGCATACATCTCGTATGTTCCAATGTGCGAATATTCCAAATATTCGAATGCCCATAAAACCGTACGACTTATTTGCAGCTGGAGACCTGTTTGCCAAATCCCTACAACTTCGTCCCCTTTAGCCCCACTGACCACATGAATCCAGGACCGATCATAATTAAAATATACCTTGCCAAAGCTGTTATGTGAAATAGATGCATTGATTTTTCCGTCTAATCCGGGTCCAAGATTATAATCCCTTCCAAGCGGTTGAGCATATTCTGAATTTATCGCTCCCATAACGATCACAGAGGGTTTAATTGCCGATTCAAATACATACGTTTCGGATAGGTCAATTATTGAGTACAAACCGACTCCAATGCTGCTGCTGCCGACACGGTATATTGCTGTATTCAGGAAATCAAAGTTCTTAAAGATGCCAAAACTGGTTTTACTGTTATCCGACAATGTCAGCTTTTTTCCCCACAACATTCCGCTCCCAGTAATATCGATGATGGTGTTGTTTGTAGAGATTCCCAATCCGAAGTTTGCGGTAAAATAATCGAACGGTTGAAAGTTTTTATGAATGTTATACGGAGTCCCATAATCCATATGAAAGTTCAGAAAACCGTGCGGATGCTTTTTATAGATCTCCCGATCTACAAATAAACCCAGCGTTCCAACGGAAAGGGAAACCAAATAATCGGAATGGCGGGGAGCAGGGCCGATTCGCCAGCTTTGACCGTTCAATAGTCTGTTAATTCCATGAACGGGCGAAAGCACGCCTGCAGCCAATTCACGCCACAATCGTTCCATCCCCACGGTATTATCATTCAAGATAAGACTTGATATCCGGAAGGATATTTCACCCAGCACGATTCCGCTGCTTGTGGTGCTGATTAAATCATTACTGGAGGGCAATTCCGTCTCCATCGCCAATTCCCACATTAAACTCCCGGCGAACGGATAGATGATTGAATGCCAAAAGGGCAATCCGTTTGATCTTGCCGAGGTAAACGATAGAGCGCCGCTGTATGGATGAAACAATGCATTCATTTCAAATCCATCATGATCCCACACAAACCCGTGTTGAATATTGTATTTGACCGAACGAAAAGATATTTTTGTCCAATCCGGATTGCCCAGAACATACTTGTTGAGATAAAATACAAAGACATTGTTGCCAACAGTTTCAATTGCAGGGAGGATATAATCGTAATCTGATTCACTTCGCTCGATCGTTTCGGTGTATACCCCGTTGTTTGCGACGATCGTGGAATACAGCGCGGTATTTCGCTCCTTTATCACCGGTTGGCTTATTCCTCTTTCCGGAAGAAGCAAAAGAATTATTATCGCCGAAATCACACGGGCAGCATTCGCAGTATTTCTTATTCTTTTTGTGCTGAACATAGTGTGCAAATCTCCTACATAAATATTCCGGAAGTGTTCTTTACATCACCCCCCGCCAAATATTTCTTTCTTTTCAAGACTTTTTAATACTGGTTTCTCAACGTTTTGGAAGAAGATTTTTTGCCGCTCATTTAACTGATTTTCAATTATTCCAATTAATTGTTCTACAGCATCAATCCTGTCATCCCGGCCTCTTTTTACTTTTATCTTTTCGAACAAACCGGGTTCGTCTCCTTTGGCGATCCTTGTCTTGAGATTTTCAATGATTGCTTTATCTTTATTCAATATTTCCTTTATCCTTTCCACATTGGCAGCGATCACTGTGTATTGGTTTTCAGTAAGCGATAAATAGATCCGTAATGAGTCCACTTCCAATAGCGACCATCGAGGTCCGGCCGTTGTCGGTTGCGAAAACAGTAACACTATCGAAGCAATACCTATAATTATTCTGATTTGGATCTCCTAATGTTATCGTCATTGCTCACTGTATTCTCGTTCGCCCTCTTGTTAGAAATTAGAGTCACCATGGCAATAATTATCCACACAACGGAACGAAAAAACATGGCCTTCACGCTTTCGATTGCCGTGGTATGTGCAACGAAATGGAACAGAGAAACGATAATAAATACTATGCTGTGCAATGTTGCAAGACTATAGACCAGACTGGATATTTTAGCCGGATTACTCCACAGTGTTATACTGATGCCAAGCCCGACAATTCCAAATAATACATTATAGTACAGTACCGCAGGAACAACGATATTCTTAGGAATCGAGATTCCAAGCATCACTGAGGATCCTTCAACAATTGTTACAATACTGATTATTGCACCAATTACTGAGACTGACTTAATCCCAATTCTATTTTTCATGTTTACCCTATAGAAGTATACAATTTGGAAATATATTCACACCGCAGTTATTTTTTGTTGATATGTAGACGTTTCGATATTGTTTCTTTTATTTCATCTGCGACATAATATACCACCGGCACCAAATACACAGTTAAAATGAGAGACGAAAGCAACCCTCCGATGATTACCCAGGCAAGGCCGTTTTTCCATTCGCTTGCAGTCCCCTTTGCTAATGCGATCGGAAGCATTCCGAAAACCATTGCAAGCGTGGTCATCAAAATGGGACGCATACGACCTTTCCCTGCCGCAACCAATGCCTCTTTCAGTTGCATCCCTTGCGCTTTCAATTGATTGGTGAAGTCGACGATCAGAATAGCATTTTTTGCCACGAGACCCATAAGCATAATCAATCCGAGCAGTGCAAATAGACTGATATTATTCATGGATAAATTCAATGCCAAGAAAGCACCGATTGTTGCGACCGGAATTGAAAACAGCACAACAAACGGATAAAGATAGCTATCGTACAATGCCACCATCACGAGATAAATCAAAATGAATGATATTACGAGCGCAGATCCCATCGCACCGAAACTTTCATTTTGTGTTTTTTTATCGCTTCCCCATGACATGAGGATATCGTCTGGCAACGGATTATTTGCGACATATTCGACAACATCGCCGGCAACGGTTCCGGATGGTCTCCCCAGGGCATAAGCGGTTAAGGTGATTGATGACTTTCTATCCTTCCTCTCGAGCAATGAAGGAGAGTTATCCTGTACGACATCGGCAAACTGCGACACTTTCACAGCGTTTCCCGCAGGATTTATGATGGCAAGAGACTGAACATCCTCGTAGTCTTTCCTGTTAAAATCATCCAGCCATATCCGTATCGGATATTCCGTGCCATTCTCGGTCAACGTAGCATCATCATTCCCTGCGAGCGCGATCCGAAGATTCAATCCGACATAAGCAGACGTAAGACCTAATCGCTGCATTTTATCTTTATCCGGGATAATTTTGAACTCGGGATTCCCTTCTTCAACGGAAAGGCGAGCATTGTCAACACCGGGAATATTTTGTAAGACCGATTTCAATGTATTACCCGCGGTAACAATTGCAGCCATATTATCCCCGCTTAATGTGATCTCAATCGGTGCAGACTTCGGCAGCAATCCGAGTGTTGCAATGGAAATATCTACGCCGGGAAAACGTCGGTATAATTCATCTCGTAGATCCCTCATATATTGCTCTGTGGAGAGATTATTCCGCTCCTCTGCCGGTTTTAACTGAACAGTAAATTCAGACTTGTTGGCTACGGCAACACCTAAACTCCCCATCCCGGTCCCTGGTCCGGCTATATTACTGAAAACGGTTGAGACATCCGGTTGCTGCATAATATATTGTTCGATCTTCTGCGACATAATATTGTTTTGCTGGACCGATATGGATTTATCAAATTCAAGATGAAGACGGAATTTCCCCTGATCACCGGTCGCCATCATTTCCGTACCGACAATGCCCAGTCTCATCATTGCTCCGGTCAGCACAAATAACAATACCACAATACCGCTGAAAATAAGTTTATGATTCAACACCCATTCTAACTGCATCCCGTACCATTTGATAAAGCGGTCTAATTGATGTTCAAACCAGAGCAAAAACCGATTGAATGCATTGACCGGTTGTAAGTCTTCGGATTTACCGATACGCGATGCCAGCCACGGAGTTAATGTGAATCCCACCAAGAGGCTTGTCAAAGTAGACGTTATAACCACCACTGAAAATTGCTTTAACATATCGGCAATAAATACCTGCAAAAATAAAATCGGCAGAAATACTACCACGTCTACCAAGGTTATGGATAATGCCGAAAATCCGATTTCCATACGGCCTTCCATTGCAGCAGTTCTCTTCTCTTTTCCAAAATCCAGGTGGCGCTGGATATTCTCCAATACTACCGTTGCATCATCAACCAATATCCCGATAATCAGAGACATCGCCAGCAATGTCATCAGGTTGAGCGTATATCCTAAAAGCCACATCACTGCAAACGCAGTCACCAGTGATGTCGGTATTGCAATTAATACAATCAGCGAATTCCTGATGCTTCGCAAGAATAATAGCATGACAACCGATACAAGGATTACCGCCAAGAGCAAATCAAACAGCACTGCATTGACCGCTGCAATGGTATTTTCCGTGCTGTCGTCAGCGATTGCAAATCGTACATTATCGTTTTTATATTTATCCTCAATCGATTTCAATTTTTCGCGTACCAGTGTGGAAACATCAACGGAATTGGCATCACCTTGTTTCTTCAAGAGCAAGCCGATACCATTCTTACCGTTGTACAAACTGACTGATGATATTTCTTTAATACCGTCCGTAATTACCGCAACATTTTTTACGTATACCGGGCTTCCCGGAACATACATTGCGATCTGAACGTTTTCAATATCATGCAATGTTGAAAATTTCCCTGTCAATCTGACCGGATTGTTCTCCGTGTTTGTTTGAACCTTCCCGGCAGGCAGATCCATACCAGAACGATGTATTGCCTCTACGACCTGCGACAACGATACCTTGTAAAATTTCAATTTTTCCTGGTCTATCTTTACCTGTATTTCCCTCTCTTCTCCTCCTAAAAGCGTAATTTCCGCCACCCCTTTTATCTGTTGCAGCTGAGGCAAATACTCGTCTTTCATTTTTTGGTAAAAATCTGTAGCAGGTAAGTCGCTTGTTGCACTAATTGACATGATCGGCAAATCATTTGGCGAAACCTTGCTCATGACTGGAATTAAGACATCCGGCGGCAAATCTTTGCGGATATTGTCGATGTACCGCTGTGCATCCTGCATTGCTTTAGCGAGATCGGTGCCATATTTCAAGTTGGCGATAATGACGGATGCGTTCGGCAATGATTTTGTTACAAGATAATCGACACCTTCGAGGTTGGACAGGGCATCTTCTATCTTGCGGGAAACGGATGTTTCGACTTCTTCCGGTTCAGCGCCCGGATACATGGTTTTGATCACCACCACCGGCTGGTTAAAATCAGGCATCAGCTCATAGCTTAAATTCATATATCCGACAAATCCCAGCAGACTGAAAACGCTAAACAGTACAATGATCAGCGTAGGACGTTTTATAGCAAGTTCTGTGATGTTCATAGGTATTCTTTTAATTATACATTACGTTTGCACCATCGAATAGATTGAATAAACCCCCACGGACGATAATATCGCCTTCTTTCAATCCATCGCTCACAATTACCTTATCATTGACACGTCGCGAGACAGCGATAGTATGCAGCGATGCTTTCCCGTTTTTCACCAAATATACCTGCGGCTGTACCATTGAACCAACAATGGAGGCCGTCGGTATGCTGATATGTTTTTCCATTCCCCCCTCTCGTATCATTATCTTGCCAAACATCCCCGATTTAATATCAAGGCCATCGGTATTCCCGACGGCAAACTGAATCGGATAGTTGTTAGCATTGTTTCCCTTGCTTCCAATCAACGTTACTCTCCCCCGGAGCGCCTTTCCGGGAAACACATCGACAGACAGATCATAGAATTGATCCATCGTAAACAGTTCAATATCGGTTTCGGGAACTTGAATAGTGAATTTAAGAATGGATAGATCCGATATTTGCATGAGCGGTATTCCCGGTGCTGCAAACGCCCCCACTTCGGTCAATGCAGCAGTTACCACACCGGCAAACGGGGCGGTGATTGTCGTTTTTTTAATTTGCTCCAGCACGGTATTCCTTTGAATTATTGCGGACCGCAGACCCAATTGAATTTTTTCCAGTTGCACCCGCTGTACTGCATCAGCATTTGCCAGCACAGTGTAGCGATTGACGTCGGATTGTAATCCTTCTATTTGTACTTCAAGAGATTGTAATTGCAATTTCAACAATGCATTGTCCAATTGAATGAGTATTTGATTTTTCTTCACCAAACTCCCTGACTCCACGTGCATTTCATTTACTTTCCCTTGTGTTTCAGCGCTTAATTTTGTCTCCCTGTCGGCTTCAAACATACCGGTATACACAGTTACCGTTTCGATGGTGTCGTATCCTACCGTGTCTATTGATACGATAATACTCTTCCCCGCGTCATAACGATATACTTTTTCATCGATTGTCATTTTGTTGTAAAATAGTTTGAACGTTATGAGCGCAATAGCGACGATCGTAACCGCAATTCCGATGTTCCGTCGTGTTGTATTCATTGTCTCTTCCTCTCTAATAAATTACCCGTTGCATATTTCCATTCCAGATCAATCATTTTCATCTTCACCAGTGCCGCTAAATAATTCGTTTGTGCATCACGTACTGCGCTTTCCGCTTGCAGCACATCAACAATGCCAACTACCCCTTCCCTAAATTGACGCATAGTCTGTTCATACAATTTTTCGGCAAGAAGAACATTCTCTTCCTGCATTGAGATGGTTTTTCTCTGACTGCGAAGTTGGTTTTGGGTATTCAGTCGATCCATGCCGTTTTTATCGATGGCCAGTTTTTCTTTTATTTCCGTTTTATGAAGCTCCAGCCTTTTTTGTTCCGCCTTGGCGCTGATCGTACCGCCGTCAAATATCGGTATTGATAACTGCACACCTATAAAACTCACTGGAAAGAATTTTTGAAATGATTTCTCCCCGGTGGTGGCATACCCATTCGATCCATAAAGTCCGTATAATGCCAACGAAGGATATCGCCCTGCGTTTATACCATCAAACTCCGATTGCACCATTTCCCGCATCTTCCGAGCTAATAAAACGTCGGTGGAATAGTTACTATCACCCGAATCCCCTGGCATTTCGTTTAATATACTTGTTTGGATTTCTAAGGTATCGTCCTGCTCTAATCCAATGAGATATTTTAACTTTCCGATCAACTGACTGTTATTCGTTTCCGCCGAAGTCAACTGCGTGTTGAGAATACTTTTTTGCAGTTTCAGTTTATCGACGTCAGTACTTCGTGCCATATTATTTTGCTGCAAAAGTATTGTGGTGGCGATGAGCTGATCCAGGTTCTTTATATTCCCTTGCAAATACATAATTTGATTGGCCACTATTTGCGCGTTGAAATATATATTCGATATATCGATCACAACAGATTCTTTCGTCTTTCTTGATTGAACTTCCATCAACTCTGTTCCAATCTTCGCCGTCGATCTTCCGCTCAACAGTGTTTGGTTATAGAGCGGCATCGTTCCCTGAATGCTGCTGTTCAGGACATGCGGTACGCCAAACTGTGCTTCTTTATAGACGCCGGGAGGGCCGCCAAATACTGCCGCGGGCATCAATTGATATGGCAAATCGGTGTAATAGCGATAATCTGCACCAGCAGACAGTTGTGGATATAGTTTTGCGGTGATCTCTTCACTTTTACGATATGACAATTCCACATCTGCGTCCGCCATCAGAATGGCACCGTTTTTTTCAAGCGCCTGCCGGATGCATTCATCCAGACTCAGTTCTTTTTCTTGCGCCGATATGAGTGATATCGCTCCAAACAGCAAATAAGTAAGATAGTAACGTTGATTTAATATCATTTGGATTCAGACCTGTAGAATATTTCTTTTAGAATTAATTTCTCTATTATGAGTATCAATGTGTATTTTCTTTCACAATACCATCGAGCATAACACGGGTCATTGCGTCGACCACATCGATAGAGGATTCCGGTGGGTGCGTATATTCTTTCGACTCGTCTATACCCTGTAACGCCCCTATAAATGCAATGATCAGTAATTCTGAATGAATTCCGGGCCTTACGACGCCCTGTTCAATTCCCTTGTTAATAAATGTTGTAATGCTTTCAAATATAGTTTTCCTGCGGATCTGTTCAATGGTCAACCAGATATCGGGACGTCTTACGCGTACATCGTTTCGGAATGATGCTCCCATCTTTAGATAGGTATTTCCAACCAAACCGAATATTTTATATAATTTGTCAATATACTCCATCGGCGAATTAACTATATTTTTATATCGCATCATCGCTACAAGGATATAATTCCTAATTCCTTCCTCAATCAATTTATTCTTGCTCGAAAAATGTTGATAGATTGTTTTTTTACTGATGCCGAGATGCGAGGCTATTTCATCCATTGATACACTCATAAATCCATCACAAAAGAATCGATCCTGGGCGTATTCCAAGATTTTGGTCCGAATCATATTGTGATTACTCTTTAACATTGTGCAATTTATTAAGATACTCGTTTTCGTCTGTAGAATATTTCCCGCCAAGTGCACTAAAACCAAAAACAGTTAATACTACGCCCACGATCGTCAGATTCCAATGGTGATATCTCCCTGTAAGGATTTCAGGAAATGCAAGAGTTGCTATTAACCAACCGCCAATAGCAATAGATGCCCAGCCATGCCACGGACGATGCAGTCTCATCTTCCAACCTGCAATCGCACTTAATATTCCGAGGAATAAATTGTTTGCGGCACTATCGAGACTATTCATTGGAATGAATGCGATGGTAATAAGCCACAATCCAATACTTCCATTGATCCACGCCGGCCACATTATGATACATCTCCAATCGATTTTTTATTTTTCTTCATCGAGATTTACTCTGTCAAGAATTCCGGCCGTTCGATGATATCTGTTGCAATGCCGATTGGTTCCATGACCAATTCATTTATCACAGCAGTGCACACAATTGATGCTCTGTCTTAAATGTTTGCAAGACTCGTGCCAGGATGCCGGGCGTTTTAAACAAGGGATATGAAACGGATTTAGTGTAGTGACGAGGATGGGTGCGAAGAATTAGATCGCGGAGGAACAAGGTTATATTGATAAACTCTTGTCAACGAATGGTTTACCGGTGCGGAGGATAATTACGCAGAATTGTCTTCTGTTGAATCAGGTTCAGGCGCTTTGACACCCAATTCTTTCATCATATTCTGCAGCATGCGCCTATCCATATCAAGTGAACGGGCTGTTTGTGACACATTCCAATTATTATTGCGTAATCCTTCCAGAATGAAGCTTTTTTCAATTTCCTTCACATATTTTTCTTTTATCTGCCTTTTCTTTACAAGAAAGTCCTGATACGACGAAGGCATCGGAATATATTCATCCGCGGTCTGGAGGTGGAATTCTGACGGCAATTCATCGATGCCGATATAGTCTTTTCGAGAATTGACCATGGAGCGAACAACAATATTTTCCAGTTCACGCACATTCCCCGGCCACCGATGCGCTTTAAGATATGTGAGGACATTTGTTTCAAAACCGTTGATGTGCCTGCCAACGGTTTGGTTATGCTTCAACAAAAAATGCTGAGCGAGCACCGGTATATCTTCCTGTCGTTCCCGCAAGGGCGGAATCAGAATATTGACAACGTTGAGCCGGTAATACAGGTCGCGACGGAAACGATTTGCTTCGACTTCCTCTTTTAATTTTCGATTCGTTGCCGCCACAATACGAAGATCAAGTATAATTCTTTCACCGCCTCCGATTCGTACGATTACCTGTTCTTCAATAGCCCGCAATAACTTGACCTGCAAGTCCAGGGGTAATTCTCCTATCTCATCAAGGAAAATAGTACCGTGATTTGCCTGTTCAAATATTCCAATGCGCCGCGCATTCGCTCCGGTAAACGCTCCGCGTTCATTTCCAAATAATTCACTCTCAAGCAGTTCGCGCGGTATTGCCCCGCAATTGACGGCAATAAATGCTTCTGACGATCGGGTGCTCGCATTATGTATAGCACGGGCGATGAGTTCTTTTCCGGTTCCGGTCTCTCCTTCAATCAATACAGAATAATTTGTTGCCGCCACATGTCCAACGGTCTTGAGTATCTCTTGCATCTTGGCGTTTGTTGTGAGTATGTTCGACATTGCTTCAATCGATCGCAGCTGCGTGCGCAATTGATCATTTTCTCGGATCAGTTTTACATGCTGCAATGCACGATTCAGTGCGATGTCAAGATGATCAAGATTTACCGGTTTCACGATGTAATCAAATGCACCCTGTTGTATCATTGCAACAGCGTTTTCTATTGTTCCATATGCCGTCATTATAATAACGGGGACCGAACGTGCTATTTTTTGCACTTCCAGCAAAACTTCCATTCCGTCGATATCCGGCATCTTTAAATCAGTGAGGATAACATCGACCGGTTGCGTCCGTACAATATTCAGCGCTTCGCGGCCTGATTTCGCCAGATGCACCGTGTACGTATCTTGAAGATTGATTTGAAGTATACGGCGTGTTTTCTCCTCATCATCGGCAATAAGAATGGATGCATTGATCATTATTTTTCTCCGTTCATCGGTAGTTCAATTATGAAAACAGTACCGGATGTGTCTGAGGAAAAAGTAACGCTGCCCCGGATCGATTGAATCATCATATAGACGATCGATAATCCCAGGCCTGTCCCCGTTTTTTTTGTTGTAAAGAATGGATCAAATACTTTCTTATGGTGCTCAACCGGAATACCAGGTCCATTATCCTGAATTTCTATAATGATGCTGGTTTCATTTTTTACTCTGGCTCTCATCATTATTGTTCCGTTAATTCCCGATGCCTCAATGGAATTCATTGCCAAATTCTCGAGACAGTGTTTGAGATGATCCGGTGAAGTAACAATTTTCCCCAGAGACGGTGATACTTCTTTAATGATATTGATCTTATTTTCCGCAATTTTGGAATGAAGAGAACGGATAGCGTCATCGATTAACTGTTCGAGATGTACCTTCTCCCACACCGGTGAATGAGGCTTCGCAAACTGCAGAAATGAATCAACCGTACGGCCAAGACGGTCGGTCTCATCAAGGATAAATTTCGCGGTCTCCTTAAGGACATCAATATTTTTAGGATTGCGGAGTATTGTCTGTGCCGAAGTTGAAATAATATTCAGCGGATTTCGGAATTCGTGTGCAATTCCTGCCGTCAACCGTCCGAGAGCCGCCAGTTTTTCCATCTGAGCCGCACGATTTTCCTCAAAACGCACTTTTTCGATCAAAACATTTCTCTCTACAACAACAGATATAGAGTTAGAAAAAAATGTCAGAAATTCTGTTTCATCTATTGTGAATGATTTTCTTGATTCGGGCGGTCCAATTGATAAGATGCCTATGACTCCTTTATCGCCATGAAGCGGTAAAAAGTATCCGTCTTCATAAAAGCGGGATATCAACCGGTCGTCCTCTACACTCAAGGGAAGAAGTTCCTCTACTCTGTGCAATTTGCGCTCTTTCAACAATAATTCGGAGATAGCGCCGCCATTGGTAAGCATTATCATGGGGTCAGAAACGCCTTTGAATTGTCCGTTTCCTTCAATATCGATCAGTATTTCCGTACGCGAGATCGATAAAGCGTCCTTTAAGAATACCGTTACGGCATTTGTAAAATCGGCAATGCGAACGAGGGGAAAGGATTCCTTCGAGAATCGAATATATTTTTGTCTGTAACGAATTACACTTTTGGAAAAGAGATGTTCAATAAGAGATTCTACCCGGTTTACCAACGGCCGGAAGAGGAAAGAAATGCCTATGATCATCAGTATTTCAAATACCACCGATGTGATCCTGAAGCGTTCACCAAACAGTGCGGCAATATTTTTAATTATTATGAGATAAAATCCAAATATTACTGCGGTGACAAACGAATAAGCAATCCCTTGTTTTCCTATATTTTCCAAGATGAGAAGCCTGTCTCCTAACACTCCAAACGCAAAAAAGAGGCTTGTTAACACAAGCAATACGCGTGAAACATAAAAATACTCACTGTGGTATTCACGCCCAAAATTCAACGAAATGAGAAAGACCGTGAATCCGATCGTACCGAAGAGAAGAAATATATTCCGATATCTCTGTTGTCGTTCAATCGACGATTTCAATTGAAGGATGAGGTTTCCGATACCCCACGTTAAATAAGCGAAGATGGTTGTATACATCGCTCCATTCATACTACTACTGAACATGCTGACACAATAAAAATTTATATCAATCCCCTGGAATCGATGCAACTCCAGCGGCTGAAATACCTGAGCGCCGGAAAGTACTGAAAAAAGGAGCGGCGGAATTAATAACAGCAGCTGCATTGGATTGCGATCAAACGGGGAATTGATTGAACGAGGATACGAGAATGACAGCATTAGGAAAAATGTTGAAGCAAATAGGAAGACTACCACAATAACTGCGGTGCCAATTGCCGCTACTTCAAACGTCGAGCTGTTGACAACAAGGATGTCCGCCACATTCCAAAGGGAAAAACAAAATATCAACAAACCCAACAAACGATTTGCACGACTTCTCGGATTATCAAGGATTACGATAATGACGAGAGATATGTTTATAGCGAACGCCAGCAGCGATGGAAGAGAATAAGGAGACACAATCGTAATATCCTTGCTTCTTTGTTAATACAAGATAGTATAATTTATACCGACATTCAAAAAAGCACTACGATTATAAGTATCCATAGTAAATAAGAGATAATTACATCTTCCCGATTTTATTTCATCGTTTCGGAACTCTCATCATAGAGACTCTTTTTATTACAAGATATTGTTTAGCTTAGAATGTACGCCCATGCGAAAAGGGAATGGTTACTTACCGAGATTAACTGATTATGAGCAGTATTGAAATCTCATACGATTATGATGAAATGATTAATGCTCTTTGAAACGAGGGGGTGTTTTGGAAGGCACCTTCTCAATACGCCAATGGAGATGGTACGTATAGAACTTCTGACAATTATCATTCGCGAAACCGATTTTTTTATTAAATATCCTGTTTCTTTAACATGCGATTTGAAATATATATAGGGATTCCAACCCACAAAATCATTGCCACCGTAAGAACAATAATGCTCACACTGCTTCCTCCAAGAAATCGAAGCAAGGCAGCTCCGGCTGCGCCGAATATAGTGACATTGTCGAGTATAATAAGTCCGGCAACACGAACCATGTCTACCGGATTGCCGAAAAGAGAGAGAAACAAGAACCTGTTCACTGATTGTCCGCTGAACATCACTGAACCGGCGATCGCTATCAGGTCGTAAAAAAGCACGTAGAAAAACCAGAGAAACAATGCAACGCCGAATGCTTTTGATTTTCGTCGAAATATTGTTGCCACAACAACGGCGATGCACAAAAATACCAGAGCAAGCATGAGTGAAAGAAGCACAAACAATGAGTACTGAACGAGTCCTTCTGAACCGTTTTCTGTGGCAATGAGTGCGCCTGCCATAAAAAATCCGGAGATCATCGACAGCGTGATGGAGATAAAAAGCCCGAGGATCTTCCCGATCATCACTTCTCCTCTCGATACCGGCTGCGAATAGAGCAGTTCCATCGATCCCTTATCCCCTGTGAAACTGATCGTTCCCATCACAAGGGAGACCAAAGGCACTATATAGAGAACAAGATTGAGAATACTCACCGATGTTCGGGTGAACGTCTGCATACCGGAAAATCCCTCTGCCATGATTCCGCCGTAAGATATGGCGGTGATCAGAAGTCCGAAGACAGCGGCAAAGATGATCGTCCACTTATTGCGAATATTGACCACCAATTCCTGCCGAGCGATATACCGAATTAATTGAGTTTCCATTGCTACTTTCCTTTATGAGCCACAACAGCCGCTGTCACATTTTTTTTCTTCGGCAGGAAATTTCATTCTGACAGCAGTCGCACGGTCGTTGGATGACACCGCTACTTTTCCCGAACCCATCGGCGTTTCGATGCCTGTTTGTACGATAATACTGTTTTCGTACCGCAGCCATTGGGTCGATTCAAAATCTTTGACAAATATAGCGGCGATTTTTGCTTCGGCATGATCTTTACGATATTTTTCCAGACAAGAAAGATCGTCATATTTCAACACTTCGCCACCTTCCGTTATAATCTGCGAGGCATATTTCGGATCGGAAACAGACATCCGGCAATTTGCACACTCATCTTCCGGAAACAGTTCGACCGGACGCACTTCCGACGCGCCGCATCCGAGAATAAAAAGCGCACCAAGGAATATTACTGCGTTATTCATGTTCATCGTATACTCCGACATAATGTAAATAGAGATCTTCAATTGTTCCTGCTTTTAGAAATGTGTTGCGTAAATTCTCGACCGATTCAACGGCAGCGAGTGATCCGGCGACAAATATTCCTACACGGTCGGCCAACTGCTCCACTTCCGCCAGCAAATGAGTCGAAAATATGATCGTCTTTCCGCATTGTTTTTGCCCCGACACAAATTCCCTGAAACGTTTCACACCCTGAGGATCGAGATTCGCGGTCGGTTCATCCAATATCAGAACGGGTGCATCCGGAAGCGAAACAACGGCGAGACCAAGACGCTGGATCATGCCGCCTGAAAATTCACTCACCATTTTGTCCGACGCACCGTTGAAACGGGATGCTTCTAATACCGCATCGGCAGCAGTTTTCGATATCTTCCTAACTGATCCGTAGAACCGTATCACTTCGCGCGCCGTCATATTTTCAGGAAATACAACCCGCTGCGGCAGGTAGCTGATCGACCGTTTGGCGATCTTCGGACTGCGGTGCACATCGATCCCTCCCACCATCACCCGACCCGACGTGGGAATGTTCAAACCGGCGATCGTTTTCAATGTCGTCGTTTTCCCGCTGCCGTTCGGTCCTAACAGCGCAAACACTTCGCCTTGATGCACAGTCAACGAAATGTCATCCACCGCTGTAAACGCACCAAATCTTTTTGTCAAATGCTCAATAGAAATCATTTCTTTCGTTCCTTTCGCTGCAGGTGACGTATGATGCCTCCCACCACAACAGTCAACGAGATGAAAATAATGCCCGTCGATGTTTGACCGCGCTGTGCATTCATTTTTGATCCGGGTACGGTTGAAAGAAGAGCGTATGCCCACTCCGTATTTCCCGGCTTCATCAACGGATTTCCATCAATTTCATTGTTGATGTCGATGATCGGGAACGCATTTGCCGACAGCGCCAACGCCTGCGATGTCGGGCTGTAGAGATACAAACGGATGTTGGAGTTTTTTCCTTCAAGATAATTAAAGACATTTTGTATCCTCATGGGTATATCGCCGATTCCGTCGGCATCCAGATCGTACCCTTCATAGGAACTCCAATAGTTACCGATTCCATTTTTGTTCCATTGCGATTCTGTTCTTTTCCCGACAAGCGTCAACGGATTCAGATTGTCGATGAATGTATTTCCGGTAAAGATATTCCTGACAGAATTCTGATACATCTGCATCGCAAAGTCGTTCTGAGCAATGATATTGTTATTAAACAGATTGTTCGTTGACGCTTCCATGAAAATGCCGGTGACATTATCGGCAATAATATTCGAATCGGCGAATGAAAAATGACAGTCCTGCAACAGAATCCCGTACGATGCAAATCCCCTATTCCGGAGAAACAGATTGTGTTTCATAATGATATTGCGAGTATACATGATTGCCGCTCCTGCGACATTATCGTAAAAGCTGTTACGGAGAAATGTATTTGAATCGGCGTACATGTAATGCAGCCCGTATCGCAAGGAATGGACCACGTTATCGGTAATAAGGGTATGATTCGCATTTTGAATATAGATCCCGTCCCGTGTATGGCTGATCGTATTTCCGGTAATAACATTCCGGTGTGAATTCCACACGTGGATTCCGCTTCCTCTCTGTCCTTGGTCGAGATCGATAAAACTTGATATGACATTATCGGCAATACGATTGCCGTCGGATTGTTTGACGTAAATACCGAATAACGTATTTCGGAGCGTTGTATTGCTTACGGTATTGTGATGAGACAACAGCAGAATACCGGCATCTTCGTATAACAGATCACGGCCGGTGTGCTCGATACTGATGTTTCGAATGACACACGAATCTGCATTCACCGTCACGACGCTACCTTTACCAGTACCGCGAATCACTGCTATTCCGGATCCCAATAATGATATTTTCCTCGACAGGAAAACGTTTCCGTCGTATACTCCCGTACCGACAAAGATCGTATCGCCATAGCGTGCATTCTCTATGATTGACTGCAGTGATGTTCCAGGTGCAACGATATGCTGGTCCGCGTTCAGGCAGGAAATAATGACAGCGAGTGTTATTATTTGAGAAATAAAAAATCTCATCTGTTATTAAAACTCACGATCAGGACGATGCAGAAAAATATAGATTGTGCTAAAAGTAAAAACCCAAGTTTTTTAAACCGCACCTTCCGATGAAGATTTACTGTCCCGACGATTGCATGAACCACCATCGGTACAAACGCGAGAATCACCGTCACCGGCGTTGCATGGGACAATACGATCACCAGCACAATGCCGATGACGATAAAATGGTACAGGATATTCAGAACGCCGACGACGAATTTTTCTTTCAATTTCCACGATGTTTTTTTCATGCCGGTGACTCGGATCTTCATGTGGACATAAAATACACTGCAGCCAAAGAACAGTACGTTGAGTATCCACAGTATCAGGGCGTTCATTTCAAGAACACCGGTTGAAACATAGTATGCGGAGGGGGCGCTGAGTGTCAGGCCGAAAATGGCAAGCAGATCGCTGGCGATTGTTTTTCCATCTTTTTTTGTCAGCAGGTAATTACCGAAGAAAGATGTCATGCCGAGTGCGCCAATCGGCAGCAAATACCAGTATCCGTTGAAAATCAACGGGATAACAAATGCAATTCCGATTCCCAGAAATACGGCCGACCAGAAATATGCGGCGCTGTTTTTTTCATGTGCACGGGTAGATCCTGAATATTCACGAAGTATCAGGTGGACCGGGACATAGCTCATGAATATTCCGAGAGCGGAAATGCCAAGCAAAAGCACGTTCCATACTCCATCGCGCGCATATGTCGCTCCGACAAGCATGGGTACAAACAAGACGGCCCACGCACCATGTTCCCTCGTCACCATTGGAGGCGGAATATTCACGGTTTCAACTCTCCCTTGTTCTTCCAGGTTTT
>Ga0209211_10006123_pt1 | contig 17593 bp, 16 predicted proteins | sample RifGroA2_FD_183992 | JGI IMG/M metagenome (GOLD analysis project Ga0209211, IMG submission 183992) | Groundwater microbial communities from Rifle, Colorado, USA - Groundwater A2 (SPAdes) (version 2) | ecosystem: Environmental > Aquatic > Deep subsurface > Groundwater | place: Rifle, Colorado... | reverse complement strand
TCTGTCCAATTTCCATATATCTCTTGAAATCTCATCTTCCTGACCTCCTGTAACATCTCTGTCCGTTTCATGGTCTCCTCCTTGAAATTTAGGAAACCATACAATAGGACAATTCATGTGCTATAAAAAGGACAGTTTATGTGTTGCTGACAGTTATTATAGATGTTATTGACTTATTAGAAAAAAAAACATATTATTTCCATACCAATTTGCGAGGGTAACAGATTATACCATGAAGATACGCAAGGCTGTATTCCCGGCTGCTGGATTTGGAACCAGATTTCTCCCTGCTACTAAGGCAATTCCCAAGGAGATGCTGCCTCTTATAGACAAGCCTCTCATTCAATATTCAGTTGAAGAAGCTAAAAGATCAGGGTTGGAAGAGGTAATTATTGTAACCGGAATGGGTAAGACTGCTATTGAAGACCATTTTGATATATCTTTTGAATTAGAGATGCTTTTAAAGGAGAGGAACAAAACAGATATATTGAGGATGGTCGAAGAGCTGTCCAATTTTATTCACTTTTCCTATACGCGTCAGAAAAAACCGTTGGGACTGGGACATGCTATTCATTGCGCCAAGAATTTAGTCGGCATGGAGCCGTTTGCTGTTTTCCTGAGCGACGATGTTATAGATGCTAAAACCCCTGTTATGAAGCAGATGGTGAATATCTTTCGACAATATCCGTATTCTATATTAGCGGTTCAGAGGGTGCCTAAAAAGGATGTGCATCATTATGGTATTATAGAGGCAAAGAAAATAGCCCCGAGGGTTTATAAGGTTATTGATATGGTAGAAAAACCTCATTCGCAAGATGCGCCTTCAAATCTTGCAATTATCGGCAGATATATCCTTATGCCTGAGATTTTTACTGCATTAGAGGAGATCAAACCTGGGAAGGGCGGAGAGATACAACTTACTGACGGACTTAAAGCGCTTTTAAAAAAACAACCTGTATATGCCTATGAATTTGAAGGGGACAGATATGATGCAGGTGATAAGCTGGGTTTTCTTAAGGCTAACGTATCCTTTGCATTAAAAAACTCTGCCATCAATAAAGAATTCAGAAGATACTTGAAGGGACTAAAACTTTAGTAAGCAGTTAGAAAAACTGTTCACCGTTCACTGACTTTATGGTAAAGACACCCAAAAAAGGAATAAGCGATCCGCCTGTTTCCACAGATATCGGCATGGTCTTTCAATACCTGTTTGAAGAGGAGCAAATAACCTCGCCAAGAAATGCTGCTATAAACCACACCCCTGTTGTAGATATGTTCTCCACAGCAGATAGCATAATAATAGAGGTGGAACTGCCTGGTGTGAGAAAGGAAGAGATAGATATCTCCATCCTACACAATAGCATTACGGTACGAGGGCTTAAGTATGAGTGCTTTGAGGAAAAAAAGATAAATTTTGTCTGTATGGAAAGAAGATTTGGAAGGCTTTTCAGGGTTATAGATATACCTTGTCCGGTTGATACAAGCAAAATAAAAACAACATACAAAAATGGCTTATTGACTATTACATTGACAAGGGTTGCTGAAAAACGCGGGACACCTAAGAAGATAGTTGTAGAATCGTAAGATATGCCCGTAGTTCATGGCCTATAGCTCATAGCTTTTACTATCAGATGTTAACTTATAACAATATTGAGGAGGAATAGAGTGAGTGATGAAAAAGAGAAGATAGAACAAAAGGACGATCAACTGATAATCCCCGACACCCTGCCTCTTTTGCCGATAAGGGATGTAGTAATCTTTCCTTTTATGATAGTTCCGTTGTTTGTTGGCAGGGAAAAATCCATAAATGCGGTTGATATGGCGCTTACCAAGGAACGCCTGGTCTTTCTGGCAACACAGAGGGATATATCTGATGAAGAACCGCAGCCAAAAGACCTCTATCAGACCGGAACAATCGGGATGATTATGAGGATGCTGAAGCTTCCTGACGGTCGGGTTAAGATACTTGTCCAGGGCATTACAAGGGCGGTTATAAAACAATATACTCAGGAGCATCCGACCTATGTGGTTGCTATTGACAAGATTAAGGAGAATCCGGTAACCCAGCCAAGCCTTGAGGTAGAGGCAATGATGCGGAATGTCAGGGAGCAGCTTGAAAGGCTCGCCTCTCTGGGCAAAGTCATATCTCCCGAGATTATGATGATAATAGAAAGCATGAATGAGCCAGGGAGGTTGGCAGATATTGTGGCAGCTAATCTTGGACTTAAGGTTGATGATGCGCAGAGTATCCTTGAGGTAATGGACCCTGTCAAACGTTTGGAAAAGGTGAACGAATATCTCGTAAAGGAACTTCAGGTCTCCACCATGCAGGCGAAGATACAATCCCAGGCAAAGGAGGAGATGGATAAGAGCCAGCGCGAATATTTCCTTCGGGAGCAGATGAGAGCTATCAAGAGCGAACTGGGTGAATTAGAGGAGATAACTGAAGAGGTTGACGAGATAAGAAAAAAGGTTAAAAAGGCCAAGATGCCGTCGGATGTTGAAAAGGAGGCATTGAAGCAGGCAGACCGTCTTGAATCCATGCACCCGGACGCAGCGGAGTCCGCAATCATCAGGACATATCTTGACTGGCTTGTGGATCTTCCGTGGAGCAAATCCACAAAAGACACCCTTGACATTAAAAAGGCAAAAAAGGTTTTGGATGAAGACCACTATAACCTTGAAAAAATAAAAGAGCGAATACTTGAATATCTGGCGGTGAGAAAACTCCACCAGAAAAGCAAAGGCCCTATACTTTGCTTTGTCGGCCCCCCCGGCGTCGGCAAAACTTCGCTTGGCAGGTCAATAGCGCGGGCAATGGGCAGAAAATTTGTCCGCATATCCCTCGGCGGAATAAAGGATGAGGCCGAGATACGGGGACACAGGAGAACCTATGTAGGCGCCCTGCCGGGGAGGATAATCCAGGGTATCAAGCAGGCAGGCACAAATAACCCTGTTTTTATGATGGATGAGGTAGACAAAATAGGGACAGACTTTAGGGGTGACCCCTCTTCAGCCCTTCTGGAGGTTCTGGATCCGGAACAAAACAATGCATTCAGCGACCATTATCTGAATCTTCCGTTTGACCTGTCAAAGGTTATGTTTATAACAACGGCAAACATGCTTGATCCTATTCCTGATGCGTTAAAGGACAGGATGGAGGTGCTGGAGCTGACAGGATATACGGAAGAGGAAAAACTTGAGATTGTAAAGAAATATATTATTGAGAGGCAGTTGACTGAAAACGGCTTAAACAAAAAACTCATTGAAATAACTGATGACGCAATTAAAAAAATAATCTCGCAGTATACAAAAGAGGCGGGGCTTAGGAATTTGGAGAGGGAGATAGCCTCTGTATGCAGAAAGGTAGCAAGAAAAGTTGCTGAGGGAGAAAAAGGGTTGAGTGTTGTTACCACAAAAGCCATAGAAGAGTATCTTGGAGTACCAAAGTTCATACCAGAGGCAGAGCAGGAAGAGGATGAAGTAGGGGTGGCCACCGGCCTTGCATGGACGCCGGTAGGCGGAGAAATCCTCTACATAGAAGCGACAACCATGAAGGGCAAGGGCAATCTTACCCTTACAGGCCACCTTGGAGAGGTAATGAAAGAGTCTGCCCATGCAGCCTTGAGCTATGCAAGGAGCAGGGCAAAGATGCTTGGTTTGGCAGAGGATTTTTATAAAGAATTAGATATACACGTCCATGTGCCGGCAGGCGCAATCCCAAAAGACGGCCCGTCAGCCGGCGTGACAATGGCGACCGCCCTTATATCAACACTTACAAAAACCCCTGTAAGCAAAGATATAGCAATGACAGGAGAGATTACCTTGAGAGGGAGGGTCTTGCCTATAGGCGGCGTTAAGGAAAAGGCATTGGCAGCATTAAGGGCAAAGATCAATACCATCATACTGCCGGAGAGAAATAAAAAGGATATAGAGGAGATACCAAAGGATATTCAAAAAAAGCTTAAATTTGTCTTTGTAAGACATATGGATGATGTGCTTAAGGTAGCGCTCAAGAAAAAGGTGAAGGCAGTGAAAAAGCCCCTTCGTCCACTGGGCAAGAGAATCGCTGCGGCGGCAAGGTAGTTGCGTTATGGCGTTTATTGCGTTTGTAGCGTAATGCCGTTTTACGCTATAACGCTATAACGCTTTTCGCTATAACGATTTTATGCAAATCAAAGAACTCGGAGAGCTGGGTCTGATAAAAAAGCTGGCTAATCAGTTTACTGTTAGCCATCCAAGGGTTATAAAAGGCATTGGGGATGACACATCAGTTACAATACAGGATGAGACAAAATACCTCCTTTGCACGACAGATACACTTATTGAAGACATACACTTCTCTCTCAAATACTCAGCTTCTTACAATCTGGGCAAAAAGGCTGTAAGCATATCCTTAAGTGATATTGCTGCAATGGGCGGAACTCCTGCCTTCCTGCTCACATCCATAGCCCTTCCGCCAACGACTTCAACAGATTTTATAAGCCTTCTTTATAGAGGAATAAAGGAAAGGGCTGATGAGTTTGGAGTTGCTCTCATTGGCGGCAACACCTCCTCTGCCCCTGATAAAATAGTAATAAACACAACAATGCTTGGTGAGGTTCCAAAGGACCAAGTGATATTCAGGAAAGGGGCCTCGGTTGGGGACAGGGTATATGTAACCGGCTGCCTTGGAGATTCCGGCCTTGGGCTGAAGATATGGAAAGAAAAAGGCGATAGGATAATAACAGACCCGTTCTTAAAGGACGCTATGCTGGAGCATATAGACCCTTTGCCACGGGTGAAGGAAGGGAGGATTATTGCTGAAAAGAGGCTTGCAACATCTATGATAGATGTCAGCGACGGCCTTATCTCAGACTTGCGGCATATTGCAGAAGAAAGCATGGTGGGCGCTAAGGTATGGCTTAAAAGCATACCATTATCCACTGCCCTTAAAAGGTGGATATTAGACCATCCGGAAGATATAATGCTATCATTGGCAGGGGGAGAGGATTATGAACTGCTTTTTACTGCTTCTATGAATAATGCCAATCAAATAGATGTCCTTGCAAAAGAATTAGGGATGCAAATTACACAAATTGGCGAGATAGTTCCCAAGGAATTTGCTATAACTGTTTTGGATGAAAATGGGGCAGTATTTCCTCTGGCAAGAGAAGGGTTTGAGCACTTTAAGCAGTTATAACTCCATCCCTTATCTTTTATTTTAGTCTTTGTTTTTTGTATTGGTTTTTTGTATTGTGAATAGTTATGAAATATAATGCCCTTGACAATCTAAACTATTTTCTAATAATATTAGTAAAGCAAGTTAACAGGCTGTTGAAAAAGTCATTAACAGCCTTGATTGCACAGATTATAAAAGATGATTACACAGATATTTCAAGGAGTTTCAATCTGTGTAATCTAATCTTTTATCTGTGTAATCAGAGATTGTTGAGTTTTTCAACAATCTGTTAATAATCTTGGCCACAGGGCGGGTGGTGGCAGTTAATTTGTGAGGTGTCGTATTTATGGCTGACAGGCTTGGTGAACTTTTGGTCAGGGAAAAGCTTATAACACATGACCAGCTTAAAAAGGCTATTGAGGAGCAGCGGGCATCAGGGGGCCGATTAGGCTATAATCTTGCCAAGCTTGGCTATATACAGGAAAAAGACCTTACCGGTTTTTTAAGCAAGCAATACGGTATACCAGCGGTAGACCTTAATACCACAGAGATAGACCCCGAAGTAATAAAACTCATTCCAGAGAATGTTGCCAATAAATATCAGGTCATTCCAATCAGCAGGACCGGCTCCACATTGGTGATGGCAATGGCCGACCCTTCCAATATCTTCGCAATAGACGATATAAAATTCCTGACAGGCTACAATGTTGAATCAGTGGTCGCATCCGAGGCTGCTATAAAAAGCGCCATAGAAAAATACTATGCTGCCGCAGAAATGGAGCTTGGCGATGTTTTAACGGAATTTGATGAAAGCGAGATGGAGATTCTGCACGAGGAAGAAGAGGTTGATGTAGCTGACCTTAAGAAGGCGGTTGAAGATGCGCCTGTTGTAAAGCTGGTAAACATTATCCTTACTGATGCAATCAAGAGAGGAGCCAGCGATATCCATGTAGAGCCGTATGAAAAATCGTTCAGGGTCAGGTATAGGGTTGACGGTGTTCTTGCAGAGGTTATGAAGCCGCCATTCAAGCTTAAAAATGCTATTGTATCCAGGCTAAAGATTATGTCTAACCTGGATATTGCAGAAAGACGACTGCCGCAGGACGGAAGGATAAAAATGAAACTTGGCAAGGATAAGGAGATGGACTACCGCGTCTCTGTTCTGCCCACGCTTTTTGGAGAAAAGGTTGTTCTAAGGCTTCTTGATAAATCCAATCTGCAGCTGGATATGACGAAGCTGGGATTTGAGGAAAAGGCTTTAAAGGATTTTAAGGATGCCATTGAAAAGCCGTGGGGTATGGTTCTTGTTACCGGCCCTACCGGCAGCGGCAAGACAACAACGCTTTATTCAGCGCTTTCAGAATTAAACCAGATTACTGATAATATCTCCACTGCCGAAGACCCTGTAGAATTCAATCTCGCAGGTATAAACCAGGTACAGATGCATGAGGCTATTGGTTTAAATTTTGCAAGCGCGCTGAGGTCTTTTTTGAGGCAGGACCCTGATATCATCATGGTTGGAGAGATAAGAGATTTTGAAACAGCTGAGATTGCCGTTAAGGCAGCCCTTACAGGTCATCTTGTTCTTTCTACCCTTCATACAAACGATGCGCCTTCAACAGTAAACAGGCTTTTAAACATGGGTATAGAGCCATTCCTCATTGCCTCAGCTACAAACCTTATATTGGCTCAAAGACTTGCCAGAAAGATATGCAAGGATTGCAAAGAAGAGGTTCATATGCCAGTACAGGGCCTCATAGATATAGGCATTCCCCCTGAGGAGGCTAAGACATTCAAATGTTTTCATGGCAAGGGATGTGCAACATGCGGCGGCACAGGTTACAAGGGGAGGATAGCCCTTTACGAGGTTATGGCGCTTACCGACACCTTAAAAGAGCTTGTGCTGAATGGCGCATCATCCGCTGAATTAAAAAGGGGCGCTATAAAGGAAGGGATGAAGAGCTTAAGGATGAGCGGGATTACCAAAATAAAAGAGGGCGTAACAACAATAGAAGAAGTGGTTAGGGCAACAATGGCGGACTAGTGGCCGTGAACCGTGACCGTGTTCCGTGTCCGTAGTCTTTACGGCCACGGATAACGGACACGGACAACGGTATTCATAAGGAGACATCATGCCAGAGGCAACTGAACCAAGAAAAGGTCCGACTCTTCAGGATTTGTTGAAGCTTATGATAGATAAAAACGGCTCTGACCTGCATATAACCGCAGGTTCTCCGCCGAGGATTAGAATACACGGCAAGCTTTTACCGCTTGACATTCCATTGTTAACTCCAACTGATACCAAACAGATGACATATACTGTTCTGGCAGATGCGCAAAAACATAAATTTGAAGAGGAAAATGAACTGGATTTTTCATTTGGTTTAAAGGGGCTATCCAGATTCAGGGGCAACCTGTTTATTCAGAGAGGGGCAGTGGCAGGCGTTTTCAGAACCATTCCCTTTCAGATAAAGACATTTCAGGAGCTTGGCCTTCCGCCGGTTGTAGAGGAGTTTACTAAGAAGCCGAGGGGACTAATCCTTGTTACCGGTCCTACAGGCAGCGGAAAATCTACAACCCTTGCTTCTATGATAAACAGGATAAATGAGGAAAGAGAAGATCATATTATAACAATAGAAGACCCGATTGAATATCTGCACCCATCAAAAAAGGCCCTTGTAAACCAGCGAGAGGTTGGGGCAGATACGCAGACCTTTAAGAAGGCATTAAAACATGTATTAAGGCAAGACCCCGATGTGGTTCTCCTCGGAGAGCTCAGGGACATGGAAACGATAGAGACTGCCTTAACAGTTGCAGAGACCGGCCATGTGTGTTTTGCAACGTTGCATACTAACTCCTGTGTTCAAACAATGAATAGGATTATTGATGTATTCCCGGCACACCAACAGTCTCAGATAAGGGCGCAGCTTTCTTTTGTCCTTGAAGGCGTTATGTCGCAGCTCTTAATACCAACAGCAGACGGTAAGGGAAGGGCGCTGGCGCTGGAGATTATGGTTCCAAACCCTGCGATAAGAAACCTTATAAGAGAAGACAAGGTTCATCAGATATATTCGCAGATGCAGGTGGGCCAGGCCAAATTCGGCATGCAGACTATGAATCAGAGCCTTTTAATCCTTTATCAGCGAAGATTTATATCGTTGGAGGAGGCTATTGGCAGAAGCAGTGAACCTGATGAATTAAGGCAGATGATAGCAAATACAGGCGGCATGAGACCTGGCGGGATGGTTAGATAGAATTACGAATTAGGAATTAGGAATTAAAAATTGACTCATTCATAATTCGTAATTTATAATTCTTAATTGGGGTTAAAATTATGCCAACATTCACGTACGAAGGAAAAACTTTAAGCGGCGAGCCGAGAAAGGGTGAGATAGAGGCTGTAAGCATGGCTGTTGCTAATTCTGCGCTTAGAAGACAGCAGATAATAACAAGCAGGCTTGCAGAAAAAAAGGCAGGCGGTTTTGCATTAAAAATTCCTGGACTTGGCGGCAAGGTTACTACTAAAGAAATCGTCATCTTTACCCGCCAGTTTGCCACAATGATAGATGCGGGCCTTCCCCTTGTCCAGTGCCTGGAGATACTTTCCAGCCAGCAGCAGAACCAACTATTCAAAACAATTTTGACAGAAGTTAAAAAGAACGTTGAAGGCGGCTCTACATTTGCCGATGCGCTCCGCAAACATCCAAAAACATTTGACGACCTTTATGTAAACCTTGTTGCAGCAGGCGAGGTGGGCGGTATTCTGGATACCATATTGAGCAGGCTTGCGGGTTTCATGGAAAAGGCGGAAAAATTAAAAGGCAAGATTAAAGGCGCACTTATGTATCCTCTTGTAATCTGCATAATCGCCGGTATAATAGTGGCTGTTCTGCTCTTATATGTTGTTCCTATCTTTCAGAATATGTTTGCAGATTTTGGGAGCGCCCTTCCAGCGCCTACGCAGTTTGTTGTAAATTTGAGTGAGGGCCTGAAAAAATATTGGTGGCTGTTTGCTGGTATAATTACCGGCGCAGGTGTGGGATTCCGGCAATTTTACCATACGGCAAAAGGCAGGGTGATAGTAGACGACCTTATATTAAAAGCCCCTGTGTTCGGTGACCTTATAAGAAAGACTGCTGTGGCAAGATTTACAAGGACAATGGCTACCATGATGGCGAGCGGCGTGCCCATACTTGAGGCCCTTGAGATTGTTGCAAAGACAGCGGGCAATAAGACAATAGAGTCAGCGATAATGAAGACAAGAACAGCACTAAGTCAAGGTAAGACATTAGCCGAGCCTCTCGCTGAAACAAAGGTCTTCCCTTCCATGGTTGTTCAGATGATAGCAGTCGGTGAATCCACAGGCGCACTGGATGCAATGCTGAGCAAAATCGCAGACTTCTATGAAGAAGAAGTAGACCAGGCAGTTGATACACTGATGTCCCTTATAGAGCCGGCGCTTATGGCATTTCTTGGCGTAGTGGTAGGCGGGTTAGTTATTACCATGTATCTGCCGATATTCAAGCTTGCCGGCGCGGCAGGAGGCTAAAAAATATTTACGATTTTCGATTGTCGGTTGTCGAATTAAATTCGTAAATCGTAAATCGTAAATCGTAAATCGCAAATCTGCAATGCCCACCACTCCCGCCTTATATGCTACTTTAATGGCCAGACTTAAATGGCTGATGGTCTTCAGGGTGGCTCTTGTCATTATATTCCTCGGCACATCCCTTTGGTTTCAGCTCAGGCAAACCTCGCCGTTTCAGTCAAGCCCCTATCCTATATACGCAATCATAATAATTACCTGTTTGCTGACAATCTTCTATTCAGTCATCTTCAAATGGATTAAAGATGTAAGGTTGTTTGCGTATCTTCAGGTATTCGGCGATATCATTCTTGTTACTGCCACCGTATATACGACTGGCGGGTTAGAAAGCCTTTTATCATTCCTCTATTTTCTGTCAATAATAAGCGCCAGCATTCTTCTCAATCGCAAAGGCGGGTTTTATGCTGCGTCTGCAAGCAGCATAGCATACGGACTTTTGGTTAACCTTGATTTTTATAAGATACTCCCGGCAGGCTACAAGGTATTGGGGACAGATTTTAAATCTGTCCTCAGTGGCGGCATTAGTTACGAAAGAGAAGATATACTTGCCACTGTAGCGCTTAACATCATAGGCTTTTTTACCGTCGCATTTCTGACAGGCTATCTTGCAGAAAGGACTGTAAAGGTAGAGAGAGAGCTTGAAGAAAAAAAGATTGACTTTAAAAAGCTTGAAGCCATGAATAAATATATTGTAGAGAATATAAACAGCGGGATACTTACCATAGATGCCGATGCGAGGATAACATCCTTTAACAAGGCTGCGGAAAAGATTACCGGTTGGACGCTTGGAGAGATGTATAATAAGACAGTTGACATACTCTTCCATGATTTACTGGAGACCGGCAATTATTCCATTCCCCCTGATGAAGAGGATTCTTCATATTTGAGGATAGATACTCCCTTCAAGACGAAGGATGGAAAAGAATTGTTTCTTGGCCTTGCCGTATCGCCCATGAAGGATGGCGGCTATATAGTAATATTTCAGGATTTAACAAGGCTTAAAAATATGGAAGAGCAGCTCCGGAAGGTTGACAGGCTCCACGCCCTTGGCGAACTGGCAGCCAGCCTGTCTCACGAAGTCAGAAACCCGCTGGCATCAATAAGCGGCTCTGTGCAGGTTCTTAAAGACAGCTTGCAATTAAATAATGACAATCAGCGCCTTATGGATATTGTCATAAAAGAGGCAGACAGATTAAACGTCCTTGTCGCAGACTTTCTGCTTTTTGCAAAACCGGCTACAAAAATGGCAGAAGTAAATTTGAATGATATTATAAGCGAAACTGTGGATATGTTCAAGAACAGCCCGGAATCCATAAATATAGACATTCAGACTGAACTGGAAAACAGCATTTTTGTAGAAGGCGACAGCCGCCAGCTAAAACAGGTGTTTTGGAATCTTTTTTTAAATGCCGGTCATGCAATGCCTGATGGGGGAAGGCTTGTCGTAGAGGCAAGAAGCAAGAAGCAAGATGTAGGGGCGGGGCTTGTCCCCGCCCGCGCAGAAACCAGGGGTCAGATAAAAGATGCAAGCCATCAGCCTTTAGCCTCCGGCCCTCAGCCTGACTCTGTTGAAATAACCGTTTCAGACACAGGGCATGGCATTTCATCGGATGTAATAGAAAAAATATTTGACCCGTTCTTTACAACAAGGGATTCCGGCACAGGGCTGGGCCTTGCCGTAGTTCACAGGATTATAGAAGGCCATAAGGGAAAAATAGAGGTGAAAAGCAAAAAAGGAGAAGGAACGAGTTTTAGGATACTGTTGCCAATGGTGAGGACAACAAAATAAGTAGATGTAGTTTGCCCATTTATGGGCGTATTTTAAAATCGCCGACCTGCCTGTGCAGGCAGGTAAATCGGCAGACTACAAATTTATGACAACTAAAAACAATATGTCAAAAGAAAAAATACTCATAGTTGACGATGAAAAAAGCATAAGAGACTTCCTTGAAATCATGCTCAAAAAGGAAGGCTATAGGGTCAGTTCTGCCTCCGGCGGAGAAGATGCGATGAGGCTTTTTAATAACAGCAGCTACGACCTTGTAATAAGCGATGTCAGGATGAAAGGCATGGGCGGCGTTGAGCTTTTGAAAAATATAAAAGAGACCAGTCCGGAGACTATAGTCCTGATAGTTACCGCATATGCGTCAGTTGATACTGCTATTGATGCTATGAAGGCAGGGGCATATGACTATCTCACAAAGCCGTTCAAGATAGATGAAGTAAAATATATTATTAAAAATGCCCTGGATAGGAAAAGGCTTGAGACAGAGAATATTCTCCTTAAAAAAGAACTCAAGAGCAAATATGGTTTTGCAAACCTGATTGGTACAAGCCCCAGGATGCTGGAGATATACGAAATTATAAAAAGGGTTACAAGCGCAAAGGCAAACATCCTTATTACAGGCGAAAGCGGCACAGGCAAGGAGCTTGTTGCAAGGGCAATACATTACGAAGGAGACAGAAAGGATAAACCATTCGTGCCGATAAATTGCGGCGCAATACCGGAAAACCTTATAGAGAGCGAATTGTTTGGCCACCAGAAGGGCGCATTTACAGGCGCTGTTGCAAATAAAAGCGGCTTATTTGAAATGGCAAATCAAGGCACCATATTCCTTGATGAGATAACAGAGCTTCCTGTTCAGCTTCAGGTAAAGCTCCTGCGTGTAATTCAGGAAAGGAATTTCAGGAGGGTCGGCGGGATTGAGGATATAGCGGTAGATGTAAGAATCATTGCGGCGTCAAACAAGGAAATTGACAGAGAGGTTAAAGAGGGAAGGTTCAGGGAAGACCTGTTTTACAGGTTGAATGTAATCCCAATCCAGATGCCGCCTTTAAGGGAAAGGAAAGAAGATATACGGCTTCTTGCGGAGCATTTTTTTGAAAAGCACACCAAAGAGCTTGGCAAGGAGATAAAGGGCATATCGCGTGAGGCTATGGATTATCTTGAGTCTTACTCATACCCGGGCAATATAAGAGAGCTTGAGAATATAATAGAGCGGGCTGTTGCGCTGGAAAATACAAGTATTATCCTCACGGACAGTCTTCCTGATTATATTGTCCATAAAAAGGCGGTTGATGTTTCGGTGTGTCCACGCGCCGAAACATCAAACCTGGAAAAGACCATTGAAGATTATGAAAAGGCAATTATCCTTGATGCGCTCAAAAAATCAGGCGGCGTAAAGAAAAAGGCGGCGGAATTGTTAGGCCTAAGTTTCAGGTCTATGAGGTATAAACTGGATAAATACGGAATTGAGTAAACATCCTTGGTGGGGATTCTTATGGACAGGGTAGCGAGTTTGTGATACAAAAAGGCAAAAAGACAGGGATAAAGAATTTATGAAACAGAACTTGTCGAATATGTTGTTAAAGACCCTCAATGCCTATTTTGAAAAGAGGGATGATGTGGCCTTTGCCTTTCTTTTCGGCTCAGCCATAACAGGACGGGTGAGGAAGGAAGGGGATATAGATATTGCGATCTATTTTCGGCCGGAACATGGAGTGGAATGGGAACTGTCGGGAAAGAGGTGGCAGGCCGAAGCGCTAATAGCGCTTGACCTGGAGAGATTACTGAAAAAGGAGATTGACCTTATCGTGCTCAACAGGGCAAGGGCCACCCTTGCAGACGAGATAATAAGAAAAGGAATGCCGATAATTATCAAGGACACCGGTTTGCTGTTAGATTTCCTGTGCATTGTAAGCGATGAGGCGGAATATGTGAGGGAATGGATGCTGGATTATTATAAAGAGGCGCAAATTGCTCAAGGGAGATAAGGCAAAGTTGCTTCCTAATCTGGATTATCTGGAGCGGGAGATTCAATTTCTTCCCAAATATCAAGAAGAGGTTGACTGGAAGGTTTACCAGTCTGTCAGGGAAAAAAGGCTGGAGATAGAGCGCTGGGTCGAATCTCTTATAAACGCAACCCTTGACCTGTCAAAAATGATACTTACCCTTAAAGGAAAAGAAGTGCCTGAAACCTCGCGGGAACTCCTCTTTAAGATGGCCTCTCTGATATTTGATAAAGAGGACGAGGCAGAGAAGTTTTCGGAGGCGGCAAAGATCCGGAATACTCTGGCCCACCGCTATCTTGACCTCCGGTGGCAGGACATAAAAAGGTTTATCGCGATAGCGCAGGAACTATATCCTGCCTTTATCTCATACCTGAAAGGGGAGGTTCTTTAATTGCTATATTGGCCTTATTCCAGCGCTGAAAAAATGGCCATCGGGCGGCGGCAGGGTAATTCTGTCCGGATAAAGATTTAGGAAAAAGAACATATTCAAAGGAAGCCAATATGGAAGCGGACAAATATAAAAAGGCATGGGATAATCGAAGGCGTCTGGAAGAGGAGATGCTAATGTTAAGACGTATCCAGTTAATGGAAAAGGTTAAGAAGTGTGCAATTGCGATAAAAAGAATTGGAGGGAAACGAGTTATCCTGTTCGGGTCCCTTGTAACAGGGAGGTTTCACAGGGGTTCGGATGTTGATATTGCCGTAGATGGGTTGTCTTCGAAGGCATATTTTAAGGCTATTGGACTTATAGAAGAGATATTGGGTGACATACCCTTTGACCTTGTAGACATGGAGGAAACGTTGCCAACGGTGAAGCAAAAGATTGAAAGGTAGGGAGTCCTTGTTTAAGAAGGAAGAGATTCTGCGGTTTGAAACAGAGTTGTCCGAGGAAATGGAAAATGTAAAAAGGATTGCGGAAATCATAAAAGTGAGAATGGATAACCTTCCGTCATCTTCAGACGGCGCTTATGAAGAAGTAGGTTGGGTTGAGCAAAGCGAAACCCAACAATTCATGGCAATAAATCGTTGAGTTGAAAAACGCAACCCAACATACTATCTCCCCATGGAGGTTTTAGTTTGCCTCAATTGCGGAGAAAGATACTATGACCGGAAGACCATGACAAGGATTGAGGAGATGAGGGGCAGATTGATGAGGCATGATTTAGAGATTGAAGAGATTGGCAAGGTCTTGCGGGCCCATGCAGTATAATAACCCTGTTAGGTAGATAAAAAACGGTAAAATAATACTATGAAATGTACACAGTATTTCTTATTTGTTAAACAACGATCAGATAGGTCAATTATCAAAAATGAGTGGATATTGAAGACTATTAACACTCCCTTGAAAACAGAAATCCAAACTGATGGAAGAATAAGAAAGTGGAGTTATATAGAAGAAGTTGGGAAATATCTGAGAGTAATACTTTTGGAAGACGGTGAGACTGTTCATAATGTCTTTTTTGATAGAAGTTTTAAGGAGGGATAACTATGAAAATTCGGTATTTTTCAGATACAGATACGGCGCTTATTGAATTTTCAACCGTGTCGGTCGTAGAAACAAAAGAAATATCGGAAAACCTTTATATTGATTTGGATGAAAAAGGCAATCTTGTCAGCATGACCATTGAGCATGCTAAACAGAAGGCTAATATTTCCGAAGTATCATACCTGCAAATGGAAAAGACTTATACCTAACAAATCAAATCCAGCGGACGGCGTAAACGCCGCCGCTGATTTTGGACGTTGGTGAATCGCGACAATTTTTGTCAATTCAAATGACAATTTTTGTCAGTATATGCTCCTCTTCCAAATCTCTTAAATTGTAACCATTTGTTTTTATTGTAAAAATTATTTTGGCATAATGTTTGCTTATTCTTTACAATAGAAGAATGAGGCTTTCCTTTATTTCAAACTTTAAATTATAAGGAGGTGAAAGACGAAAATTCTGTAAGATAACAAACACGGATAATCAGGTTAAATTAAATCAGACTAAAAAGTTTCAAAAAACAAAGGAGGTAAAAAGTATGTTTACCAAGATAGCAGAAATGCTAAGTCCAAGTATCAGAAGGAGAGAGGGTTTTACATTGATAGAGCTCCTCATCGTCGTGGCCATTATAGCGATTCTGGCAGCCATAGCAATACCGCAGTTCAGCGCATATAGAATCAGGGGCTTCAATGCCGCAGCCAATTCTGATGTCAGGAACCTTGCAACAACAGAAGAGGCCCTTTTTGCAGACACGCAGGGTTATGGATCTACTGATAGTGCCACCCTGTTAACAACTGTTGGCGGCTGTGTTGCAACTGGCACCATGGCAGAAGGACCACAAAATCCAGCAACCTCTGTCGTTGGCGGTACCGGTGCCTCCATAAGAAACATTGCTGGATCAGTCGGATTCTCTGTCAGTAACAGAGTTCGTGTTAGCTCCACGGGCACTGTAGTTTCTAACTCATGTACTTCATATGTGATTATAGCTAAACATAATACTGGTGATGCATGTTTTGGAAGAGACTCTGACAGCACAGCGTCATTGAGGGCAACAAGTCTTACGAGTTACTCCCTTTTAGCCGCTGATCTGCCCGCCGCCGGCACACCCACTGTCGATTTGGGCACTGGTAGTGCTTCAACGTGTGCAAACTTTACAGCGCAATAAGTACTGAAATACAGGTGCGATGGTTCGGCTAAGATGGTATCCGCCCGATGCTCAATCGGGCGGATTTTTATCTGTTGCGGCTTTGCTGACGCTTTTGAACATCCAGGGATTTGCCTCAGCAAAGATATAATTTTCGCTCTCACAGGAAATGAGTTAATGAATTTATGAAGGCATATTACCATCAACAAGGAATTCATACAGTACCGAGCCCTCTCTCTCTTATTCATGACATTTTTTTTCTCGTACTGATTGTCTTTATTACATTTACAACCTATGTGAGAAACGGCGTATGGGAAAAATCTCTTTTCCTGTGGCACGATGTAGTAAAGAAAAGCCCGGGAAAAGCAAGGAGCCATACCGGCCTTGGAATGGCTTATTTTGAACAAGGCTGGAATGACGAGGCTGTCGCGGAATACCTGACAGCTCTCAGACTTAATCCTGATTTCGGAGAGGCCCATTTCAATCTTGGAATTGCCTATGCAAAACAAGGCCGGGCGTCGGAAGCGCTCCGGGAATACGGAATTGCATCGAGATACGGTTTCCTCCATGCAAGGGCGCAGAGCAACATCGGTAATATCTTTGACGAGAAAGGGCAGGTCGATGAGGCTATAGAAAGCTACCTTGCCGCGATACGACAGAGTCCTGGCAACCCGGCGGCGCATTATAATTTAGGGAATGTTTATTTCAAGCAGGGCAGATTGGATGAGGCGCTGCAGGAATTCAGGACAGCATTAAGACACAATCCTGATTATGCTGAAGCTCATAATAATCTTGGAAACCTTTATCTTGCCCAGGGACTGCTGGATGATGCCGCAGATGAATATCGTGCTGCATTAAAACTCGATCCTTCCCTTGAAAAGACCCATTATAATTTAGGAAATATTTATTCTAAACAGGGTAGGCTGGATGAGGCGTTTCAGGAATACCGAACGGCTTTAAAATTTAATCCTGACAATGCCGAGGCCCATAATAACCTTGGATCTGTATATTTCATTCAACAGAGGTTTGATGAGGCTATAGAAGAATACCGCACAGCATTAACACTAAAACCAGATTTTGTAGAGGCTCATATTAATATCGGAAATGCTTATAAAAAGGAGGGGTTAATGGATAAGGCAAGGGAAGAGTTTGAAATAGCCTTAAAACTAAGACCGGGCTTTACTCCAGCTCAAAAAGCTATTAGAGCTATTGATAATGAATAGGGACTGAAAAGAAGGACTGGAACTGAAAAGCAAAAGGAAAAGGGGACAGATTTATTTTCTTGACAGGCAAGGAAAAGGGGACACCCATTAAAAGGCCCCTGTCAAGAGAAAAAACTATCCCGAAGCAAGGAAAAGAGTTTTTCTTGTTTTAGTCTGTTGCTCTTTTAGTTATCAACCATCC
>Ga0209211_10006122_pt1 | contig 17594 bp, 14 predicted proteins | sample RifGroA2_FD_183992 | JGI IMG/M metagenome (GOLD analysis project Ga0209211, IMG submission 183992) | Groundwater microbial communities from Rifle, Colorado, USA - Groundwater A2 (SPAdes) (version 2) | ecosystem: Environmental > Aquatic > Deep subsurface > Groundwater | place: Rifle, Colorado... | reverse complement strand
AGGCCATGATGACCGAAGCCATGGACGGCATCGACGTTTGCGTGTTTCCCACCAACGCCATCACGGCCATCCCGGTCAGTGAGGTTGACGAATTGGCCACGCCGCTGTCCAGGCTCGGCAGATTTGTGAATTTACTGGATCTGTGTTCGGTGGCGGTGCCCGCCGGGCTCTCATCCGGTGGTCTCCCCATCTCGATTCAGATCATCGGACGCGCGTTTGCCGAGCCAACCATATTGCGGACTGCATTTGCGTTTGAAAAAGCCACGTCCTGGGGTCAGGCCCATCCGTCTGGGCTTGACTGCCGGAGTTCGGTGGCCTGATGAACTGCTGACCATCTACAAAAAGTGGGTTGGCACGGACAAGTTTCGTGACCCCATGAATGTCCACATGGAGGAAGACATCAATTTCCTCAATAAGGATGGCATCCATTCACGCTCTTCTGCGTCCGCACGCCGTATGACTCTGACATCTGAACACTATGAAAATTTCCCATCTTGACGATACAACCATCTCCCGCCTGCTTGACTACAAGAGTGTTGCGGCCATCCTGAATGAATCCTTCGCCGATCTTGCAGCGGGTAAAGCGAAAATCCACGCGCGGCAGCGAACAGACAGCCTCCATCTGCGCTTGAGCACCATGGGTGCCTTATGGAATGCGCGGCAGGTCGGGGGTGTCAAGGTTTATCCCACGGTCAGCGGCCAGTTTTCCTTCTTGATCACCTTGTTTGATCTGGCGAGCAATCGCCCTATCGCGGTGCTCGACGGTGCCGAAATCACCAAATTTCGCACCGCCGGGTTGACCGCGCTGATAGCGTCCAAGTCGGCGGCCCAACAGGTCAAGAAGCTTGCCTTGTTTGGTGCGGGATTTCAAGGACGCGCCCAGGCGCAGGCACTGTGTGAGTTCTTCCGGTTCGACGAGATATCCGTGGTCGATCCGCTCGCAGATGACGCTTGGTGCAGCGGTCTGGCTCTGCAATCAGGGAGTGCTGTCAAGCGGTGCAGCCCCGAGGCCGCGACCATTGATGCGGATATTGTGGTCACCGCCACACGTTCACAGGAACCCGTGTTTGATGGCAAATGGCTCAAACCGGGTGCCTTCGTCTCGGCGATCGGCATCAGCGCTCCCAAGGGGCGTGAGCTGGACGACGCGACTTTGTCTCGCGCCAGCCGGATTATTGTGGAATGGAAACCGCAGAGCTTGTGCGAGGCGGGTGAACTCGTGCTTTGGCAAACCGACAACGCCCTGGAGCGCGAAAAAATTGTGGATATACCGGAGCTCTACCGCCAGTCCGCGCCATGGCGTGGCAGCGAGAAAGACATCATTGTGGCCAAGTCCGTTGGAGTTGGCCTCTCCGACGTTGCGTGTGCCTATCTGGCGTTCACGTGCAACCAAAGCATGCAAGAGGCAGTATCCACAGAGAATGCATCATGAAGGTCTGCGTCATCGGTGCGGGCATCGTGGGATGTTCGACCGCTTATCAACTCGCACGCATGGGCTGTGAAGTACATCTTGTCGACGAGGCCGCAGGAGCAGGATTGCTAACAAGCTTTGCCAACGGCGCTCAACTCAGCTACAGCTACGTTGAACCGTTGGCATCACCGCATACCCTTTTTTCACTTCCCGGGCTGCTGCTGGCGCGCCACTCCCCCCTTCGCTTCACGCCAAAACTGGATTGGCGACAGTGGTACTGGGGCCTGCAGTTTTTGGGCGCGTGCACCACAAATCAGGTTGAAAACGGGACCAGGAAGCTTCTTCAGTTATCACAACTCAGTCGCGACACACTCGCGCAATGGATGGACAGTGAGAGTTGGTCCTTTGACCACAAAGTCAACGGCAAACTGGTGCTCTGCCCGAACAAAGACAGCCTGAAGCGTCAGGAGAGACAAATCCAATTTCAAAGGCATTTGGGTTGCCAACAGGAGATATTGAGCGCAGATGAATGTGTTGTGAAGGAGCCAGCGCTGCAAAAATATTCCGGGAAGTTTGCGGGCGGCGTGTGGACGGCTGACGAGCGTGTGGCTGACCCCTACAAGCTCTGCATGGAACTGGTGAAAAGTTCGCAGCGTTTGGGCGCGACAGTCTCCTTCAACACACCCATAGACGACTTCGTTACGAGCGCAGACCGTTTGACGCATGTCCGCACCAGCAAGGGAGAGTTGATGGCCGATGCTTATGTTTTGGCAACCGGGGCGAGTGCAGCCGTGCATGCTGCAAAACTGGGAATTCATCTTCCGGTCTATCCGATCAAAGGGTATAGCATCACCGTACCAATAGGGGACGCGACCTGCGCCCCACAAATCAGCGTCACCGAGCTATCGATGAAAACTGTTTTTGCACCCCTGGGGCAAAGCTTGCGTGTTGCGGCCATGGCCGAAATTGGAGGACACGATCTTGCCATTTCCGAGGGACGTATTCAACAAATGCTCGCATCGGTTGAGTCCGTTTTCCCGGGATTGTGCGACGTGGAAAGTCTCAACCCTTGGGCGGGTTTAAGGCCCGCCACTCCGACTTCCATCCCGATTGTTGGTCGGAGTAAATACAAAAATCTGTTCTTGAATGTGGGACACGGTGCACTGGGTCTGACGCTGGCTGCAGGTAGCGCGGTTGCCCTGTCACAAGAGTTGATGCACCCACGTTGATTGGCCTGTAGTCGTCTTCCTGCGCATACCGTTATCGCCTTAAATCTAAATGCGTCAGTTGGACGCGCGCGTGTGGACCGTCATGGGGCACATCTGCACTCAAACACAGGCTGCTGAAGTAATCGCTACCTTCGGGGCTGATCTTGTCGCTCATCTGGCGCATCCCACCGAGGAATCTAATTCCATTTCTAATTCATCCGTGTCGTTGTTGCTTCGCCTTGTCGTGATACAGCACTGCCTGCGGCTTCGCGCCTAGACACAAATGATTTGGAAACGGAATAAGTTCAATTCACCGTAATAGACGTTCGCCAGATGAACAAGGAATAGCTTTTGAATTTTGTCGTGTCGAAACTAGGGTAAACACCGATGAAATGAGTGGATTTTGTTGTTGAAACAGTTATCATTTATAACCATAATTGAGCCCAGAACTGAAAGACATCATGAGCAAAAAACACATTCACTTTGAACTCTTTGGCGAACAAGAGGAAGTTGCCATCATCCGCCTGACGCGCGGTGCCAAGCGCAACGCCCTGAACGATGGCCTGATTCTGGCCCTGCGTGATCTGTTTGAAAAAATGCCCGCCAGCGTGCGCGCCGCCGTCATTGACGGCGAAGGAGAACACTTCTGCGCCGGGCTTGACTTAAGCGAATTACAAGAGCGCGATGCCAGCCAGGGTATGTTCCACTCGCGCATGTGGCACGCCGCCCTTGAGCATGTGCAGTACGGCCCGGTGCCGGTGATTGCCGCCCTGCACGGCGCGGTGGTTGGTGGCGGCCTGGAGCTGGCCAGCGCCTGCCACATCCGTGTGGCGGACGACACCACTTTCTATGCCTTGCCCGAAGGCTCACGCGGCATTTTTGTCGGCGGGGGTGGTGCGGTGCGTATCCCGCGCCTGATTGGCACCGCCCGCATGACCGACATGATGCTGACCGGGCGGGTCTACGACGCCCAAGATGGCGAACGCATTGGTCTGGCGCAATACCTGGTACCTGCGGGCACGGCCTTTGACAAGGCATGTGACCTGGCCGTGCGAATTGCCGACAACGCGCCGATGACCAACTACGCGCTAACCCATGTGCTGCCGCGTATTGCCGACCAACCGGCAGACCAGGGTTTCATGACCGAAGCCATGATGGCCGCCATTGCCCAGAGTGCCCCGGCGGCCAAGGAACGTGTGCGCGCCTTCCTCGAAGGCCGGGCGGGCAAAGTCCGAAAAGGCTGATGGGTATCCGAAAAAATACATCCGCTGGAGACAAACCATGACAGAGCATAAATTTCGACCGATGACCTTTGGTGTCACCCGCGTGGCCATCCGCGACGGCGCACATGGCGTGCACTACCTGCGTGCCGAGCAAGCACTGAAAGACTTCCCAGAGCGCATGACCGACCGCCTGCAACACTGGGCGCAGGTGGCACCAGACCGCAGCTTCATGGCGCGGCGCGAAAAGCTGGCGACTGGCGGCACGGGAGACTGGAAACATATCAGCTACGCCCAGGCCTGGGCCAGTGCCCGCAGCATTGCCCAGGCGCTGATTGATCGCGGCCTGACGCAAGAGCGCCCGGTGGTGATCCTCTCCGGCAACGATCTGGAACACGCCCTGCTGGCCATGGGTTGCCTGGTCGCCGGTGTGCCTTTTGTGCCCACCTCACCGGCCTACTCCCTGGTCAGCCAGGACTACGACAAGCTGCGCCATGTGCTCAAAACCGTAACCCCCGGTCTGGTGTTTGCCGCCGATGCCGCTCAGTATGGCAAGGCCATCACGGCAGCGGTAGGCAGCGACATTGAAGTGGTGCTGACCACGGGCCAGATCGAAGGCCGCACCAGCACATTGTTTGACCAGTTGCTGGTCACCCCGGTAACGCAGCAGGTGGACGATGCCATGCAGGCCACCGGCCCCGACACCATCACCAAGTTCCTGTTCACCAGCGGCTCCACCAAGCTGCCCAAGGCGGTGATCAACACCCAGCGCATGTGGTGCGCCAACCAGCAGCAAATGGCGCAATCCATGCCGGTGCTGGCAGAAGAACCCCTGGTGATGGTCGACTGGCTGCCCTGGAACCACACCTTTGGCGGCAACCACAATTTTGGCATGGTGGTCTACCACGGCGGCACGCTCTACATCGACGACGGCAAGCCCACCCCGGCGCTTATGGGTGAGACGCTGCGCAACCTGCGCGAGATTGCCCCCACGGTGTACTTCAACGTGCCCACCGGCTTTGAGGCGATTGCCAACGCCATGCAAACCGATGACCAGTTGCGCAAGAACCTGCTGTCACGGGTCAAGATGTTCTTCTACGCCGGTGCAGCCCTGGCCCAACCAATCTGGGACAGCCTGTTTGAATCACAAGAGAAAGAAATCGGCGAGCGCGTGGTCATGGCCACCGGCCTGGGCATGACCGAGTCCGGCCCATTTGCGATTTTTGTCACCAACCCGAATGTCAAAGCCGGTGACCTGGGTGTACCCACACCCGGCATGGAACTCAAACTGGTCGACATGGACGGCAAGACCGAGGTGCGTTACCGTGGCCCCAACATCACCCCCGGCTACTGGCGGGCCCCGTCTGAGACAGCGGAGCACTTTGATGAAGAAGGCTATTTCTGTTCGGGCGATGCGGTCAAATGGATTGATGAGACCGATGTACACCAGGGCCTCAAATTTGACGGCCGTATTGCCGAAGACTTCAAGCTGGCCACCGGCACGTTTGTCAGTGTTGGCCCCTTGCGTGCCAAGATCATTGCCGCAGGCGCACCCTACATCCAGGACGTGGTGCTCACCGGCATCAACCTGAAAGAAGTCGGGGCCATGGTGTTCCCAACTTCTGCGGTGCGGGCCTTGAGTGGTTTGCCTGCCAGCACACCCATGGCCGATGTGCTGAGCAGTGGGCCGGTGCTGGCACAGTTCCAGAACGTGGTCGACGAGTTGGCCAAAACCGCCACCGGCAGCGCCAGCCGCATTGCCCGCATGTGCCTGCTGGCCGAGCCACCCACCATTGACCGCAGCGAGGTCACCGACAAGGGCTCGATCAACCAGCGTGCGGTGCTGACACACCGCGCCGAGACTGTGACCGCGTTGCATGACGACATGCTGCACACCATCCTGAAACCCCAAACCACCTGAAGGTGCATGAGCATGGCAAGCAAAGGATTCTTCAACGCCTTCAAGGACGTGTGGATGCTGGGTGGCATGCGCACGCCCATGGTGGACTACTGCGGGGCACTGGGTCACATCTCGCCGACTGACCTGGGCATCAAGGCCGCCCGTGCCGCCCTGGCACACACCGCCGTGCCGGGTGAACACATCAACTCGGTACTGACCGGCAACATGGCCCCCGGCGACTTTGAGCAGTTCATGCTGCCGCGCCACATTGGCCTGTACGCCGGGGTACCACAAGAGGTGCCGGCCTTGATGGCGCAGCGCATCTGCGGCACCGGTTTTGAGCTGTTTCGCCAGGCCGGGGAACAAATTGAGTGCGGTTGCGCCGACGTGGCACTGCTGGTGGGTACCGAGAACATGACGCGCAACCCGATTGCGTCTTTTACCCACCGCACCGGCTTCAAGCTGGGCGCGCCGGTGGAGTTCAAGGACTTTTTGTGGGAATGCCTCAACGATGCCACCGCCTCGGTCAACATGATCCAGACTGCCGAGAACCTGGCCAAGCAATACGGCATCAGCCGCGAAGAGGTGGACGCCTTTGCCTCGCACTCCTTTGCCAAAGCAGTGGCGGCGCAGGAGAGCGGTTTTCACGCCGGTGAAATCACCCCCGTGATCAGCGAAAACTTTGAGCTGGCGGGCTACACCACCCGTGCCATCAAGCTGCAAGGCAAGACCGCTGTGGCGGCACAGGACACGCACGCACGCCCCTCACCGGTCGAGGTGCTAGCCAAATTGCGCAGCATCTACCCAGGCGGTGTGCAAACCGGTGGCAATAGTTCGGCCTTGGTCGATGCCGCGGCCGCCGCCGTGGTCGCCAGCGGAGCCTATGCGCGCGCCGAAGGCAAGCAGCCGCTGGCCCGTGTGGTGGCGGCAGCCGTGGTGGGTGTGCCGCCCGAGATCATGGGCATTGGCCCGGCCCCGGCGATTCGCCTGCTGCTGGAGCGCACGGGTCTGAAACTGGATGACGTTGGCCGCTTCGAGATCAACGAAGCCCAGGGCGCACAAACCCTGTCGGTCGGGCGTGAGCTGGGGCTGGACTTAAGCAAGCTCAACGTCAATGGCGGCGCCATCGCGTTGGGTCACCCCTTGGCCGCCACCGGCGTGCGCCTGACGCTGACGCTGGCGCGTGAACTCCAGCGTAGCGGCCAACGCTGGGGAGTGGCCAGCGCCTGCATCGGCGGCGGCCAGGGCATTGCCCTGCTGCTGGAAAACCCGCTGCCAGCCTGAAACAGCACAAATTTATACAACAAATTGGCCCGTATCCCCTATAACACATGCGCAAACAGCTATAACTTTAATAGCGCTCAACCTTAACTCACAAGAAGCTCAACATGAACATTCAAGGACAAGCAGCTCTGGTCACCGGTGGTGGCTCTGGTTTGGGCGAAGCCACCGCCCGCGAACTGGCCCGCCTGGGCGCCAAAGTGGCCATCCTCGACGTGAACCTGGCCAACGCCGAAAAGGTGGTCGCTGACCTTCGCGAGCAATACGGTGCGAGCTACGCCCTGGCCTGCCAGTGTGACGTGACCAGTCCCGAGAGTGTGCAAGCCGCCATCGATGCCGCCACCACCGCCCACGGCCCGGCGCGTATCCTGATGCAAATTGCCGGTATTGGCACGGCCAAACGCATCATCGCCCGCGACGGCTCACCGGCCCCGCTGGAAGACTTTGTGCGCGTGGTCAACGTCAACCTGATCGGCACCTACAACGTGGCACGCCTGTTTGCCGCCGCCTGTGCCAAACTGGAACCCATGGAAGACGGCGAGCGCGGGGCCATGGTGTTCACCGCCTCGGTCGCCGCGTTTGACGGCCAGGTCGGCCAGCAGGCCTACAGCGCCTCCAAAGCCGGTGTGGCCGGCATGACGCTGCCGATGGCACGTGACTTGGCGCAGCACGGCATTCGTGTCTGCACCATCGCCCCGGGCCTGTTTGCCACGCCGCTGATGAAGACCCTGCCCGAGGCCGTGCAGGTGTCACTGGCGGCCAGCATCCCGTTCCCGCAGCGCCTGGGCAAGCCCGAAGAGTTTGCCCAACTGGCCGCGCACATCGTCAGCAACGGTCACCTCAATGGCGAGGTGATCCGCCTGGACGGTGCGCTGCGCATGGCCCCACGCTGAACGGCCCCACATGAGCAAAACCCTTGTTTATTCGGTCAACGTGATGTTTGGCGACTGCGACCCGGCCGGCATCGTGTTCTTTCCGAATTTTGCCAAGTGGATGGATGCCTCGTCGATGAACTTCTTCATTCAGTGCGGCGTGCCGCCTTGGCGTGAGCTGGTCAAGACCACCGGCATCATCGGCACACCGCTGCTGGAGATCAACACCAAATTCCTGCGCCCTGCGACCTACGGCGAGACCTTGCAGATTCACACCAGCATTGAGGAGTGGCGTGACAAGGTGTTTGTGCACCGCCACCTGATCAAGCGGGGTGACGAGCTGCTGTGTGAAGGCACCGAAGTACGCGCCTTTTGCATGCGCTTGCCCGACTCAGACCGCATCAAGGCGATCCCGGTGCCCGCTGACATCAAGGCCTTGTGCTGTTGACACTGCTCAAAATTCCTTCCCTTTTTTTCCCGCGCTTCCCCTTTAAAAAACCACTTGGAGACATCACCATGAAAGCTTTCAAAACCCTCATTGCCACCGCCGCTGCGACCCTGGTCACAGGCTCGGCACTGGCCGACATCACCATCGGTATCAGCTTGCCTTTGAGCGGCCCGGCCTCTGGCCTGGGCATTCCGATGGGCAACCAGATCAAACTCTGGCCCACAACCATCGCCGGAGAAAAACTCAAGGTCATCGTCCTTGACGATGCCACTGACCCGACTAACGGCGTCAAGAACGCCAAGCGTTTTGTCACCGAAGACAAGGTCGACATCATCATGGGCTCGGCCGCCACACCGGTGGCCATCCCGATGGCTGCCGTCGCGGCTGAAGCCGAGACCGTGCAAATTGCGTTCTCGCCCGCCGTGCTGCCCCCCGGCAAGGATGGCTGGACTTTCCGCTTACCCCAATCCAACGACGTCATGGCCCACGCCATGGTGGCCTTGATGAAAAAACAGGGCATCAAAACCGTCGGCTTTCTGGGCTACACCGATGCCTATGGCGAAAGCTGGCTCAAGGAATTCACCGCTCAGGCAAACGCCAATGGCATCAAGCTGATTGCCACCGAACGTTTTGCCCGCTCGGACACCAGCGTGACGGCGCAAGCGTTGAAGCTGGTCTCGGCCAACCCCGACGCGATGCTGCTGGTGGCCTCCGGCAGCGGTGCCGCCATGCCGCACATGGCGGTGGTGGAGCGTGGCTACAAGGGCAAGATTTACCAGACCCACGCCGCCGCTTCACGTGACCTGATGCGCATTGGTGGCAAGGCCGTGGAAGGCGCTTACGTGGTATCCGGCCCGGCAGTCATTGCCGAGCAGTTGCCCGACAGCCACGCGTCCAAGAAAGTTGCCACCGACTTCGTGCAGCAGTTTGAAAAGGCTTACGGCCCGGGTTCGCGCAACCAGTTTGCCGGTCACAGCTATGACGCGGTGTTGATCCTTGAAAAGGTCGTTCCCGTGGCGCTGAAAAAAGGCAAGCCCGGCACCAAAGAGTTCCGCACCGCCTTGCGTGACGCCATGGAAACCATGGGCCGCACCGTCTTGTCGCATGGCGTGCTGAACTGGACGCATGACAACCACTGGGGTTTCACCAACGAAACCGGTGTGATGCTCAAGGTGGTCAACGGCGACTGGAAGGTTGAGTAAGACGTGTGCCCCCACGCTTGTCACTTCGTGTGCTGCGCTGCCCCCCGAGGGGGCCGTCGCCCGCCTTGGGGCGGCCCGGCGGCGGGCAGGCTCCCATCATGAACATACTCTAGGGCGGTCCATGGACTTTTCAATTGCCAGCATTTTGCTGCTCGACGGCATCACCAACGGGGCGGTGTATGCCCTTCTGGGCTTGGCCACGGTGCTCGTGTTTTCGGTGACACGGGTGATTTTTATTCCCCAGGGGGAGTTTGTCGCTTACGGCGCACTCACCCTGGCCATTTTTCAGACCGGCAAGGTGCCTGGCACAGTCTGGCTGCTGCTGATCATGGCGCTGCTGGCCGCCGTAATGGATGTGCGCCTGAGCTGGCAACACAGCCATGATGGCCGCCGCGCCCTCAAGGCCGGTTTAACGACCCTAGCCGCCCCGCTGATGGTGTCCATCTTGTCGATCTGGGCCGCGCCACACCAGTTGCCCCTGCTGGTGCAGGCGCTGTTGACGGTGGCCATCGTCACCGCGTTTGGTCCGCTGGTGTACCGGCTGGCTTACCAGTCGCTGGCCGATGCCAGTTCACTGGTGCTGCTGATTGTGTCGGTTGGGGTGCACTTTGCCATGACCGGCCTGGGCCTGCTGTTCTTCGGGGCCGAGGGCTTTCGCAACCCCTCGTTCTGGGACGAGCGCCTGAGCCTGGGGCCGCTGGCCATCAGCGGGCAGGCCGTGATCATCATGCTGACCTCACTGGCCTTGATTGTGTTGCTGTGGCAGTTCTTCAGCCGCACGTTGTATGGCAAGGCCTTGCAGGCCACGGCGGTGAACCGGCTCGGGGCGCGGCTGATGGGCATTTCCACCCACGGTGCAGGCCAGGCCACGTTTGCCATGGCCGCACTGATTGGTGCACTGTCAGGCCTGCTGATTGGTCCGACCACCACGGTATTTTACGACTCCGGTTTTCTGATTGGCCTCAAAGGCTTTGTGGCGGCGGTGATGGGTGGCCTACACAGCTACCCGCTGGCGGCGCTGGGCGCATTGTTTGTCGGCCTGGTGGAGTCATTCGGTTCGTTCTGGGCCAGTGCCTTCAAGGAGGTGATTGTGTTCACCCTGGTGCTGCCGATTCTGCTGTGGCGCTCGGTCGCTGGCGGAAATGAAGAGGAACATTGAGATGAGTTTCACCACACAACTTCAACATTGGGCGCACAAGACCAACATCCAGCGCGTGGTGGTCGTGGCTTGTATGCTGCTGTACGCCGTGTCCCCCGTGCCCGAGTTCTGGATCACCCAGCTCAACTACATTGCGCTCTACAGCCTGGTGATTCTGGGCCTGGTGCTGCTCACTGGCATTGGCGGACTCACCTCGTTCGGGCAAGCGGCGTTCGTCGGCATTGGCGCTTACACCAGCGCGTACTTGACTGTCAACATGGGCTGGTCACCCTGGCTCACGGTGTTTGCCGGGCTGTTCATCACCGGCATCAGTGCGCTGGTGGTGGGCTGGATCACGCTGCGCATGTCGGGCCACTACCTGCCGCTGGCCACCATTGCCTGGGGCCTGTCGCTCTACTACCTCATGGGCAACCTCGACGCGCTGGGCAAGTACGACGGCATTCTGGGTGTGCCCGCGCTGACCCTGTTTGGCTGGGACATCAGCCAGGGCCGCAGCTTCTTTGTGCTGGCCTGGGGCATGGTGCTGTTTGCGGCCTTTGCACTACTGAACCTGATGGATTCGCGCACTGGCCGTGCCATCAAGGCCATGCGCTCCAGCGGCCTGATGGCAGAAGCCATGGGCGTGGACACGTTGCGCCACAAGGTCGGTATCTTCCTGATTGCCGCGCTGTTTGCCAGTATCTCAGGCTGGTTGTTTGCGCACTTTCAGCGCACGGTGAACCCATCCCCGTTTGGCCTGAAGATGGGCATTGAGTACCTGTTCATGGCCGTGCTCGGTGGGGCCGGTTTTGTGTGGGGCGCGATCAGCGGCGCGGTGATGACCAAGCTGCTGGAAGACGAGTTGCAGGTGCTGTTGCCCAAGCTGCTGGGCACCAGCGGCAGCTACGAGGTGATTGTGTTTGGGGTGGTGTTGGTGTTGGTGCTCAAATACCTGCCCGACGGTCTGTGGTCACTGGTGGGACGTTTTCTGCCCAAACCCAACCGGGCTGAAGACTGGCAGACCGCTGCGGCCTTACCTGAGCGCGCCAAACCGGCACTGGGAGAAACCGTGCTGGAGGTGAAGGCCATCCGCAAACAGTTTGGTGGCCTGACTGCCGTGAACGACATCGGCTTTTCCATCCAGGCCGGGCAGATCGTTGGCCTGATAGGCCCCAACGGCGCAGGCAAGTCCACCACCTTCAACCTGATCACCGGCGTGCTGGGCCTGAGCTCGGGCGAGGTCAAGTTTCGCGGCCAGACCATCAGCGGCTTGCCCTCGCGTGAAATTGCCCGACGCGGCATGAGCCGCACCTTTCAGCACGTCAAGATGATCCCCGAACTGACCGTGCTGGAAAACGTGGCGCTGGGTGCGCAGTTGCGTGGCAGCAAGGGTGCGCTGTCCAGTATGTTGCGCCTGGACCGGGCCGAGGAGCAAAGCCTGCTGCGCGAAGCCGCCCGCCAACTGGAGCGCATCGGTATGGGGCATGCCATGCATGAGCTGGCGGGCAACTTGGCCATGGGCCCGCAGCGTCTGCTGGAAATCGCCCGCGCCCTGTGCAGCGACCCAGCCCTGCTGCTGCTGGACGAGCCTGCCGCCGGTCTGCGCCACAAAGAAAAGCAGGCCCTGGCAGGGGTGTTACGCCAGTTGCGCAGCGAAGGCATGAGCATCTTGCTGGTGGAGCACGACATGGACCTGGTGATGGACGTGACCGACCACATCGTGGTGATGGAATTTGGCACCTTGCTGATGCAGGGCACGCCGGAACAAGTGCAGCAAAGCCCGAAAGTTCGGGCCGCATATTTAGGCGTGGAGCATTGAGATGAACCAACCTGTATTAACCGTCAAAGGCCTGCGCGCCGGTTATGGCCGCGCCGAGGTGCTGCATGGCATCGACCTGCAAGCCCCCAAGGGCAGCGTGATCACCGTGATTGGCCCCAATGGTGCGGGCAAATCGACCTTTCTGAATGCCTTGATGGGGGTTTTGCCTGCGCAAGGCCAGATCGAGTTTGAGGGCCAGCCGATCAACACCTTGTCGCTGGAAGAGCGCGTCATGCGGGGCATTGCGCTGGTGCCGGAAAAGCGCGAGCTGTTTGGCAGCATGAGTGTGGAAGACAACCTGGTGCTGGGCGCGTTTCGCCAGGTGCGCCTGCACAACCCGAAATGGCCCGATCAACTGGATGTGGTGTACCAGTTGTTTCCGCGTTTGCAGGAACGTTGCAAGCAGGCCGCTGGCACCTTGTCCGGTGGTGAACGCCAGATGCTGGCGGTCGGCCGGGCCATGATGTCGCGCCCCACCCTGCTGATGCTGGACGAACCCAGCCTGGGCCTGGCCCCGCTGGTGGTGAAGGAAATTTTTCGCACCATTGAGGCCCTGCGCCAGACCGGCGTAACCACCTTGCTGGTGGAGCAAAACGCCCGCGCGGCACTGGAGGCGGCTGACCATGGCTACGTGCTGGAGATGGGCGAAATCGCCCTGAGTGGCCCGGCCAAAGATCTGGCGACTGACCCGCGGGTGATTGACACCTATCTGGGCGCGGCGCGCAAAAAGACAACAGAGGCGGTTTAGAGCCCCTACCCGTTTCAGCAGCAAGAAGACCGGCACAGCCTCTGAATGACCCGAATCCGCTGAAAGATTCAGTTGCCCAGAACAACAGATTTCAAAGAATGTGCGCTGTCAAAACAATGACCTTTATCTTGGAGACACTATGAAAATTGCAAAATTGGCCGCCTTGGCCGGGCTGGTTATGACCAGTGCGGTTCATGCACAAAGCCCCACCATCTACGGCATGATGGATGTTGGCATTGAAACTGTGAGCAACGTTGCCACTGCGGGTGGCAGCATCACCCGCATGCCCTCCACCACCGGCATCATTCCCTCGCGCCTGGGCTTTCGCGGCAAGGAAGACCTGGGCGGTGGCTTGAGCGCCATTTACACGCTGGAAATGGGCTTTGGCCCGGACACCGGCGCATCAGGACAAGGCGGTCGCCTGTTTGGCCGCCAGTCCGCGGTGGGCTTCAGCGGTGATTGGGGTGCGGTCACCTTGGGTCGCCAATGGACGATGCTGTTCTGGTCGATTCTGGACTCGGATGTGGTTGGCCCCGCCGTGTATGGACTGGGCTCGCTGGACAGCTACATCCCCAACTCACGCATTGACAACTCGATTGCCTACAAGGGCAAGTTCGGCAATGTCACGGTGGGCGGCACCTATAGCCTGGGACGTGATACCGTGAATGCCAATTCTCCAGCTGGCACCAATTGCGCAGGTGAAAGCGGTGCAGACACGAGTGCTTGTCGCGAATGGTCTGCCCTGCTGAAGTACGACACCGCGAGCTGGGGAGCGGCCATGGGCTATGACAAGCTCACGGGTGGCGCGGGTTCCTGGGCACCACTGGGCCTGACCAGCAGCGCCAAATCAGACTCCCGCCTGCTGCTCAACGGTTATGCGAAGTTCTCTGGCGTGAAGCTGGCCGGTGGCGTGATTCGCCGCACCAACGACGGCGCTGCGGCCAACAAAGCCAAGAGTGATCTTTGGTATGTGGGTGCGGCCTACCCCCTTACTCCGGCCTGGACGCTGGACGGCACTTATGCCAAGCTGAGCTACAAGGATATTGGCAACTCGGATGCCAGCTTGGTCGTGTTGCGTGCGCTGTACAAAATGTCCAAGCGAACTACCCTCTATACGCAAATGGGGTCGATCCAGAACGACAGCCTGTCTGCCGTGTCGGTCAGTGGCGGTGCGCCAGGCAGCAACCCCGCAGCAGGAGGAAGCCAGACCGGTGTGATGTTTGGCATGAACCACGCATTCTGAGCACAAGGCGTTTGAGATGAACTATCAGCCCACTTTGTCCGACATCGACTTCATTCTGCACGCGGTGCTCCAAGCACCGGCCCAGTTGCAGGCACTGCCCACTTTTGCCGAGGTGGATGCCGACCTGATGCACCAAGTGCTGGATGAAGCCGGTAAATTTGTCGGTGAGGTCATTGCACCCTTGAGCCGCACGGGTGACGAAGTGGGCTGTCAGTTTGCCAACGGCCAAGTCACCACGCCGCCCGGCTTCAAGGCGGCTTACCAGGCTTTCTGGCAGGCCGGTTGGCCCGCCTTGGCCTGTGCGCCAGAAGATGGCGGCCAGGGCCTGCCGGGCGTGCTGGAAGCCGTGCTGTACGAGATGCTGAGCGCTGCCAACCACGGCTGGACCATGGCTCCCGGCCTGCTGCATGGCGCTTACGAGTGCATCAAGCACCACGCCAGCGACGAGCTCAAAGCGCGTTACCTGGAAAAGATCGCCACCGGCGAATGGCTAGCCACCATGTGCCTGACCGAACCGCAGGCAGGCAGTGACCTCGGGCTGGTGCGTACCAAAGCCTTGCCACAGGCGGATGGCAGCTACCGTTTGAGCGGTAGCAAAATTTTTATCTCAGGTGGTGAGCACGACCTGAGCGACAACATCATCCATCTGGTGCTGGCCCGCCTGCCGGATGCGCCACCCGGCCCCAAAGGCCTGTCACTGTTCCTCGCCCCCAAATTCATGCCCGATGGCAGCCGCAACCCGGTGCACTGCGAGCGGATTGAAGAAAAAATGGGGCTGCACGGCAGTGCCACCTGCGTGATGCGTTTTGATGAAGCCACCGGCTGGATCGTGGGCGCACCCGGACGTGGTTTGAATGCCATGTTTGTCATGATGAACGCTGCCCGGTTGCATGTTGGGCTGCAAGGCATTGGCTTGCTGGATGCGGCCTGGCAAAAGGCCGATGCTTACGCCAAAGAACGCCGCCAGATGCGTGCACCGGGACGTGGCAGCGCCGCCGCCGAGGCAGACCTGATCGTCGAACACCCTGCCATGCGCCGCATTCTGGACACCCAGCGGGCCTGGATCGACGGCGGTCGTGTGTTGGCCTACACAACAGCGCTGAAGCTGGATGTCATCAAACACCACCCGGATGGCGAATACAAAACCGAAGCCGAGCGCTGGTGCAGCCTGGTCACCCCGGTGCTGAAAGCCGCCTGGACTGAGCAGGCTTTCAAGGGCAGCAGTGAGTGCCTGCAAGTGTTTGGTGGTCACGGCTATGTGCGTGAGTGGGGGATCGAGCAAATCGTGCGCGATTCACGGGTGGCCATGATCTACGAAGGCACTAATGAGATTCAGGCGATTGACCTGCTGGTGCGCAAGGTGCTAACCGACGCTGGCATGGGCTTGATCACGCTGCTGCAACAGCTCAAGCAAGAACTCGAGGGCACGGATACCCTGCACACAGCTGTCCAGGCGCAAGTGGCTACCCTGTGTGAGCTGACCCGCCAGTTGGTGCAGGCCAACAGCAGCGACAAGGCACGGGCCTACTGGGTGGCTGACGATTACCTGCGTGCCGTGGCCTTGACGCTGCTAGCCTGGGCCTGGGTGCAGATCGACCAAGCCGTCGAACCCGGTGCGCAGAACACACGTTGGTCGCAGCCTGCGGCTGCCTTGCAGCACTGGATACTGCCAGAATTTGCCATGCGGGTGCAAATCATCTCTGCCAGGCTGGCATAGTTCGCTATGCTTGGCCCATTTGCCAGTTGAACCCTATGGACGAAAACACTTCCACCCCGTTTGTTGAGAAAGTCAACACCCGCTACCTTGAAACCCTGATGGGCTACAACGCCCGTCGCGCAGCTTTGGTCATCATTAGCGAATTCATGCAGCGTATGGCGGTGTATGAGCTGCGCACGGTCGATTTTTCGGTGCTGTCATTGATCACCCACAACCCGGGCATCACCTCTCGGCAATTGTGCAGCACGCTGGGCATTCAAGCCCCCAACCTGGTGAACATGATCAGCACGCTGGAAAAGCGCGAACTGATCAAACGTTTACCGCACCCGAATGATCGTCGCGCCGTGGGTTTGCACTTGACCGAAGCGGGCGAAAAAATGATGCGCAAGGCAGAGAAAACGGCCGTCACCCTGGAGTTGGAGACCACCCAGCGTTTAACGCCAGAAGAACGCAAAACCCTGATGAAGCTGCTGCAAAAGGTCTACAAAAAGTAGTCGGCTACGCCACTCGGGTGATTGACACCGGCTTGAAACCCAGATCGGCCACCTTGCCTTTGCGCGCCCGAGTCCCCCGGGCATTGTTGAGACTGCGGATTTCCAGGGTTTCGTCGCGCTCTTTGCCACCCCGGCCGATGCCTTCGATGCGCACGCTACGGGTGTAGGCGGCGGCACCTGCCAAGCTGTCTTTGTCTTCCAGATCCAGCAGCATCAGACCACGGCCACCGTTGGCCATGGCTTTGAGCTCGCTGAGCTCGAAGGTCAAAATCCGCCCACCGGTGGAGGCGCACGCCACATGGGTGGCAGTTGGCACCGCAAGGGCGGCATTGGCCACCAGCGAGGGTTGGCACAGGGTTTCGCCCTCGTTGATGGTGACAAAGGCCTTGCCGGCCTTTTGCCGCGAGATCATGTGGGCTACGGTGGCGGTGAAGCCATAACCGGCAGAGCCTGACAGCAGCAAGCTGGCTTCCACCGGGCCGGCAAAGTAATACATCAACTGGGTACCCGCTTCCAGCTCAATCAAGGTGGTGATGGGCTGGCCGTCGCCCCGGCCGCCGGGTAGCAACGCCACCGCCACCGAATAAACCCGGCCATTGGAACCGAAGGCCAGCAAGGTGTCGACGCTGCGGCACTCGAATGCGCCGTAGAGCGCATCACCCGCCTTGAACGCGTATTCCGGTGCCGCCATGCCATTGAGCCGGTCGCGCGCCCAGCCCTTTTGCGTGCGCACCCAGCCTTTTTGGCTCACCACCACGGTCACGGGCTCGTCCACCACTTTCACTTCGAGCACCACTTTTTTATCGGCCTGAATCAGGGTGCGGCGGGCATCTGAAAAGCTTTTGGCGTCCGCCTCGATTTCTTTCACCATCAGGCGGCGCAGCGTTGCAGGA
>Ga0209211_10006120_pt1 | contig 17595 bp, 17 predicted proteins | sample RifGroA2_FD_183992 | JGI IMG/M metagenome (GOLD analysis project Ga0209211, IMG submission 183992) | Groundwater microbial communities from Rifle, Colorado, USA - Groundwater A2 (SPAdes) (version 2) | ecosystem: Environmental > Aquatic > Deep subsurface > Groundwater | place: Rifle, Colorado... | reverse complement strand
AAATCTCCGATCACCGGCACGGTGTTTGCGAATGCCGCCTCCACCAAGATGGTGCATATCAGCGAGTTCACCGCCGACCTGCTCCACCATAACAAGTTGAAACTCGATAAAAGCCGCAACGATCATCGAATCGTCACTTTCCACGATTCATGCAACCCCGCGCGTGGCATGGGGTTGCTTGAAGAACCCCGGCATATCTTGAAAAGCGTCTGCAATAATTTTTACGAAATGCCGGAAAACACCATCCGCGAGAGCACCTTCTGCTGCGGCAGCGGCACCGGCCTCAACACCGGGGAGATCATGGATCTGCGGATGCGGGGCGGTCTGCCCAGGGCAAACGCGGTCCGCCACGTGGCCGACAAGCACGGGGTCAACATGCTCTCCTGTGTCTGCGCCATTGATCGGGCAACCCTGCTTGCCCTAAATCAATACTGGAATCCTGAGGTCGAGGTGTGCGGCGTTTCCGAGTTGCTGGGCAACGCCCTCATTATGGAAGGTGAAAAAGAGAGGGAAACGGATCTCCGTTTTGCGCCTCTGGCAGGAATGGAGGGCTGATAATCATGTACGGGAAAGGAAGAATCATACCTGCGTTGATACTGTTCTTGGGCGTCATGACCTCCCCGATGTGGTATTGTTCCGGGGATGCCGGCAATTTGCCCAAACCAGAAAAACCCAAAGATTATACGGAGTGTGTTGCGCCCACCCAGTTTATGCGAACCTCGCATATGGTGCTGCTCAACCAGTGGCGCGATGACATCCTGCGCGAAGACGGCGCCCGCAAGGGGATAACCGCCAACGGCACCGAATATGATCGGAGCCTGCAGAATGGCTGTATGAAATGTCACAGCAACAAAAAGAAGTTCTGTGACGTCTGCCACGAATATACCTCCGTGAAACCTTATTGTTGGGATTGTCATCTCCAGCCGAAGGAGGCGATGTAACATGGATAGCAAAAGAAGAGATTTTTTGAAGATTGCCGGGCTCACCGCCATTGCCGGCATTGCCGCACCCTCGGCCTTTAATACCCTGCTCAAGGGCGAGGCTCTAGCCTCCGCCGGTCCGGCTGCGAGCGGCCATGGCGCCGCTGCTCCCACCGGCAAGCGTTACGGTATGGTCATCGATGTCAAAAAGTTCACCGAGAATCCAGGGCTGGCGGAACAATGCGTCTCTGCCTGCCACACCATCCACAATGTGCCGGACTTCGGCAACAAGAAGGATGAAATCAAGTGGCTCTGGGTCGAATCATACGAGCATGTTTTTCCTGAGCACAGCCAGGACAAGCGCCCTGATGCCCTCAAGGAGATGCCCATTCTGACCCTGTGCAACCATTGCGACAAGCCGCCCTGTGTCCGGGCCTGCCCAACCAAGGCGACCTTCAAGAAGAAGAACGGCATCGTGGCCATGGACTATCATCGCTGCATCGGCTGCCGGTTCTGCATGGCCGCCTGCCCGTATGGAGCCCGGAGCTTCAACTGGCGCGACCCGCGCGGCAAGGATGCAAACGGCCGGCCTTTTATCAAGGCGGAAAACCCCAAATATCCCACCCGGATGCGCGGGGTGGTGGAAAAATGTAATTTCTGCACCGAACGGCTGGCCATCGGCCAGATCCCGGCTTGTGTGGAAGTCGCCACCCAAACCAAGGGTCTTATCTTCGGGGATCTCAATGATCCCAACTCCGAGATCAGCCAGGTACTGAAAACATCCTTTACCATCCAGCGAAATCCTGCAATAGGGACACATCCATCCCTCTTCTATATTATTTGAGGTGAAAGATCATGATTGAGAAAGCATTAAAAGGAAGCACTGGGTACTGGGTGTGGATGATCTTCCTGCTCTCCCTTATGGGTGTGGGTGGTCTTTGCTATGCCCAGCAATTTAACTACGGACTCGGTATCACCGGCATGAGCCGGGATGTGACCTGGGGGGTGTATATCTCCCAATTCACCTTTCTGGTCGGGGTCGCCGCCGGCGGCCTGATGCTGGTGCTGCCGTATTATCTCCATAACTACAAGGCCTTCGGCCGCATCGTCATCTTGGGCGAGTTCATGGCCATTGCCGCCATCGTCATGTGCCTGATGTTCATCATCGCCGACCTTGGCCAGCCCATGCGGGCCATGAATGTTCTGCTCTATCCCACCCCCAACTCCATGCTCTTCTGGGATATGATCGTCCTGAACGGTTATCTGATTCTCAACGTCCTCTGCGGCTGGGTGGTTCTGCACTCCGAGTACAAGGGAATCAAGTATCCCAAATGGATCAAGCCCTTTATCTACCTCTCCATCCCCTGGGCGATCAGCATCCACACCGTCACCGCTTTTCTGTACTGCGGCCTGCCGGGGCGGCATTTCTGGCTCACCGCCATTCTCGCCCCCCGTTTTCTCGCCTCCGCTTTTGCCGCGGGCCCGGCTCTGCTGCTGATCATCGCCATGGTCCTCAAGCGGGTCACCAAGTTCGACGTGGGCCGCGAGGCGCAGGACAAGCTGGTGACCATCATCGGCTATGCCGCCCTGCTCAACTTTTTCTTCCTGGGCTGCGAATTCTTTGTCGCCTACTACAGCCAGATCCCCGGCCACATGCATACCCTTGATTACCTCTTCTGGGGCCTTGGCCATGGCGATCAGGTCTTCAACAATCTGGTCCCCTTCATGCGCGCCTCGGTGGTCATGGGGCTGACAGGCATCGGCCTGATTTTTTACTCCCGGGCCAAGCAATGCGATGGGCTGCTGGTTCTTTCCTGCGCCCTTATCTTCATCTCCTTCTGGATTGACAAGGGGCTCGGTCTGGTGCTCGGCGGCTTTGTCCCCAGCCCCCTGGACTATGTGACCGAATATGTTCCCAGCTTCCAGGAACTCGGCGTTACCGTAGCCGTTTGGGCCACAGGCGCCTTCATTCTCTCCATCCTCTACAAGGTGGCGATAAGCGTCAAGCTTGAGAAGGAAGCCTGATCACAATCATTTTTCTCTTTGCCACATAGCTGGTTCAAGGCAAGCTCCCCACGGGGGGCTTGCCTTTTTTATGCCGGCCCTTCGCCAAAAAACAGGCATGGGAAAAGCGGGGGAGAGAAAAAGAATAGGCCTGACTCTGGGTATCGGGGCGAAAACGGTATTGCTTTCTTGGCCTGATCGTTCTAATATCCGTCGCACATTGGCGCCCGTAGCTCAGCAGGATAGAGCACCGGCCTTCTAAGCCGTAGGCCACAGGTTCGAATCCTGTCGGGCGCACCAAAAAAATCAAGGGAAATCAGGTAAATAAGCCTGGTTTCCCTTTTTTCGTTTTTGCTTAAATACCCCCTGAAAAATGTCCCAAGTGTCCCAAGAGTGTCACCAAGAACCATTTACAAACACCAAGTGACACCATCGCACTATTTATTAGTGTCCCGCCAGTGTCCCCCGCCTTTTGACTGCACTTCACAAAAAAAGAATTGATCCACCATTTATTTTCTGCGGCCATTCCTTATGTTTTTCAATATAGACTATCCTCTATTGAAATTTCATGACTAAAAAATACACGTAACGCCTTGTTTTCTCGTATTTTCTCCCGCTTTTCTTTCTATCTTTATAATCTCGCTTGTTGCTTGAGTAATTCAACACCTTGTTTTTGCGCCATTTAAGCGCATATCTGCACTTATAGTTTCAGTGGAGACTATCGTTTATTGAAACATAAGTACTTGATTCAGTTCAATATTTTTCTGGACATGAAAAATAAAAGGTGATAGCCTAAGCGAAACAAAATAGGAGGAAGCAAAGTGGAAATATCAATAAATGAAAAAATACTGCTATCAATTAAGGAGGTCGCAGCTTTGACGTCCAGTAGTGAAAGTTGGTGGAGGGGGGTACTCCGGGGGGGCAAACCTTTACCTCCCGGCCTGGTGGTAATGAGGCAGGGGCGCTGCTGGAAAATCAGCAGGGCCAGCCTTTATGCCTGGATTTCCTCCGGGCAACCACCAGCCACTCCCCGCCGCCGGGGGCGTCCAACCAAGGCCGAGCAGCAGGGGAGGTAAAAAATGGCCCCCAAAATCCTAGCTTTGAGGGAGATCGACCCACCGCCGGTCCTGGCCGAGGCCTTGACCGCTGAATTTCTGCGGCCGCTGCGGATCGAAAATCCGCCGGCGGTCCGGATCGCAAGGCGACCGGCAGGGGCAACGTGGGGCGGATTTTGTTCTTGGGACAATCAAGCGGAGTTTGCGGAGGTAACGCTACATCATGATGATCCTCTGGCGCCCCTGGAAGCTAGGGAGATGGTAGAGAACCTGCGGGGAACATATCTTCACGAAATTGCGCACAGATTTTTAAGTAAGCTGCATGTGGAAGAAATAGGAGGGAGCCATGGGCCGGTTTTTTATGCCCTACAGCTGCTCCTTTTTTTCCGTGCCGGGGAAAGAGCAGGCGGCCGACCATGGGCATGGACAGCTGATTTGTACGACCTCCAGGACTGTTTTGTAGAAAAAAAATATACACCAGGTCAAGCTTTGGATTGGGCTTTCGGGCAGGCTGCTGAGCTGGCTGTAACTGAAATTTCAGCGGAGGGCGCCTCTTTGGAAATCGTGCGAAAATTTGAGATCTGGCGCAGGGCCATGGCCGCGGCCCCGGCCCGCCGGAGTGCTGCCCAGGCCAGGGAGGTGGCAAAAGAAAAAGAGCTGGCCAGGCTGAAAAATAAACTTTTCGGGGCGCGCATTTTTTTGGCCATTTCTTTTTTTTTCTGCGTCCTCCTTATTTCTGTATTGGGGTTTTTGGGTGGGGTTTTTGGGTAGGGTTCACCGCGATTTTAGGGCGCATTTTATAAGCTAGTGACCGACTAGCCTATCTGCGCTGCGCTTGATAAGCATCGGCCCTGCCGGGGGCTAAAAAAAAGAAGGGGTAGAGATGGGATACCAATTTATCCACGTGGATTGCTGGGCGAGGGCCAAAGGGGGAGGGAGGAGCAAAAAAGGAAAAGGGGGGCGCACCTGGTCGGCGGCGGAAATAGTAGCAGAGGCGCAGCGCCGGGAAGGGGCATGCCCCCACATCCCTGCGCCCTCGCCTCCCATCCTGCTCCATGGCGCCCAGCCCGAGGTGGCTCTGGCCATGGCGGAGACGTGGGCTGCCGAGGCGCGAGACATACAGGGGCGGCGACTAAGGAGCGATGGAGCTTGTTTGCTGGCCGGCGTGATCACTTTCCCCCGAGATCGTCCAGTGGGGGAGTGGCAGGAGTTCCGGGCCGCCTCGCAGGGCTGGCTGAAAAAGAAGTGGGGGCAGCAGCTGGTCTCAGTGGTAGAGCACACAGATGAAGAGCACCCTCATTTTCACTTTTTTTGTGTGCCTTCCGTGGGCTCACGATTTGGGCAAATCCACCCTGGCAAGGCAGCCGTCGACAGGGTGAGGGAGGGAAAAGGGACCAAAAAAGAAGAGAACTGGCAATATCGACTGGCCATGAAAGCTTTCCAGGATGAGTTTCAAGAAGAAGTGGCCATCGCCCACGGCCTTGCCAGACTTGGGCCAGGGCGGAGAAGGCTGACGCGGGGAGAATGGAAAGCAGAGCAGGCAGTAGCTAAATTTCAGGCATGTGAAATGCACCGCATCGAGAGATCCGCCGAGCTTGTTGATTTAGAAAAAAATAATTTTGAGGAGATGGCCGAAATGGCCAAAACCGAGCGCCAGCGGTTGGCAGCGGCTCGCAGGGAATTGGAGGAGATCATAATGGAAGTTAAAAAGCAAGATGAACAGCGGGCAAAGGAAATTCACCGGACCGCCCAGGACCGCATATCTGCAGGCCGCATGTCGATTGAGCGCCAAAAAATCTGGGAAAAAAAGCGCGATGAGTTTCTGATTCCGCCGAAGGAACTGTCCCACCACCAGGCCGAACGGCGCAGGGAGCTGGCCAGGAAATATGACTACTTGATGTACCCACAAGATGTTCGCCGCCGAGCGGTCGAAGCATCGCGGCAGGGGGGCGAGGCCCTGCGGCAAATCGAGACATTGCGCCGCACGGCGCGTGAGGCGCAAAACAGTGCGGAGGGCCGGCTCAATTACCTCCAGGACCGGATTTTGGAGTGCAAGCCCTGGCAGATTTTGGAAAAGGCTAAGCTGGCGACCGAGCGGCGGGAGATTGAAGCCAAAATCGCGGCGACCAGAACCGAGCAAAAACGCTTGGCTCTGGCGGAGAAAAAACTAATCGCATCTTGCCCGGTAGAAGTGGTGGCGCGCTACCGCTACAGTCAGGAGGATGAAAGGGAAAAAGCCATCGCGGAGCTGCTGCGCCGGGAAGTGGCCGAAGCCGAGGCAGAGCGCCGGGAAGCCGCCGAGGCCAAAGAACGCAGCGAACGCATGGCAATGCGGCCCACCGCCCCCAAAATCAAAAAGTCCGGAGGATGGTCGCCGCCTTCCCCTGGCTGATCCGCTGATCCAGAGAGCAGCCCCAACAAAACAAGGAGAGAACTCATGGAAAAGATGAAGAATTTCACGGAAATGAAGGTCGAAATTTTTGACGATCCGACCGAAAACGAGGCCTTTCTGGACTGGCTCATCCTGGCAGTGCTTTTCCCGCTTTCCATGGGTCTGCCGCCCCTATGCAGGGGCGTGAAAGCTAAAGCATAGGCTTATTACTATGCTTGTCATTTTAACAAGAAAAAGGAGCAAGAAATGGAAATGAAAATCACAAGTGAAACTGTAAATGGCCTGCAGATTTTTAAAATTGGGGATTTCCCCTTCTCCACCCTGGCCGAGGCCGAGGAATTTGTGGAGTGGTTTTCCTGGCTGCTCCGCCGACGGCGGGAGCTGACCGAGGCTGCCGAAGTATGGGCCGGAAAACAACGGCTGGAGGAGCAAAACTGTAGCGGGGTGATGCTCCATGATTTGATGTCCGGCCTGGCCTACTTATCCTTTGCCCTGGCGGCAGCCGGAGCCGTGGAACAGATGCACCTTGCTATGATTCGCCAGGTCACCAAGCGCCTCGAAAAGGTTGTCCAAGCGAGTGAAGGAGCTAAGGTGATGACCAAAGGTGATGTGGCGGTCATCATGGGCGATGTATGGGCCAAGGCGAATCTTGGCACCAGTCTGAAAGACAAACTCCGGACAGCCGGGGAGCCAGCGCCGCTTGAATGGGTGGAAATGGCCCGAGCGAAACAAGCAAAGCAGAAGAAAACCCCTTCTCCAGGAATGTAAAAACAACGCAACGTCAGCAAAACTTTTGCCCCGCTGAGCCCAAAAAGCGCAATTTGCTGACAAAGTGCTGACATAGAATTTGAAAAATGCAATCCTTTGCGGTGCAAGGGATTGCGGTTCAAAATCCCCCTAAATTGCTGACATTTTAAGGGGGGGGCCAGTGACAGCTTTTTGCTGACGTTTGAGGGTAAAACGTCAGCAACCCGTCAGCATAAAAAAAGGAGTTTTGTGATGACCAAAAAACAGAGGCAGATTCCCCTTTTTGAAAATCTTCCGGCCGACGCCCGCGATTACGCACGGGTGGCCTTCAGTGCCCGACGGCTCAAAAAGGCCGGTGAATGGCGGGGCATGGTCGCCGTTCCCCCTGGGAGCCTGTTAGAGTCGATCATCTTGGAATTCCAGTTAAAGACCAACATCGCGCTGGAAATACCCCTGGCCACCTTCATGCACTACGTTTCCGGAGCCTTGATTTTCCAGGGTTCCAAGGTGATTTTCCAGGGAAATGCTGTGGAAGCTGATTTTTGGTCTATCGTCCTTGCACCGTCTGGTGGGGGGAAAACCTGGACGCAACAGCGAATCGGGGCAGGGCTCGAGGGAGTGGTGCCTGTAATGCAATGCGGCGCCGCTTCGGCGGCGGCCTGGCTGCAAGAATTCGCCGAGCGGCCTCGATCTCTGTGGATCCGGGATGAATTTTTTCAGCTGATGAAAGGCATTGAGCAGCCCGCCGGGCCGTTGGCGGACCTGAAGGGGTACTTACTGCAGATTTACGACAATGCAGCGGTCGAACGCGTCACGAAAAAGGATGCCATCAGCATTGAAAAGCCGGTGTTGTCCTTGTTGGGTTTCACTGCTTTGCAGCCTTTTACTCAGGGCATGTCGCCGGAAAGCCTGCTGGATGGATTCGCGCAGCGCTTCGGATTTGTCCTGGCGATGCCCGATGCGGCGCGGCCGTGGAGAGACTATCCATTTTGGAGTGTCGATTCGCAGGACTGGGCCACGCGCTTCAAAGCCATGACCGCTGATCTCCAAACGGAATACCACACTTCCCCGGCGGCTGAAGAGGTCTTCGCTGCTGCGTTTAAAAAACTGTCCGGGGGCCTTGCCCTTGATGAATCTTTTTTCCGCAGGATCATGTGGCGCGGCCACAAATACGCTTTGGTGTATCACGTTATGCGAGGGCTGGCGGCTGATCCAATGCTTTTCAAAGAAGATTACGGCTGGGCAGCACGATTACTTGAGATGCAGCTTGCCGACGCTGCGGAAGTCCTTGAGATGTGCAGCCAGAGCGACATTTCCCGAGCCATTGATACCGTTGAAGAAATTGTTCAGCGCTTGCGCCAGGCTGGCCAGCCGATCACCACCCGTGCCGTGATCTCCAAAACCAGGCTTATCACTTCTGCATCAATGGCCAGATTCATTTTTTCTATTCTGGGGATCTCGGAGGACACGGCCCGGGGGCCCCGCCGGCACCTGGCCGCTGCCTGACCTTCGCGCTATGCGCGCTTGCACGACCTTGCAGGCCTGCCAGGGCAGTAAACTGCTGCCTTGAAGGTGATGGTAAAGCCACAGGGAAGGGGTGGGGAAGACGACCAGGGCAGGAGGCCTCGGTGAGGGTCGAGAGGAGGCATTCGGGCAGCGATCAGCTTCACCGCTTCGCGGAGCGCCGATTTTCTCCGACCAGGCTTTCCCGCTTCGAGATCCTCTAAAGCTTCGCTTTTTTTGCCCGGCGCAGCCGGCCGGGGAGGGTGGCAGACGGAAAAGGCCGCTCGTGGCCCTTCAGGGCCGCGTGAAGGCCTTCGCTGCTTGGAGGGCGGAAAGGAAGAAGCTGGCCAGGGGAAAAACGTCTCTATGGGCCTTTAAAGCCCATTTCTGCCCCTCCCCTTGATTCCCCTCTCCAGGAAAGCAGTTTACCGCTCTGGCAGGCCTGCAAGGTCGTGCAAGCGCGCATAGCGCACAGGGCCGCTACTACCCCAGCTTCACCGCCAGATCCTCCGCCCGAAGGTGGGTATACCGTTTGAGCATTTTCAAATCTTTGTGGCCGGTGATGGCGGCAACTTCCATTATCCCCAGACCTTTCTCAAAGAGGCGGCTTGTGGCCTCGTGCCTCAGATCGTGAAAGCGCAAGTCTTCAATGCTGGCCCGGTGGCAGATGCGGTCAAAGGCTTGGCTGATGCTATCGGATCGTTGCAGCGCCCACACCTGGCCGTCGAGCCGGCGGGGAATGCCCTGCAATATCTCTATTGCCCGAGAAGAAAGCGGCACAGTCCGCGGAACCCCGGTCTTTGTGGTAGGTATGTGCCACGTGCGGCGTGTCAGGTTGATGTACTCCCACCGCATGGCCTGAATTTCTCCCCGGCGGGAGGCTGTTTCCAGGGCCAGAGAAACAAGTAGCCCTATTTCCCTACTTTTGGATTTCCGCGCCGCAGCCAACAACCTTTCTTCTTCGTTTGCGTCGCGGTTCAACCGGCGATCCCTGCCTGATGGGAGAGAGGGCTTGCGGACCTGGGTAGTTATGATCCCATGGGGCAGCGGGATGCCCCAATCCATCACGCAGGCCTTCAGAACTCGATTGAGCAACCCCAAGTCATGCTTGACGGTTTGTGGGGCGGCTCCTGCCTTTAGACGCTTATCACGGTACTTGGCCACATCGGCCGGTTGCAGAACGGCCAGGGACAAATCCCCCATCTCATCTGCCATGCGGCGCAAGCGGGCAAACTCGTCTCGGCCTTCCCGGGCCAGGCGGGGGCAAATTTCTTCCCGGTAGCGATCTAGGGCCATCCGGAGCGTGGTTTTTTCGGCGGTGGCGGTAGGGATGTAAACCCCCCGTTTCATGGCCGCTTCAACTTCGCGAGCCCAGTCCTTGGCGTCGGTCATGTTGTTGAAAGTTCTGGTTACCACCCGGTGTCCGTGTTTCCGGATTTTGGCCCGGATCTGGTATGGGCCTCGCTTCTCGAAAGTGGCCATGGCAACAATCTCCTTTTTTGAAATCAGTGTCCCAAGAGTGTCACCAAAAAATACCATGTATTTTTTTTATTTCAAGAAAACAACACGTTATAAAAAATTATTTCGGCCTTCTAAGCCGTAGGTCACAGGTTCGAATCCTGTCGGGCGCACCAGTAATACCAAGGGTTTTTGGTAGATTATTCAATCGCTACTTTTTGTTAAACCTCATTTTGTCCAACTCCTGTCCAACTTTTGTTTTTTCTTTACCTTTTCAGGGTTCGATAAACTCCCCTTTCTGATTTATGATTCACAAAAAGCCAAATATTTTTTTAAGTGGAATCGTAAGCTCCCTTGTCAACCAACAGGCCCTTCTCCCCCAGGCCCAGTAACATAAGCGCTTTTTCTCGCTAACCAACCGTCTTGAAAGAAAAAATTTCTTGTCTCGCCCCATGGCCTCAGGTAGACAGAGAACACTATGCCAAACCATGATCTGCTCATAACCAATGCCACGATCCTGGCAAATCCCGTGGACGGACATCTGCAGGAGGAGGCCTATCTTGCCGTGCTGGATGGGGCCATTGCCGGGATCGGCTCCATGGCCGATCTGCCTGCGCGGCATGGGGCGGAGCGGATCATTGACGCTGCCGGCAATCTGCTCCTGCCGGGGCTGATTAACTGTCACGGACATGGGGCCATGACCCTGTTTCGCGGACTGGCCGACGATCTGCCGCTCATGACCTGGCTTGCCGAGCATATCTTCCCCGCCGAGGCACGGCTGGTCGAGGCGGAGATGGTTTACTGGTGCAGCAAGCTTGCCGCCGCCGAGATGATCATGGGCGGCACCACCACGGTGGCTGATGCCTATTTTTATGAGGGGGCGGCGGCAAGGGCCTTTTGCGAGGCAGGGATGCGCACCGTGGCGGCCCAGGGCATCATCGATTTTCCGGCTCCCGGCGTGCCGGACCCGGCCCAAAACATTGCGGCAGCGGCGGATTTTCTCTCCGCCTGGCAGGGGGAAAACCCCCTGCTTACTCCGGCCCTGTTTTGCCATTCCCCGTATACCTGCAGCCCGGAGACCATGCAACGGGCCAAGAGCCTGGCCCGCGAGACCGGCAGCCTTTTTTTCATCCACCTGGCCGAAACCAGGGATGAGGTCGCCCAGCTCCGGAAGCAGCACGGTTGCACCCCCGTGGCTCTGCTCCATGCCCTGGGGGTGTTGGATGAGCAAACCGTCTGCGTACACTGTGTCTGGCTGGAAGAGGGGGATATCGGGCTGCTACGGAAGAGCGGGGCCAAGGTGGTCACCTGCCCGGAGAGCAACATGAAGCTCGGCTCCGGCGTCGCTCCTCTGGCGGAACTGCTCGCCGCCGGGGTGGAGGTGGGATTGGGCACGGACGGATGCGCCAGCAACAACGATCTGGATCTTTTTCAGGAGATGGCTAGTTGCGCCAGGCTGCACAAGGTTGCCGCCCACGCGCCCACCCGCCTGCCCGCTGCGGCCCTGCTGGGCATGACCACGGGAGCGGGCGCCGGGGTTCTGGGCCTGGCCGGGCAGACCGGCCGCCTGGCCGTGGGGCTGCGGGCGGACTGTATCATCATCGACGGCAGGCAGCCCCACCTGACCCCCTTTCATAATCCGGCTACCCTGGTTTATGCGGGCAGGGGTAGTGATGTCGTCACCGTGCTCATCGACGGCCAGGTGGTGATGCAGAACCGGCAGCTGCTGTCCTTCGACCTGGGGGAAACCATGGGCGAGGTCCGACGCCTGGCCGGTCGGGTGAGGGCAGAGGGGAAAGAGTGAGGGGCTTGAAGCAGAACCAGGAACAGACTCAGGCCGCTTTCCAGCCGTGGGCGCCGACCAGTTTTACAAAACGGACGCTTTCCACGGCAGTGGCGGTCACCACTCCTTCTTCTTTTCGGACCAGCATGAGGGTCTGGCTTTCCCGGTCACCCACCGGCAGGACCATGACGCCGGGGTCCGCCAGTTGATCCACCAGCGGCTGCGGAATCTGCGGCCCGGCGGCAGTGACGATGATCGCCGCAAAGGGGGCGTTTTCCGGCCAGCCTTCGGTGCCGTCCGCGACCTTGCTCATGATGTTGTAAATCTGGAGCTGGTCAAAGGTCCGCCGGGCGCGGGCCAGGAGGGGCTTAAGCCGTTCAACCGTATAGACCCGCTGGCAGAGCGCGGCGAGAATGGCCGACTGATAGCCGCAGCCGGTGCCGATCTCCAGCACCTTCTCCTGGCCGGTGAGCTGGAGCAGCTGGGTCATGAGAGCCACCACACAGGGCTGGGAGATGGTCTGGCCGTGGCCGATGGGCAGGGGGAAATCGCCGTAGGCCTGGGCGTGCAGGGCGGGGGCGACAAAAAGATGGCGGGGCACCATCTCCATGGCGTGGAGCACCGCCGGATCTTCAATGCCTCTGGGAAGCAGTTGCTCCTCAATCATGCGGGTTCGGGATTTTTCAAACTTGTTACTCCGCACGTGGCTCCCTGATCACAATGCCGCTTTTCTTGAGTTCCTCTTCGTTATAGGCGCGATAGAGGCAGGTGGAAACTCTGTCCCCGGCAAAGGTGATGGTTACCACATCATAATCCTGGGAACCCAGTTTTTCCCCGACATAGGGGGTCTTCCGCAGGAGGTTTTTTTTCACCTCATAATAGGTCCAGACCTCCCCCTCCTCCCCCTTTTGTTTTTGATCCGGGGGACCAAGGGAGGAAAGAACCTCCTTTTGGGTCAGATTAGGCGTAACCAGACAGATATCCGAAGAAAGATGGCGCACCGGATCACGGTAAAAACAACCTGTTACGACAAGAGCCAGCAGGCACAGGCAGACAACAAAACGTAAGGGTAAGGCAGATATCATCTTTCTCTCCTTCGAGAAAAGGGGGGAGTGAAACGCACGGTAAGGGGAAGGTAACGCTATTTGCCGCATTTTGCAAGAAACCGTGCGCCTGGTTTTTCCGGTATAACAAACAGCGGTTGCTTTTTTGCCGCAGATACAAGAGAATATCTTGACCATCCGTGAAGATATAGTAAGCGTTCAGCAGTGCCGCAGATGCGCGGAAGAGGGCTGCGAAGTGTGCTATTGCACATGAGCAGCCCGATGACTGCCTGTCAATCATCGGCGGTAGCGCCCGATCATCATCGGCAGCAGTGCCGATAAAGCAGATGTGGTGCTGCTGAACGCTTACAAGATATATAATAAAGTTGTAGTGTTATCTATACTTTTTTGGCGGGCCAGAGGTTCGCACGTCAGCCCCACTGTGAAAAGGGAGATCAATCATGCGTTGCCCAAAATGCGGTTACATCTCGTTTGACCGGCAGAAATCCTGCAGCAGGTGCAGCAATGACTTGACGGCTGTGGCCGAACAATTACAAGGCACGGAAGGCAAGAATGCCGCCCCCTTTTTTCTTGGCGCGGTTTTGGGTAAACGAGAAGCGGCTGTTGCCGAGCCGGGCCTTGCTCTTCGTGAGGAAGAAGAGACCTTTGATCTTAACGAGTTGGAGGGCCAAGGGCTGCCAGAGGAAGAAGAGCTGGATTTTACCGGCCCGCTGCTGGACGAGAGCAACCTGGAAGAGCAGACCCCGCCCTCCCTTGGCCTTGAAGATATCGATGTTTCCGACCTCATGTCGCTGGAGGAAGATGAGTCGCCGGCGCTGGCCATGGAAAGCGAAGAGGAAGAAGAGCCCCGGGCCACGCCGTCAGCCAGGGAAGAGCATTCGCTCATGGGCGATATCGAGCTGCCCAGCCTTTCCCCAGACGTGGAGTCGAACTTTGTCGAGCCGGATAGTCTCCTGGCCGGCGTTGAAGATGAGGAGACAGAGCCTTCGACCGCGGCGGAGGATGAGGGGATTATCGACCTTTCCTCCTTGATGGATTTTGAGGAAGCTCCGGAATCAACGGCAGACAGGGAAAAAAGCGGGGATGTTATGGACCTTTCCTTTGACGAGGAGTCGGACGCTCTGCATGCCGGCCCTGAAGATGGCAAAAATGCCTCAGCCGAGGCGGGCAAAAAAACCGCCGGTGCGGGGGGTGATATTGCTGATTCCGGCCTGACCCTGGAAAATGATGAACAGTAGGGAGCAGGACACGCCCACGGCCGGGGAGTCAGCGCCTCAGCCCCAATATGCCGGTTTTCTGGCCAGGGGGATGGCCCTGGGAATCGATATCCTTCTGATCTACATTCTTTATTTCTGTTGCCTGTGCGCGGTGGTTGCGACCCTGTTGGTTTATTCCCCCAACTGGATCGCCCTGCTGCTCTCCCTCTTTTTTTGTTTATTGTTGTTCCTGCTCACCTTCCCCGTGTTTGCCGCGGTATATTTTCTGGTGTTGCATGGCTGGCAGGGACAGACCCCAGGCAAGATGTTCATGGGGATCAAGGTGGTGCGCGCCGATGGCGGGGAGGTGACGCCCGGCCTCGCTTTTTTGCGCTTTATCGGCTTTTGCCTCTCGATTCTGCCCCTGGGGCTTGGATTTTTCTGGAGTATTGTCGATCGGGAAAAATGCGCCTGGCACGACCATCTGGCCGCCACCCGAGTGGTGATGAAGGTTGCGTCGTGAAATAGGTTGACAAGCAGAGCATATTTCAATATATGATAGCTACTTTTTTGCCGGGATAGCTCAGTCGGTAGAGCATCGGACTGAAAATCCGAGTGTCCCTGGTTCGAATCCTGGTCCCGGCACCAGACGATAATCCGGCAACATCCGGAGATGTACCGAAAGCCCTGAGAAATCAGGGCTTTTTCTTTTTCTGTTGTCCGTTAATATCCTCTCTGATATGCTGAAATCCAGAAAGTTTAGGGGCCTCTTTGGGGGCCTCCGGGTCTTGCCAGTCCAAAAGGCCCCCAAAAACATTTTCTGGAGGAAATACAATGCCCAAGCGGACAATTCCACTATCACCACTGCAAATCAGCAACGCCAAGCCACGGGAAAAGGAATACAAGCTTTCAGACGGTGGGGGCCTTTATCTGTCAATCGGCATTGAAAATTGACCCACCATCGGCGTCCAAAATTGACCCACCTCAGGCAGTAGTTTTCAGTTATTGATCCTTGCCTTAATCCTCCAGCTGTCGTTGCCGGTTTCAATTATTTCGCAGTGTTGAGTAACCCTGTCCAGAAGAGCGGTGGTCATCTTGGCATCCGCGAATACCAGGGGCCATTCTCCGAAGGTCAGATTAGTGGTTATGATCAGCGAGGTACGCTCGTAGAGTTTGGAGATCAGATGGAACAGGAGTTGTCCGCCGGGCTTGGAGAACGGCAGGTAGCCAAGTTCATCGAGCACGACCAAGTCATGTCTGGTCAGGTACTCCACCAACCTGCCGCCCCGGTTGTTAAGCTTCTCCTGCTCCAATTGGTTCACCAAGTCGAGTACGTTGAAGAATCTGGCCTTCCTGCCGCTCCTGATACTTTGCCGAGCGATGGCAATGGCCAGATGCGTTTTGCCGGTGCCGGTTCCCCCGACCATGATGAGGTTGGTGTGGTCGGACAGAAAGGCGCCATCATAGAGGTGGCGCACCTGCATCTCATTGATCGGGCTGGCCGTGAAATCAAACTGGTCGATGTCCTTGTCCAGCGGGAACTTCGCCAGCCCCATGCGGTAACGGATGCTTCTAACCTGCCGCTCTGCCAATTCGGCTTCCAGGAGATCGCAGAGGATCTTGTCGGGTGTGGCGCGGGTCTTTATCCCTGCCGCCAGGATCTCCTCCAAGGTGGCCTTCATCCCATACAGACCAAGGGTTCCGATTACCTCCATCAAACGCTCACGCAGTACCATAAGCACCTCCGGAAAGCAGCCGGTCATAGCGGCAACAATCCACCACCGGAATCAACGAAAGCGGCGGTAGCTGGGCTGAGAGCGGCAATGGTTCCGGCGCCGGTTCCTCATGGCTGCGGGATAGAGTGCTGAGGATGACATCGCTGCTGATGGTTTGATCCGTCACAGCCTGGGCACAGGCGGCCGCCACCGGTTCCAGGCCATAGCGGCTGACCACGGAGAGAATGCTGACAAACTGGCGATCACCACCCGCGCGAGCCGCCAGGATTTTCCGGACTTCGACCATTGCTTCCGGCAGAGCCCATCGCTTGAAAGGGGCGCCATCTCTTAATGCGCCCGGTTTCCTCTCCAGCACGGCAAGATAATGCCAGGGATCGTAGATCACCTTGTCCCGGCCAAAATAGCGCTGGTGGCTGCCAACTACCGTGCCGTCCAGCACCATGACAATCCGGTTAGCGTAGGCCCGCACCGAGACCGTTTTGCCTACTGCCATGGCATCAACGCTGTAGCGGTTGCGATCGAAACTGATCAGCAGTTGGGGGGAGACCCGGATAACGCTCTCCTGGCAGCCATCAAACGGGGCGGCCGGTAGCGCCATCAGCTTGCCCTTCTCCTCGGCAAAGACCTGCGCCACGGTTTGGTCCCTGCGCTCGGGATGCTTGGTGGTCGCAGCATGGTTGCGGCATTCATCCGCCAGCCACTCGTTCAGTTCCTCCAGGGAGGCAAAACGGCGGCGCTTGGCAAAGAAACGCTTTCTGACCACGCCGACCTGGTTCTCAACCTGCCCTTTCTCCCAGCCAGCGGCGGGGGTGCAAGCCACCAGATCAAACAGGTAATGGGAGGCCAAGTTCTGGAACCGGCGGTTGAATACCCGATCCTTGCCCAGCAAGACTTTGCTGACTACCGTCTTCAGGTTGTCGTATATGCCGCGACGGCAGACTCCGCCCAAAAACTCGAAGGCCCGAATATGGGCGCCAATGACCATCTCAAGGGTCTCGCGATGGCAGGCAATACAGAACGGTTGGCGGCTATAACAAAGTCGAAACTGGGCAATCTTTACTTCCGTTTGCACGCCGGCCAATTCCACCTGTTCGTAGCTCCAGTCGAACTGAAAGGCGTCTCCGGGTGAATATTCAAGGGGGACATAGGCTTTGACCAAGGCTGTATTGTTAACTCTTTTCCGGTTGCCGACATAACGGCGGACGGCATCGTAGCCACCTTCATATCCTTCCCGCTGTAGTTGCTCAAACAGAAGCTGGGCGCTGCGGCGATGACGGACCGGTTTGACACTATCCTCATTCAGCAGTTCGGTAAGGCGCTCCATAAAGGCACCGAGCTTGGGGTGTGGTTGTGCATTTCGCTCGTACCTCTGCTCGGTTATACCGCTACGTATGATATTTCTGACGGTGTTGCGGGAAAGATTCAATTCGCGGCTTATCTCACGAATTTTCTTCCCATCTCTAAAATGGGCCTGACGGATTTTACGGATAGTCTCCACGTTCAGCATCTCCTTTTTTGCTCCTCCCTCTGGTTGATTTTCAGAGAGTATGGAGCAGGGGCTGAGGTGGGTCAATTTTGAACGCCGATTTTCCCCTTTAGTGGGTCATTATTCCATGCCGATTCACATGCTGGTCTGGCTCTCCGTACAGTTCTCGGGCCGCTTGAGAAGGCACCAACGACTGCCGGTGAGCACGGTTTTCTCGCCTTTGCTCTTGAGTGTCTTGACCTCTGTCGTCC
>Ga0209211_10006117_pt1 | contig 17597 bp, 18 predicted proteins | sample RifGroA2_FD_183992 | JGI IMG/M metagenome (GOLD analysis project Ga0209211, IMG submission 183992) | Groundwater microbial communities from Rifle, Colorado, USA - Groundwater A2 (SPAdes) (version 2) | ecosystem: Environmental > Aquatic > Deep subsurface > Groundwater | place: Rifle, Colorado... | reverse complement strand
GCTGAACCACCTGTTCGAGCTTGGGCTTCTGTCCAAGAGGCAGGTAGGGCGCGCGGTACTGTTCAGCGTGAAGCAAATATGACAACATCACGCTTGCTGGCGATTGGCAATGGCTGATCGCCAATAATTGCAAGGCGACCAAAAATAAATGACACTTTTGGGGAAAACGGGGGCGCCATAATTCACCTCCCACACCCTACTTTTCTTGCGCCCCCCTTCCCCAAAACAAGTGTCCGCAGAGACTTGTTTGTAGTGGGGCGAGCTAGGCGAGCACCACCCGCAAAACAAGTGTCCGCAGAGACTTGTTTGTAGTGGGGCGGGCTAGGCGAGCACCACCCGCAAAACAAGTGTCCTGCTTCTTTCGTGAGTTTTCGGATGAGAGGAAAGGCTTAAAACCGCTGAGTGGCAAATGACAGCCATGGCTTCATTCACCGCGATAATACAAAAGGAAGAGGACATGTACGTTGCCCGCTGCGCCGAGGTCGGCACAGTCAGCCAGGGCAAGACAAAAGCAGAGGCCCTCAAAAACCTGAAAGAGGCGACCGAGCTTTATATTGAGGAGTTCCCTGCCAAGCTTTTGTCCAAGCCCCTCCTTGCTACTTTTGAGGTTGCAGGACATGCCAGCCCAGCTTAAAAAAATCTCAGGCAAAGAGTGCGTCAAGATACTGTGCAACAAATTCGGCTTTGCCGCAAAAAGGCAGAAGGGCAGCCACGTCTTCCTGATCCGCGAAACATCTGAAGGGCGGGATGCGGGCGTCGTCCCATTGCACAGCGAGCTGAAAATTGGAACGCTTAAAGGAATTCTCGAGCTTGCCCATGTGAAGGAAGAGGATTTTGCGGCTTTCCAGTGAGCTTCCTTCCATAAAATCAGCGTCCCCCTTTTCAGCTGACGAAAACCTGCAATTAAAAACATTACCCGCGAATTTTGTGCATGGACGGCCAGCAGGAACGGACAGTCATCATCTCCAGCCGCGAGCTTGTGGACCACGCGGTGCTCACCAGGAAGAAAAACGAGCTTGCCTTCAAGCGCGACTTTTTGCTTCGGACAGGGGCCAAGCCGGACGATTTCCACGTGAAGGCGCTTTCGGACGAGCTCTTATCGGTCGAATCCAAGCTTGGCCCGATTGCGGAGAAGCTCTCTGTTGCGGACATGATTACCGTTTTGCCGAAAAGGAAGGAGATTTCCGAGTTTACCGAAAAGATCAACAAGTACGGCAGGATCGAGCTTGATGCAGCGGTGAAGAACAAGTCAGGCGAGGCATACGACCTGATGAAAAGGCGCGCAGTGCTTGTAAAGGAGAATTTCGAGCGCAAGGATGACATTGCAAGGATGACGGTTTTCCTGAACACCATCCCGCGCAAGGAGGGCGAGGGGCTGCTTGCCCTGATCGAGGAGGGGCAGGGGAACGATGTGGACGTCTCATTTTTGCCAAAGGAGAAGCAGCAGGATCTGGTCAATTTGGCTGCCAGGCTGGGAAGGCTCTGCTGCGTGTACGCAGGCTCATTTTCGCTGGATAAAAAAAAAGCTGACCACGCCGAGCTGAAGTCCCATGACGAGGTGCTCAGGACCATCCTTGGGGGCAGGCAGCTTTGGGTTCCAGCGAACAGGCTGCAGGAATTCGATGCCAACGAAAAAACCCTATCAGAGCTACTTGCGAAAATCCAGGCAAAGGGCGCGGAAAAGCAGGCAAGGAAACTGTCTGACGAGGAGTCGGTTTATTTTGACAAGCTGCAGGGTGATTACCTCGCTGCGGTTTCCAAGAGGTCCGAGTTCGCAAAGGGGATGGAGCTGAACGAAACTGCCAAGGTGTACAGGAAGGAAAGCTGGAAGAAGCTGGACGACGATTACTGATTCATCCTAGCAAAATCAGAAAGCCTGTTGAAGCAGCCATTGGAATCGTTCCAGACCAGTGGCAGCGAACCCGCGTTCACCCCGAATTCCTCCTTCATGTAGGCTACGAAATCTGCAACTTTTTTGGGGCCGAGCTTGTTGAGGAGCTTCTCCATGCCTCCAGAGCCGTGATTGAGCGCGCCTAGGATGGAGGAGTAGGTTCCAGGCCCGGCCGAGGCGTCCACCAGCCTGGCCATGTCCGAAAGGTCGCTTTTGTCGTACATTGAAAGAAACTTGAAGGGGTCGCTCTTGTTGGTCAGGAAGGCTGCCAGCCCGATGAAAGCCTGCTCCAGCGTGCAGTCCGCAGGCTCGCCCCCTTTGGACACCATGCGGCTGAAGAGAAGGTCGACTGATTGCGGGCTGAAGATCCTCCATGCCTGCGGATCTTCCCCGGACACCTGGCCGGCCTGGGGCCTCATGCCAAGGTAGATGTATGCCATGACTTCCTTGATCTCCTTCGGGCTTGGCTCTTTCGAGAAGAACAGCAGGATGCCGCTGCTGCTGCCTGCTATCGTCGCCTCGCCGCCGCCCCTGAGGGGATAGATGGGCACCTCGGCCCATGCCCCTATTGTCCTTTCGTAGCTTTCCCTGCCTTCAGTCCACTGCACGATGACCTTTACCGGCTCCACCTTGGAGCCTATTTTTTTCCCGAACAGCCTCTCTGCGTTCGCCCATCCTTCCTTCACCCACCGGTCCATCTGCCAGATGCTGTCTGCCGGAACCGTCAGACGCTTCTCTTGTATTGTTTCCTTTAAGAGCATCTTTGCGCTGCTCTTAGGCGGGAATATGACCAGCCCGGCAGTCAGCAGGACTGCCGCGGAGATTGCAGCCACTGTTGATTTTTTCAAGTCCATCACCAAGGCTATTTCCCTGTAAACGATTCAGGCTCTGCCCCTTCCACCTTTATCGGCCCGAAGTGCAAATTGTATTTTCTCTCCTTCATGCTGATTTCGTGATCCACTTTGACCTTGAAGTGCTCGGCATAGTGAGAGTTGCCCCAGCGCACAATCTCCATATATTTATCTGACTTCAGTTTGCCATTCTTGTCCACCGTGCCGCCCATGTTCCTGAAAAAGTCGTCCAGCGTGTCCATGCATATCAGAGCACTCCTATGGGAAACTTTCAGCTCGCCATTGTCAAAGACCACTATGCCCCAGTGGTTCTTGCCAGTGTTGTTCGGCGAGAGGCTGACCATTATGATGTCGCCAACCTGAAGGTGCAATGTGCCGACGTTACTTAGATCTATCTTCTCCCGCTTGGCTTCCACCCCGAAGATCGGCATGAAGGAATTCTCGATTTCGGACACGCCTGAGAGGTCAAGCTTCCTTCTCCTGCTTTCGACAGCATAAAGCCTGTAGAGATCTTTGACCCATGTGAAGCAGTCCTCGTTCTCGGTATAACCACCATACATTTCTATGGTGTAATTTTTGTTGGCTTCCCGCTGCTGGCTGTAGCTTACCGGCCCGTACTTCCCGTCCGCGGGCGCATAGCCGACGTTGGCATCCGAGATTGCGCGCACTGACACGAGATAGGGCAGGAGGAACCGGATTGCCGCGCGGTAGAACTTCCCGTCCACCTTGTCCCTCACCTTCGCAAGCTCGTCGCAATACCTGGCAAGGTCTTCGTAGGTTGGCGGGAGCATTTGCAGCTGCAAAAGGCTCTCCCGCGGATTATTCGGATCTATTTTGATTGGGATGTACATGAAGTGGTTGTGCGCGGACTGGGGCTGCTGCTTCGGTTTGTCACCCTGCGGGAATTCCTGAAGCTGCATATCGCGCACCCTGGCGGGATTATTCTGCCAAGGACAATATAAAATACTTGGCGAAATCCTGGCTCTCGGCAAGCCTTTTTAATGCTCACGGATAGAAAATTCCAGCCAGGGGCCGGTATTGGCAGTTGAGTTATCAGCTGTTAACGGAAGCTTAGCCTGGTTGGAGCGTTCGACTGATAGATTGCCTGCGGGTGAGCCTGCAGGCAGTTTTGACATCGAAAGGTCGAGAGTTCAAATCTCTTCCGGCCCATTTTTTCTCAAAGTCTTAATCTCCACACTAAGCTCAGATTCAATCAGGTAGCAGAAGAATGCGTGCTCTGCGCTTTCGTTCCATCTTTTGTTGACAAGGTAATACGAAGCGCCGGAATCGCCAAAGGGGCTTGTCTTAAGGCGTTTGTAGCCGCGCCCAAGAAGCTCCTCGCGCTGCGCCCGCGCGAGTTCCCTTTCAAGGTAGAAATTCCTGTCAAGGGGCTCTCCCTTTTGCGGTTCCTCTTCCGGCTCTTCTTCGCCTTCGCTTTCCTCTTCACCATCTTGCCCTTCAGCATCTTCCTCCTCCTTTGGCTTGCTTCTCATCTCCTCTTCCGCGCGCCAGGATTGGCTATCCGGCATATTGCCCAAGACTCCCCCCAGATGCAAAAGGAGCCGTTCAATTCCGCCAGGAAGCCAGAGTACGAGCTTGCCGGCTGCGCTGCCGGCCAAAATCGAGAGAAGGACGGCTAAAACCGCTGCTGCAATGGCCGCAGGCTCTGCCGCCCTGCCTATGCCAAATATCCCATTCAGCATCACCCATGCAGTTTCTATCCCACCCATGCCTGCATTGATGGCGCAGGGCACTGTTTATGGTTCGTGGACAGTTGGGCATTATTGTGCCAGGTAGCCCAGGTGAATGCCGCCGCTAGGCAAGCCAAAATCCACGTCGGAGTATCTTTAAGTATTATTAAATGATATTAATTTTCTTTAATTTTTTGGTAACTGTTTAGCTCCGCCGATAGTTTCATAGATTTTCGCTTGCTTATTTTACCGCGACCATTATGCGCTGCGAAAATTGCTCCAAGCTTGAGCAGCGGATTATCCAGTTGGAGAAGCTTGTGGCAGAGCTTCAGAGAAGGCTGGACCGCTATGAGAATTCAAGTACTCCGCCATCAGCTGGCGGAAGTTATCCCAAGCGGGAACCATCTGGAAAATCACCTGGTGCCCAGCAGGGGCATGTTGGGACAACAAGGGCGCAGAAGAAACCTGATGAAGTCAGGGATGCCCCTCCTCTCACAAAATGCCCTGAATGTCATCATGCGCTTGGAGACCCAATAGGCTCAATTCCCTACATTTTCGAGGACATACCTCCAATCCCATCAGCTAAAACTACCCAAATCAATCAAGGCGTCTATGAATGCCCCGGCTGCGGAGAAATCCTTATCGCTGAGGATCCCCAATGCCCGAAGTCAGGCAGATTTGGCTTCAATCTCATTGCGGAAGCAGTCATGATGAGGTTCGAGCAGAGGCTCCCTCTGCGCAAAATACAGCAGGCGCTGCGCATCCAGTTCAAGTTGGACATGTCGCCTGCCTCAGTCTGGGGGCTCATCAAGAGGGCAGCCGCGGCAGGAGAGAAGGAATACAACAAAATCTTCAGGGAGATGTACAAACAGCACGTGGTGAATGCAGACGAAACCAGCCGCAACGTGAATGGGAAATTGCGCTGGCTGTGGGTGTTCATCTCAGCCAAGGCTATCCTTTACCTGGCTGGCAGAGGCCGCGGAAGGAAAGTCATCGAAGAAGTGCTTGGAGAGGATTTCAAGGGCATCGTTGGCTGTGATGGCTGGAAGCCCTACACATTCATCAAACTGCTCCAGCGCTGCTGGGCTCACCTGTTGCGTGAATCCAAGACGTTGTCTCAGAGGCTCAGGGGGGCAGCAGCCGAAAGAATCCATGCATCACTCAAGGAATTGTTCAAAACTGCTGATAATGCACGAAAAGCAGTATTGTCTGCCGCTGAGAGACAGAGAATTCATGACAAACTGAATCAGGCGCTCCTGAGTGTCATCCAACTTGCCAAGGAGCATAAGAAAACCTTAAAGTTTGGAGAGAAAATTGAGAATGGAACGGGACACTGGTTCACAGCAGTTCTCCATCCAGAGGTGGAGCTCACCAACAATGTTGCAGAGAGGGCTTTGCGTGAGTCAGTCATTCAGCGCAAAATCAGCGGCAGCTTGCGCTCAGATGACGGAGTTCATGCAATGGAAGTCCTCATGACTTTGCTGGCAACATGGAAATTGCGTGGAAAAAATCCGAGGCAGATGCTGCTAAAGACGCTTCAAGGAAGCTGAACAGATACATTTTTTGTGCGCTGGAGCGGATTTCAGCGTTTGGAATCGAAGAGCGCCCGCATATCCTTCAGGTCGAGCGTGAGGGTGCCGGTTTCCTGCGCAAGCTTCAGGCAGCCTTCGGTGAAGCCGTTCTTTGAAACAAGGACAAAGCGCCTTTTGCCCGGGCGGTTGACAAGAGACGCCTTTTTCATGAGGCTTTCAAGCACGTCCCTGCCGGCCAGATCAGCAGTCCATTTCACTTCCCCGAGCACAAGCTCGCCCTTGTTCTCGAAAACGATGTCAATTTCATTCCCCCGCTTGTCCCACCATGAGCCTATCTTTTCGAAATCCAGCTCAAGGTTGCCGATTTTGCTGCCGTTGTAGGCTTTGAAAAGCTCGATTGCCACGCGCTCGTATTCCGGTCCAACATAGGAGCCGAGCTGCTCCATTATGGTTTGGAGCGCCTTGTCAGTGCGCTCAAGCTCGAGAAGGGAAGCCTGGTTCAGGACAAACCTGTACCAGAAGCGGAAGAAATTGTCCCGGAGAACATAGCGGCCGGCATTCTTGCGCCCGAACATGGGGTCCTTCTTTTCCACGAGCCCGAGCAGATTGTCAAGGGAAGAGAGGTAAACCGGAAGGCTTGCCTGCTCCACCCCAACCGCATCGGCAATTTCCTTGACCGTCTGCTTTCCCGCCGCTATGGCGTGGAGTATGGAATTGTAGCGGGCGATTTTCCTAAGCTCGAACTCGAGGAGGTTTTTGGGCTCTTCCCGCAGGGGCGCCGCTTTCTGAAGCACGGTTTTCTCTATTGCTTTGGCCAGGTCATGGCTGTCTGCTTTTGCAAGCTCAAGGTAATAGGGCGTGCCGCCGAAAACGGCAAACCATTCGACTTTTTTCTCCTCGCTGAGAGCAGGGAACATCTGCCTGAAATCCGAGTAAGTGAAGGGCTGCAGCTGCATCTGCCCAGTTTTGCGCCCGTAGAGGGCCCCCGCGCCACGGAGTGCAATTTTGGTCATCATGCCTATCGAGGAACCCACGAGTATCAGCATTATTTTACCGTTCTTAAGGCGGCTGTCCCACTGGTTCTGAAGCTGGGTTATGAATGCCGGCGCGGTAATTTTTGTCCTCTGGAACTCGTCGATGACGACGCAGATTTTCCCCTTCTGCGCCGTTGCGTCAAGGTAGGAGAAGAAATCTTTCCAGTCCACGATTTTGACGCTGTCGCCTGCCTGTTCGAGTATGTCGCTGGAAAAATCTTTCTTTATCTGACTCTCCTCCTGCGTGTTCACAAACAGGTAAAGCGCTTTGGACTTGTCGCCGATGCCATCCATGAATTTCTTTACGAGGCGCGTCTTCCCCAGCCTGCGCCTCCCGTACAGGATTATGAGCTCGCCCTTTGTAAGGCCCTCCCATCGCTTAGCAAAATAATCAAGCTCCTCTTTTCTGCCATAGAACTCTTCGTTTTGCTGCTTCATGTTTTCCCTCGTATCTCCTATATTACTATAATTACGATAATAGTTCTACTATAATCATATTTATAATTGTATGCCAAGAGAGTCTACTTGTTCTGATGCCTTTGTGGCTTGAGTTGTGCGGAGCGCCAGGTCAATGCCTATGCTCCCGCAGTGGTCGAGATTGTTCTTTGTTATGAAGTAGGGCGCCCAGCCGCCGGCGCATCTGCGGCCCCGGGGTTGCGCTCATTTTCCTTTTCATTAATCTACATTATCCAATCGTTTGCCAAACCGCCTGCGTATGCCACGAGTATGTAGCGGAGTATTTTTCCCGCGCAGGCGGATAGCAGGAACTGCCACATCGGCATTTTTATCGCGCCTGAGACTATCCCGGCAATGTCGAAGAGCGGATTTGGAATGAAAGCCAGGGCGAATATGGCAAACGGCCCGTATTTTGAAATTTGCTCCTTGTGCGACCGGTATATCCTGGTGCGCGTGGCAGCGCCGCGGCCCGCGTATCCGGCAAGATATCCTGATATTTCGCCTATGCCCGAGCCTGCGCCCGCGGCTATCCCCACAAAGAGCGGGTTGAGGTAGGCGCCCATTGCGAACACGACTGCAAAGCCCGGAAGCGGAAGCAGGACTGTTGCGGAGGAAATCAGGGAGATGAGGAAAATGCCCGCATAGCCCATCTGGCGGAAAGCCTCGACCTGCGAGAAGAGGAACACCGCAAGGGCGCTGATCGCTATCGCGCCTGCAAGCGAAAGCAGATTATCCTTTGAAAAAAGCTCGCCATCTTCCCTATTGACCATGGGGGTCTATTGCTCGTTACGCTCTTATTTATATTCTTTAACCCCGAAGGGAATGGCAGGGGTGAAGCGATGTCGCTTTACAAGGAAATATTGCCTGTGATGATAATTTTCCTGATGTTCGCCATTGCTTTTTATGCCGAGCCTCGGGTGGTGACCGATGCGAACGGCATGCTCTTGAACTACCCCTCGCTTGGCAATTCCTCCCCCAACCTGTCGGAAAAGGTGGTGGGCATCTACCTCATGCCCGTTCTTGCGCTGGTGGTGTATGTCGCGCTTTTGCTCATCCCAAGAATCGAGGTGTACCACAAGAACCTGGAGGACTTTGCTGACCAGTTCTGGGGCTTCAAGGTCATACTTGTATTCGCAATGGGCGTCATATATGTTTCGTTGCTCCTCCCCAACCTCGGCTTTTTCACAAGGCTCGACCCTGCGCTGATCATAGTGGCAGCGGTTTCCATGATATTCTTCTACGTGGGATACATGCTCAATTTCACAAAGAGGAACTTCTTTGTGGGCATAAGCACCCCGTGGACTCTTGCGGATGAGAAAGTATGGGAAAAGACCAACAAGCTGGGCGGCAAGCTCTTCTGGATATGCGGCGCGCTTGCGCTTGTTTCGCTGGTTTCGCCTGCGGACGGCAGGCTGTGGTGGATATTGCTTCCCGTCGTGCTGGTGGCTATCGGGACGTTCTTCTATTCGCTTCAGGAGTACAAGAAAACCAAGGCGATCCACGAGAGCAGGCGCAAGAAGAAAAAGTGATTGCCCTTTACTTTCATTTCTGCGTCTTGATTGGCACAGGGCACTTCATCTCGTTGTACTTTGAATAGTGCTCGGCGTATTTTATGAAGCGGGAAATCGAGCGCATGGCGGACGAGGGCGAGGCATAGGTTGGAATGCCGTAGCTTTCCAGTATGCGCTTGTGCATTTCTGTGTACTCGCCACCAGTGCAGACAGCTATAATGGGCTTTTTCTGAAGATCAGAGGCGCGGATGGCTATGTTCACCACCGAGCTGTCTATTGCGGCTGTCTGGAAAAGTATGATGAGCAATATGACGTCCACACTTTCATCCTTCATCAGGGCATTTATGGCTATTTCGTAGCGGTGCGAGTCTGCGTCCCCTATTATGTCCAGCGGATTCCTGGCGTTCGCATAGGGAGGAAGGGATGCCTTGAGCTGCGCAACCGTCTCCTCGGAGAATTTGGACAGCTGCAGCCCCTCGTCCTCAATCGAGTCTGTGGCAAGCACGCCCATTCCGCCGCCGTTCGTGATTATCCCGATCCGGTTTCCGCAGGGGAGCACCTGGTCGAATATTTTTGCAAAGTCGAATAGCTGCTCCAGAGTCTGCGCCTCAATCATCCCTGACTGCTTGAATGCCGCCCTGTAAGCCTCTGATGAGCCTGCAAGCGAGCCTGTGTGCGACTTTGCAGCCTCTGCGCCGGCAGCGCTCTTGCCTGCCTTAATCACCACCACGGGCTTTTTCCGGGTGATCCTCCTTGCGACCTCAAGAAGCCTCCTGCCGTCCTTAACCCCTTCGAGGTAAACCACGATTATCTGCGTGCCCTTGTCGGTCGCTAGGTACTCCAATAAATCGCACTCATCCACCACTGCCGCATTCCCGTATGAAACGAACTTGTTCATTCCGATTCCTGCGCGCGAGGCAAGGTCCACGATGCAGCCCCCCACTGCGCCTGACTGGGAAATGAAGGAAATTGGCCCCACGCGGGGCCTGCCAAGCTTGTATATGGGAAGGAATACCGAGTCCACCCGCGAGGCAGGCGTGATCACACCCATGCAGTTTGGGCCTATGAGGGCCATGCCGTACCTGTTGGCGATTTCCGCAAGCTTTTTTTCACCCTTGTGATTGCCCACCTCGGAAAATCCTCCGCTTATGAGCACCACGCCCTTTATCCCCTTTTTCCCGCACTCCTCAAGCGCGCCTGCGACCGCTGCTGCGGGTATTGCAATCACCGCGGAGTCGACCTTTTCCTTTATTTCAAGCACCGACTTGTAGGCCTTTAAGCCCAGTATTTCCTCTGCGTTCGGGTTTATTGGGTAAACTTTGCCTCCGAACCCGCCGTCGATGAAGTTCTTGACAATCACGTGGCCGATCTTGTTCGGCTCGCGGCTGGCGCCTATCACAGCTATGCTTGAGGGCTTGAAGACTGCGTCCAGATTCCTGATTTTCTGCGGGATTTTTTCCAATTTTCCACCAAGCCTTTTTTCCATCTAGTAAAGTATCCTCATGTCCACTGCCACGCATCCCTTTTCGTCTGCCATGAGCGGGTTGATGTCGAACTCGGAGGGGTTTTCGCCCTGAAGCAGTTTGGAAGCCGATATCAGCGCATTTATCAGGGCAGCTTTGTTGACGGGCTTCCTTCCCCTTGCGCCTTCCAGTATGGAATGGGAGCGAAGCTCGGATATCATCTCAGCAGCGTCCTCGGCAGTTATCGGGCAGACGCGGAAGGTGACGTCCTTGTACACCTCCACGAAAATGCCGCCCATTCCAAGCATTATGAGCTGGCCGAACTGGGGGTCCTTTTTGCCTCCGATGATCAGCTCCACCGCGCCCTTGCCCACCATTTTCTGCACCAGCACTCCCTCGGTTTTTACCCCCTTGAAGCGCTCCATCAGCGTTCCGTAAGCCTTCTCTGCCTCATGGGAGGAGCCTATGCCCACGACCACCCCTCCCTTGTCGGTTTTGTGGAGCGCATCCGGCGAGACGATTTTCATCGCCACTGGAAAGCCGATTTCCGCAGAGGCCGATATTGCCTCATGGGGCTTGCGAACCAGCTTGTAGGGCGCAACGGCTATTCCGTATTTTGAAAGCAGGGAAAAGTCAATCATGAATTCAACCGCTACACTTTGGTTATTGAAAGGTATAAAGCGCCGATGAATATCGCCAGCACCACCAAGGCAAGGATGGCGTAGGGCGCGTATTCCGACAGGTAGTGCTCCAGCTTGGAGAAGAAACGCCTTCTTTTTTCAAGCTCCTTGATCTCCTTTTCCGTAAGCTGCCTCCTGTGGTGCTCGTGGTGGCGATGCTCGTGCGGCTTGTGCTCGGGCTCGTCCTTGAGGATGTGCAGCACGTCCTCCTTTTTCTCCTGAAGTTCCACGTCCTCGGGGTTGACCCAGGGGGGCGCGGACGCGGGATGGTCCGCCCTTGGGGGAAGCTCCTCTGTCTCCTCGGAAGAAGCGGGCCTGATGGTCTGGGGCGCTTCCTCAGTAGGAAGCTTTTGCTGGACACGGACCCCTCCGACCGAATTGAAGCCCTGCTCGGTGAGCATGAATGAGACCTTGGCTGAGCGGACAGTGTAGTCAATGAAGCCCTGCGAGGCGAGCTTGTTCAGGTGGATTGAGAGGTCGGCAGCGCGGATGTTGAGCTGGGAGGTGAGCGACTCGAGCTCCTTTGCACCGCCTGCCAGGGCGTGCAGGATTGCATTGTCAAGCGCGTCAATCGGCTCCTTCCCGCGCTGCTCGGCAACCTGCAGAATGCTGTTTCCGGCGTCTGTGAGCGTGACTTTGGAAATGCCTCCCACCGAGGACTCAATGTCTATGTAGCCCTTGATCTTTATTGTGCCAAGCAGGTTTGCAGTCTCGAAAAAAGAGGTGTTGATTATGCCTCCGAACTTCTCGACCGATGAGTCGGCGTCCACCCTTTTGAGGATGACCAAATCCAGAAAATTAAGCTCGTTCATCATCGTTAATTTTAGCCTCAACTTTTAAGAATGTAGGTGCTCGCTCAATCAGCTGGAAGCCATAAGCGGACTTCATTCGGGTGTGGATACGGCGGACACCCCAGCACCACCCATGCCACAGAAATCGACTCATATGGTGGCACTGAGCGGTGGAACCACCGGCAGAGAGGTCTGCGCATCTTTTTATAGAGAAAAAGAACAAGAAAACCGTGGGCATACAGACGAGGGCATTCAAATTCCGTATCTACCCAACAAAGCAGCAGGAAAAGCATCTTCTTTATCACATTCACCTTTCAAAGGAACTCTGGAATTCCCTGCTTGCAAAAAACAAGGAGAAATATTGGGAAGAAGACAGATTCCTATCCAAATCCGAAATGCAGCTGATGATCAAGAAAAGCGACTTGTATTCCCAAACTGCGCAAGTTCTATCTCACAGGCTGCACAACGCAATCCGAAAAAAAACAGACGCAAAAAAACAGGGGATAACATGCGGCTTTCCGCGCTTCAAATCATTTGACAGGATGAAAAGCCTGAATTATCCCCAATTTGGATTTTTCCTTGGGCAGAAACTGAAGGTGACTCCTTTTGGGGAAATCTGCATAGTCAAGCACAGGCAAATGGAGGGCAGGATTAAGACGCTGACACTCAAAAGGGAATCTTCAGGAAAGTGGTTTGCAATATTCTGCGCCGAAAAAGAAAAGCAAGCCCCGGAACAACACACAGGGCCAGCAGTTGGATTAGACCTGGGCCTGACGAATTTCGCAGCCCTTTCAGACGGAACAATGGTTAAAAATCCTCACCATTTTGGGAAATGGGCGAAAAAACTGGGAGTTGCACAGAGGCGCCTTTCAGCAAAAAAGAAAGGCGGCAAAAATAGGCTGCGTGCAAAGCTGAAAGTGGCGAAACTTTCCGAAAAAGTGGCAAATAGCAGGCTTGACTTTCTTCAGAAAACTGCCAAAAAACTGCTTTCTTCCTATTCATTCATAGCTTTGGAAAAACTGCGGATTCAGGACATGGCACAACAAAAATATGGGAAATGGATAAATGACGCTTCATGGGGAATGTTCACAAACATCCTTGGCTACAAGGCGGAGGAAGCCGGTTGCCAGCTGGTTTTTGTGGATCCGAAAAACACAACAAAGGAGTGCAGCGCTTGCGGTACACTTGTTGAGAAAACACTGCAACAGAGGCAGCATGTCTGCCCAAATTGCGGGCTCAAGATTGACAGGGATACAAACGCGAGCATAAACATACTTAATCGAGCTACGGCAGGGATTGCCGGAAGTAACGCTTGTGGAGATGGTGAAAAAAGAACACCGTCATTGAAGCAAGAAGCCCAAGCCTTCGGGCAAGGAGTAATTCACTAGCTTATCTCATCGGTCCAAGGCGATAGACTGCCTTTAAAGCCTTAAGCGGGCAAGGAGAAGCCATGGAAATTTCATTTTTGGGCGCAGCGCAGGAAGTCGGCAGGAGCTGCATGCACCTTTCGGGAAGCGACCAGATAATGCTGGACTGCGGGCTCAAGATACACGCAAGCGAGAACTTTCCCATGGATCCGCCCAGAAGGCCGGATTTTGTGGTGGTGTCGCACGCCCACCTGGACCACACGGGCTTCCTTCCGGCGCTTTACAGGCACGATCGGCCCGAGCTCATCTGCACCCCGCCCACGCTTGCAATGGGCGAGCTTATCATAGCAGACTCCATGAAAATAATGGCGCACAGGGGCGAGTTCCCCTACCGAGCGCAGCACGTCAAGCGCATGCTTTCCGCTGCCACCAAGCTTTCCTATCGGAAATGGTACGAGCTTGGCGACTCCACGCTTTCCTTTTACCAGGCAGGCCACATACCGGGCGCTGCAATGGCTGAGATAAATACAGGGGGGAAGAGGATACTTTACAGCGGGGACTTCAAGCTGGAGGGCACGCACACCACCTTCCCCTCGGAATTCGCCCCGAAAAACCCCGACGTTCTCATAATGGAAAGCACCTATTCCGACCGCGACCATCCGCCAAGGAAGGAGCTGGAAAGGGAATTCAAGGAAAGGCTGGACAAGATCTTGGGCGAAGGAGGCACTGTGCTCCTGCCAGCATTCGCAATCGGAAGGACGCAGGAGCTGGTGCGCATTGTCAGGACCGCAAACAGGGACGTGGACATCTGGATTGACGGAATGGGCTGGAAGGTCAGCGAAATGGTTTCTCACTTCTCCTCTTACATGAACGAGTTCAAGAAACTCCGCGCTGACTTGGACTCCTGCAAGCCGGTGCTGCACAAGAAGGACAGGGATAAAGTCCTGAAAAGGCCCTGCGTTATTATTGCTACCGCGGGCATGCTGCAGGGCGGGCCCGCGCTTTCCTACCTTCTCCGGCTGGGTCCCGAGTCGCACGCGATTTTCACGGGCTACTGCGTGCCTGAAACAAACGGCTACAACCTGATCAACAAGGGCTTTGTGGAGTATGACGGGGTACAAATCAAGCCCAAGGCGTCGCACTCCTATCTTGACTTTTCAGCGCACGCCGGGAGAAGCGAGCTTTTCGAGCTTGCCAAAGAAATGTCACCGCAGAAGATATTCTGCGTGCACGGTGACAGGTGCGTGGACTTTGCAGAGGAGCTGAAGGTCGAGGGATACGACGCCCATGCCCCTGCGCTTGGGGAAACCGTGAAGATCTGAATTTTCCTTCCCTGGAAAGGAATAATTATTAAGGCGGGGCGGGAAGGACAGCGCATAGGGGTGGCGCCATGGTAGGGGAGAACATTTCTTCTGTTGACACGAAAGGCAGGGTGCTCATTCCGCAGGGCCTGCGGGACGCGCTTTCCCTCAAAGCCGGCGAGCGGGTGATACTGGAGCTTGACACCGCGACAAAGACGATTCATCTTTCCCCTTCGCATGAAAAGAAGCTTCTTCGCCTTCAGATAATGCTGGACGACAAGCCGGGGTCGCTTGCCTCAGCCGCAACCTCACTTGCCGAGATGGGCGTGGATTTGGTGAACACCCACTCGCACTCGTCCGACAGGGGGGAAAAGGCGGTCTGGACAGTGGACTGCAACCCTGGCAAGGCAACTGTGCAGGACATAAAAGCCAACCTTGGCAAGGTCTGGGCAAAGCTGCTTTCAGCAGAGTGGGAATAGTTTCCCCGACGCCTGATTCTTAAGTGGGTTATTAGTGGGATTTAAAAACATGACTAAAAGACCAAGCGATAGCCTTAAATATTGTTTGGGTGGGAATAGAGTGGGACTAAGGAATATGGCAAAGGGAATAATTGCAGAAAACCAAACAACCAAAAAAAATCTGGAAGCCATTAGGGGAAAATTCAACAGGCTCCTGGCTTCGAAAAAGCCGAGTGTCAACAAGGCGGAGAAGCTTTTAGGGGAAGTCAGGCTGCTCTACAATGATCCTGATATGAAGGACAAGGCGGTTGTGCTCGCAGGGGAAATCGACTCATTCAAACGCATGAACAAGCCTGGTCCTGAGACGATTGTGATATGCTAGAATGGAGAGGATAATGATGGTGTATAAGGGGGCAAAGGCAAGGGGTCTGCTTCACATCATTGCCAGTGAGGACGCTGCCTCTTTCTTCTTCTGACCCAGAGCCTCTTTTCAGAAGGCCGAAAGCCCCATCCTGCGAGGAAGCTGTCTCTGAGATCATCCGCAAGATAAAGGAGAAAGGCGACGCTGCGCTTGTTGAGTACGCAAAGAAATTTGACGGTCAAAAGGAAGGCTACAAGATCAGGGTGCCAAAGGATAATATTGAGAAATCCGCAAGAAAAGTGCCGAAAGAAGTGCTTGAGGCGCTTAGGTTTGCCGCAAAAAACATTGAGGAAGTGAGCAGGAAAACAAAGCCAAATGACAGGAAAGTGTTGGCGAAGTTTGCGAACATAACGCAGAAATTCGTGGCCCTTGCGTCAGTAGGAATTTATGCGCCTGGCGGCAGGGCGGCTTACACTTCTTCTGTGCTGATGTGCGCAATCCCCGCCAGAGTGGCTGGCGTAAGAAGAGTTGTGCTGTGCTCGCCCCCCCCTGTTTCGGATGCAGTGTTGGCTGCAGCCTATTTGACTGGAATTGACGAAGTCTATGCAGTTGGCGGAGCGCAGGCAATTGCTGCGATGGCGTATGGAACAGAAACAGTTCCGAAAGTGGACAAGATAGTGGGACCTGGCAACCAGTATGTTACAGAGGCAAAGCGGCAGGTGCGTGGCAACGAGACCGATATTGACATGCTGGCAGGCCCCACAGAAGTATTCATTGTGGCTGATGGCTCCGCCAAGGCAAACTGGATTGCTGCCGATATGATTGCGCAGCTTGAACACGGAGTTGACTCTGCTGCTATTGTGATTACAACTAATGAAATGGCTGGGAAAACGGTTGAGGAGCTGGAGAAGCAAGTGGATGACTTGCCAAGGAAGGAAATCGTGATGCAGAGCATGAAGAACTCCACTATCCTCACAACGGACTTTGCTGATTTTCAGGCGGTGGCTGATGCAATTAACCAATACGCGCCCGAGCACCTGGAACTTCAGACAAAGGCGAATGGGAAGCTGCTAGCGCTAGTGAGGAATGCTGGCGCGGTGTTCCTGGGGGAACGGTCGTGCGAGGCGTTCGGGGACTATTGCGCCGGTTCCAATCACGTGCTCCCTACAGGAGGCTCGTCAAGGTTTTCCTCTGGATTATCGGTTTCGGATTTCATGAAATGCATTGAAGTGGTTGAGGTGAAGGATGCGAAAGCACTGGTCAAGGCAAGTGCTGCGCTTGGAAGAATTGAAGGGCTGGAGGGACACGCAAGAAGCGCTGAGAGGAGGCTGGGAAAATGAGCAAAATTGAAAAATTGGCAAAGAAGGAGATTGCCGAGCTTAAGCCATACACCTCTGCCCGCGACTTGTACAAGTCGGCAGAGGCATTCATGGATGCCAATGAGAATGCCTTTGGAGGAAGCGTGGGGCCTGTAGAGGAGGTGCAGCTCAACCGCTATCCTGACCCTGATCAGAATGAGCTAAGAGGCGAGCTTGCCGCCTATGCAGGCGTAAAAAAGGAGAATGTGCTTGTGGGCAATGGTTCGGACGAGATAATTGATCTTTGTGTCAGGGCTTTTGTTGATAAGAAAGACAATGTCATTTCGCTTGAGCCTGGCTACTCCATGTATGGCGTTTGCGCAAAAGCAGAGGGCGCTGAAGTGAGGGAAGTTTTGCTTGATTCCAATTTCCAGCCTGACTTGGGGACCATTGCCGCTGCAACCGATGAAAATACAAAAATGGTGTTTGTGGTTTCGCCGAACAGCCCGGTTGGCGTGCCTGTGAAAAGGGAGCTGATAGAGAGGCTGTTGGAAAAATCAGCAGCAATAGTTTTTATCGACGAGGCATACATTGAGTTCGGAGGGGAGAGTTGTGTTGGACTTGTGGAAAAATACGAGAACCTCATAATTTCCAGAACGTTTTCCAAGGCATGGGGGCTTGCCGGCCTGCGCGTGGGGTACATGATTGCAAACGAGGAAATGATTGCCCTGGTCAGGAGACTGAAACAGCCATACAACGTGAATGCGCTTTCCGCTGCCTTGGCTATCAGGGCGCTGCGAAGCGGAATCGTAAAGATGGAGGAGAACCTTGCCAAGATGAGGGCTGAAAGGAAGTGGCTGGCTGAGAAGCTGAAGGAAATTGGATTTTCAGTTTTTCCTTCTGAGTGCAATT
>Ga0209211_10006116_pt1 | contig 17600 bp, 15 predicted proteins | sample RifGroA2_FD_183992 | JGI IMG/M metagenome (GOLD analysis project Ga0209211, IMG submission 183992) | Groundwater microbial communities from Rifle, Colorado, USA - Groundwater A2 (SPAdes) (version 2) | ecosystem: Environmental > Aquatic > Deep subsurface > Groundwater | place: Rifle, Colorado... | reverse complement strand
TATCATAACAAGAAATGCCATTATCTCAACCCTGCCTAGAATCATCAGGGAGATGAAGAGCCATTTCAAGCCATCTGCAAGTGAAGGCGAGATTATACCGACGCTCAACCCCGTTGTTGCAACAGCAGACGTTGTTTCAAACAAAGAGTCCACAAAGCTGAAGCCGTATGAGCTGACTGCTGCTGCCGAGCCAAGTATAACTGCTGCCATCAGGATTATCAAGATAAGCGAATGAATTATCTCTCCATTGGAATACTCTCTTCCAAATAGCCTTACGACCGAATTTTTTTCAGTTATGCTGTCAATAACTGCCTTTTTTATTGATTTAAAAAGCAGGATAAGCCTGTAAATTTTTATCCCGCCGGCTGTTGAAAAGCTTGCGCCGCCTATGAACATAAGAACTATAAGGAATAGCTTGAGCTGGTTGCTGAATTCCCCAAGCGGAAGATAGCTAAATCCCGTTGTGGTTGTTGCGCTTACAACATGGAATAGTGAATCAAAAAAACTCAGATTAAAAACAAGGTTTACAACTGCCACAGCTATAGTTATTATTATTATGAAAATAGGTATTTCTGATTTTATGAACTCTTTGAATTTAAGCCTAAAAATCTCTGCAACAACCACAAAATTTGAAGCGCCAAATAACATGCTTATGATCAAGATGAAATTAAGCGGAAAGGCAGTCGCTGAGGCTGCTATATCATTTACAGGGCTAAATCCGCCTGAACTTAATGCAGAGAAGATGAATGACGCCAGAGTAACGATATCTTTATATCCAAAAAAGAATGCTATGCCCCCCATGATAACACTGTACGAGAGATATATCAGAAGAATTATAATGAAAGTCCTTTTTATTTTATGGTTTCCTCCAAGCCCCATGCTCCTTGAGAATTCCCTAAGCTTATCATCGGGGTAGAAAAAAGCTAAAAGTATAAGCACTATTCCTATCCCGCCTATAAACTGGGTAAGAGATCTATAGAGCATGATTGATTTTGGGATGGCTGCAACATCAGTTATCATAGAAAACCCCGTTGTGGTAAATCCTGATGCTGATTCAAAAATGCTGTCTGTAATCCTACTGTATAAACTGCCATTAAATGCATTCACATAAAAGTAAGGTATCGCCCCGATTATACTTAAAAAGACAAAAACAAGCACTATTAGGCTGCAGGACTGCCTGAATGAAAGTGTTTTTCTTTCACATAAAGCATTTAAGACAAAACCCAAGGCAAAAAATGCTGTCGCTGTTATTAAGAGTGATATTATTGCAGAAGTTTCATTGAGCGCAAAAGATGTTACGATAGGGATTATCGTAAGCCCTCCAGTCATCTGCAGGACAAAACCCATATTAGCCAAGATTGCTTTCATTGTCTGCTCCGTGAATTATATAGCTGCATAAAAATTGAATAGTTCAAAGGATATAAAAAGTTTTTGATGCCTGATAATTCTTTTAAATAACACAAACATTTAAAAAAAACTAGATATGTATATTTAATATGGAACCAAATCTTATTGGACAAATCCTGCTGAAATTCCTTATAATACTGATAGCTGCAAAGTTAGCAGGATGGGCATGCCACCGCCTTAAGCAGTCAGCGGTTTTAGGAGAGCTGCTTGTCGGAATGCTTCTTGGAGTAAGCCTGTTTAACATTATAACGCCAGAAATAAAGGAAATTTTTACTTTTTTAGCTGAATTTGGAGTAATAATATTGCTTTTTGAAGTCGGCTTGGAGTCAAATATATACAAATTGCTTAAGGTTGGGCTTGCATCCACCTTAGTTGCTGTTGTTGGAGTTGTATTGCCGTTTTTTATGGGATTTTTTTTGTTCCAGTCTCTTGGCTATTCTGCCTTGGTTTCGATGTTTGTTGGCGCTACTCTGACAGCTACCAGCGTTGGAGTTACAATGAGAATATTTTCTGAAAAAAATGCTATAGACTCAAATGAAGGAAAGGTTATCTTAGGAGCGGCTGTCATTGATGATGTTTTAGGCCTGATAATCTTATCCGTGCTTGCAGGCATTGTTGAATTTGGAAAGGTTTCATTTTTTAATATTGGCAAGATATCATTGTTTTCTATTTTGTTTTTGGCAGGCTCTATTTATTTAGGAATTAAAATCGCGCCTTATCTGCTTAAATTAGCTAAGAATTTTGAGGTTAAGAGGACGTATGCAATAACCGCGATAGTGTTTGCATTTGGCCTTGCCTATGTTGCGAATTGGATAGGTTTGGCTACAATAGTCGGGGCATTTGCCGCTGGATTGATTCTGGAAACAAGAGAGGATAAAGACAATATAAGGGAAAGGATAAGGCCGCTGGCAGATGTTTTTGTCCCAATATTTTTTGTCAATGCCGGAATGCTTATGGATGTAAAGGCTTTGGCTGATACTGCTATTTTAGGGCCTTTGCTTATGCTGTTTTTTATTGCAGCCTTGGGAAAAATTTTAGCGGGCTTTGCAGCATTTAAGGTAAAGGCAAAGAAGCTGGTTATAGGAATAGGGATGATACCGCGAGGGGAAGTAGGCATTATTTTCGCTACTTTTGGACTGGCTAATAAAATAGTGACGGCAGAGATTTATGCATTGCTAGTTGTTGTGATAATGCTCACTACCTTTGTGGCTCCTCCTTTGTTGAGCTGGAGCATGAAGGCGATTGAGGCGGAGCATTGAGTTTCTTTGGGCACGAAATCTTTTTTTAGGATTAATTCGTAGCTTAGAATTGATTTATGGCTTTCCCCTTAGGTGATAGAGCTTTTCAAAAACTTTATATATACCACCTATTTACCTACTATATATGGAGATACGAAATATTCAAAGGACGGGCGATATGCATTACCTTTACCTCCCTACTGCATGGTGCAGGGAGCATAAGATAGGCTCTAAATCCAAGGTAAGCATTGAGCAGGCAAGCGACGGCAAGCTGGTAATATACCCGCAAATAACCCTTGACAAGCCAAAGCACCTTAAGTTTGACATTTCTGAAGATGAGGAAGAGATAATCCATAAGCTGGTTGTTTCTGCATATATCCATCCCGTGGCGTCATTTGAAATAAACCTGGAAAAGGAAATGGACCTTACAAAGCTCCTTAACCAGAAAAGGCTTATAAGCCTGGAATCTGTCGAGATTGACAAAAACCAGATAACCTCAAATGGCACTGTAACTGTTTCTGACCCTGAATCTTTGCTGAAAACAATGGTGAAGAAAATTAAGAACATGATCATCATAATGCAGAAGAGCTACGATAAGGAGCTTATTGAGAGGTATGAAGATGAGATTGACAGAAGCAAGATGCTGATAGATAAGTCAGTTATAGAATCCCTGACTATAGGGAAAACTTCCAAGCTGAAGACCATTGAACTATATTACATCTCGCTTATATCCAAAGAGCTGGAAAGAATGGTTGACAGGCTCATATGCCTTGACAACAGCAACCAAAAATTTCTTGATGTAATCACCAAGCCAATTGAGATGCTTCAGGGAATATTGCAAAATCCGGACGCGCTTGACCAAGATAGCGCAATACAGTTTGCAAAAGCTGCCTTGATTAAGATAGATGACATCAAGAATGACAGCAAAGGCACCAAGGCTTATGATATTATGGGGAGGATAAAGCAGCATTTGATTACTGTAAGCGAGGTAATAATGGATTGGATGGTTACAATAGAAATGCAGGATTGATCGCGGGGCTAAACTAAGTATTTTTTATAGGCTATTTACATAACGTTATTAAGCCTTTCCAAAAGCCCGTTTTCGAAGCTTTTTGGCAAACTATTTATAGCCTAAATATAGCGTAGGCAGGATATAGGGATTATAGCATAAAAAGTATATAACGGAGAAACAATTAGATGAAAACTTTTGGTGGGATTAATGCAAGAGAATAAGGAAACTGAAATCTTAATCAGCATCAGGGAATCTGAGGCTGCATTTGAGGAAATACTGAAAAAGGCGCAGGCAGAAAAGGATGCTATCTTAAAAAGCGCGCAAAAAGAGGCAGATGATACTCTTAGGGCAAGCGCTGAAGAAATAAAAAAATCTCAGGAAAGGAAAATAAGCGAGCTTAACTCTAAATTTGATTCTATAAAAAAAGAAAAGATTGAAGATAGCGCAAAGCAAATCGGGCAGCTTGAAGTGAAATCTGAAAAGAATATGGAAAAAGCTGTTGAGCTTATTATAGCCAAGATAGAGGAAATGATATGAATGCTTAGGCCGTATGATATGGGCAGGGTTATTGTAACCGGGCCTAACAGTGTGCAGGAAAGCGTGATTAGGGAGTTTTATAACTTGAGAGTATTGCATATAGTTGAGCACTCAAGGAATGAGCTTGCAGATATAGGGCAGCCATTTGGGAACTCAAATAAGCTTTCTGAAATCATTGTAAGGGTAAGGTCTGTTATAAGCTTACTGGGCATCAGAAAAGGGGATAAAATTTCTGAAATTAAAAGCGGGCTATTCGAGATAGACCGAACTTCCAAAAAAATTGCTGAGGACGTAAACAAAAACAATGAAGAGATTAGAAGGATAGACGAGCTGAGCGCAAGAAACAGCGCTATGCTTAATGAGCTGAACTTGATTAGGGAGATAAGCCTGCCAATAGTGGCATTTAAGCCCTACAGGACGCTGGATGTTATCACAGGATTTGCCGGCGATGCGTATGACGCCGAATACTTAGGCAGCTCTTTAAGGAATGTTACGCAGAATTTTGCGCTTTATTCAAGCAGTGGCGATAAAAAACCTTTTGTGGCATTATTTATAGAAAAGGCAGCTAGGAAAGATGCGGATACTATCCTGCAGGCAGCCAGATTTGTTCCCGTTAATTTAACAAGCATAAATTCCAACGGCCTCGATAAAAACAGGAATGCAGCGCATTGTATAAGGGAAGTGGAGGCGCAAAGGCAGAGGCTTGGCTCTTTGAGGGAAAATGCAGTTAAGAGGGCAAAAAGGCTTGCTGACGAATACCACAATTTCCTTCTGGCTTCTGAGGAGCTTTTAAGCTGCGAGCTTGAGAAGGCAGATGCGCCATTAAAGTTTGCCGCTACAAAAAGCGCATTTTTGATTAAAGGGTGGATTCCGAAAGGGCAGATTGATGCTGCAATTGAAAGGCTTGAGAAGGCAGGCAAAAGCAAGATTTTTATCCACTATGAGGATGCGGGAAAAAATGATATGGTTCCTGTCAAGCTGAAAAATCCAGCCTATGCGAAGCCTTTTGAGTTTTTTATTAACATGTATTCATTGCCAAATTACCGCGAAATCGATCCTACTTTCTTTGTGTTCCTGACATTCCCAATATTTTTTGGATTTATGCTTGGGGATGTTGGATACGGAATATTAAGCTTCATTCTTTTTTATTGCTTAAAAAAGAAATTTTCAAAAGGGGCTGCTTTATTTAATGTGCTATTGCTGTCATCCGCTTCCTCAATCTTATTCGGATTAGTATACGGGGAATTTTTTGGATTTGAGGAAATAGGCAGTTTCGAAATACCCCGCCTGCTCAGCAGAACCCATGGCACATCCGAGCTTATGTACATTGCAATAGCGATAGGCATAGCGCATGTCAACTGGGGCTTGATTGCAGGCTTCATTAACATTTACAAAGATCATGGCTTGAAGCACGCCATATTGGAAAAAGGAAGCTGGGTTGTGCTGCAGGCAGGCATTGCCTTAATAGCTTTGTCAGTGCTTGAGAAAATACAAATTCACTGGGGCATTGGCGCATTAATCGTTATAGCTTCATTAGGCATGCTTTTCAAGGGAGAGGGCATAAAAGGATTAATCGAGGTTCCGAGCATACTGACAAACACGCTGTCTTATTTAAGGCTGATAGCTATAGGGCTGTCATCAGTGTCTATAGCAGTTGTAGTGAATGAAATGGCAGAAGGCTTTTTTCACGAAGGAGGTGTTTTAATTTTAGCAGGCATATTGGTTCTCTTAATCGGGCATGTATTCAACATAGTGCTTGGCCTGTTTGGAAGCTTTTTGCATTCATTAAGGCTGCATTACGTTGAGTTTTTTTCAAAGTTCTTCCATGGAGGAGCTGAGAAATACAGGCCTTTTGGAGCAAAGGAGCAATAATAGTGCAATAATAAATTTCCAAGGATAGAAATAAAAATAATAAAAAATAAAATTTTCCAATCGAGCAACGAAAACACTTACCAATAACTGCCAATGTGGGCAGGCTATATATGTTGCAATAAAGGAAAAACAGCAAACAAAGAATTCAAGAATTAATAATTAAATAGATGCAATAAAAATATAATAAATGGGTGTAATAAAAAAAATAATATAATTAGGTATAATAAATAAAAGATAAATAAAAATATTAATTAAAACAAAAAATTAATGGAGGTAAATAAAAATGGCAATAGAATCGGTGGGTTTGATTGCAATAGGATCTGGCTTGGCAGTGGGATTAAGTGCAATTGCAGCCGGGATTGCAGAGAAGGAAATAGGGTCTGCGGCAATAGGCGCGATGGCGGAGAAGGAAGAGCTTTTTGGAAAAGGGCTAATCCTTACCGTTATTCCGGAAACATTGGTCATCTTCGGCCTAGTTGTAGCAATATTAATCCTAAACCTGGCAGCATAAGGTTGCAACAAAATGGGACTTGAAGCAGTACGGGAAGAGATAATCAGGAGTGCAAGGAAGCAGGAGGAAGAGCTGCTGGCTGAGGCTAGGGGGCAGGCTAGGAAAATTTTGGACGAGGCAGAGAAAAAATCCTGGGAGCTTAAGGAAAAAAGCGATGCAGAGGCAAAAAAGCTTCTTGACCTTATGAAAAAACAGGAAACTGCTTCTGCAGATCTCGAAGCAAAGAAAATGATGCTTGAAGCAAAGAAGGGCATTATGGATAAAGTGTTTGAGAAAGCCAGGCAGAAGATAGAAAAGACGGAGCCCAAGAAGAGGGAGGCTTTTATGCAATCATTGCTTGAAAAGGCGAAAAGCGAGATTGGCATAGGCAAAATTTACTGCAATAAGAAAGATGCAAAGGCGCTTAAGGGCTATAAAACTGAGCATGCGGACATAATATGCGGCCTGATTGCAGAAAATGAGGATGGCACTATAAGAGTGGACTACAGCTTTGACACCATGCTTCAGAGCATAGAAGAGAGATGGCTGCAGGAAATAAACAAAATATTGTTTGATTAAAATGCAAAATAAGAAGGCTAATAAGAGAAAACTAAGGCTGGGAAAGTATCCCTACACCTACGCAAGGACCAGCGTCATGAAGTCTTTGCTTTTTAAGGAAGGAGAATACCAAAAGATGCTTAAGATGAGCTTTAGCGAGATAGCAAAATTTCTGCAGGAGTCCAGCTATAAAAAAGAGATAAGTGAGTTTGCAACAAATCACTCAGGAGCGGATTTATTGGAGCTGGCGCTTAACAAAAGCCTTTCTGCAGCTTTCAAAAAGCTCATGAGAATATCCCCCAAAGAGCTTGCGCTGGTAGTAAAAGAATATGCGAAAAGGAAAGACATAGAGGATCTTAAGACACTGCTAAGGGGAAAATTCACGAATGCGCCTGAAAAAGAGGTTTTTAATTCAATAACCTCCTCGGGGATATTATCAAGGCACTTCCAGCATGAGCTTATGAAAAAGGAATCCATTGAGCAAATACTGAGGGATAACGCAATCGTCAACTTTTCATTTTTGGAAAAGGGGCTATTATACCTCAAGGAAAGGAACAGCCTCGCGATGATAGAGAATTCGCTTGACAGGCACTATTACAACGGCTTGGCGGAATTTTCCGGGCTGCTTCCGCAGGCAGGCGCATTATTCCAGAAATTTTTGATAATGGAAGTTGAAATATTTGACATATTGGCATTGTTGCGGCTAAAAAAGTCGAAGATTGATAAAACAAATGAGTTCATAATCACAGCACATAGCATGATAAGCCCGAAGATATCGAAGATGGCGGAAGCCGCTGACTTAGACGCGCTGATGGGAAATCTGGAAAAAACAAAGTACAACGGCAGCGGAGCTATCACCCGGGGCATTGCAGATTTCAAGGCTACCGGCTCATTGATAGCCCTTGAAACTGAGCTATACAAGTACCTGCTTAAGGAATCAACTTTATTGCTTCACCAGCACCCATTGTCTGTTGATGTTATCCTGGGGTTCATGCTGGCTAAAGACCTTGAGCTGAGAAACTTAAGGATGCTAATCAAGGGAAAGCAGCTAGGATTATCAGAGGAATTTATCGCGAAGCAATTAGTTTATTGAGGGATTGAATGGCAAAGACAGCGGTTTTGGGGAGCAACGAATTCATAGTGGGCTTTCAGCTGGCAGGAATAAAGGATACAATACAGTCAAGCAGTGATCCTCTTGATGACATAAAGCAGCTCATTGGCAAAAAAGAGCATGGCGTAGTCATAATAGAAGAAAGCATAATGGACAATCTGGAGAAGCATGACCGCGAGGATATCGAGGACTCCGTTGAGCCGGTTTTTATCCCTATCTCCACAAAGGTTGAGCAGGATTCATTAAAGAGGCTGATAAAAAAATCAGTCGGGGTTGACTTGTGGAAATAATATTGCGGTATAAATTCATGGACCATTAAGACTAAGTAAAATAAGCAACCCAACAATAAAAAAATCACCAATAAAGTTCCAACAACAAAAGCCACCAATGAACTAATCCAACAATAAAAAATAATCAATGAAACTTATGCCATTAAAAAATAAATAAAAATAATGAAAGTATAATATCCCAGATGAGGTAAAATAAAATGGACCAAGGAACAATTTACAGGATTGCAGGGCCGGTTGTTGTGGCCAAAGGAATTAAGCCGAGGATGTATGATGTTTGCAGGGTGGGAAATGAAAAATTAATGGGGGAAGTCATCCAAATATCCGGGGACAAAGTAATCATCCAGGTTTATGAGGATACATCCGGAATAAAGCCGGGAGAGCCAGTCGCCAATACTGGAGAGCCGCTGAAAGTTGAGTTAGGCCCTGGGCTGCTTGGAAGCATTTATGACGGGATTCAAAGGCCATTGCCAGTTCTTATCAAGCAGATGGGAGACTTTATCAAAAGAGGAGTTGATGCGCCCGGGCTTAGCTATGAAAAAGAATGGGAATTCAAGGCGACAGCGAAGAAAGGGGATGCAGTAAAAAGAGGAAGCATCATAGGGGAAGTTGAAGAAAATCCCGGAATAATCCATAAAATAATGGTGCCCCCAAACCAGTCTGGGAAAATTATGGAGATAAAATCCGGAAAATTTACAGTCAATGATACTATTGGAAAGCTTGACAATGGCTTTGAGCTGAAGCTAAAGCATAATTGGCCTGTAAGGGTGGAGAGGCCCGTCAGCAGGAAATTAAAGCCTGAGAGGCCGCTGATTACTGGGCAGAGAGTTATTGATTCCTTATTTCCAATTGCCAAAGGGGGAGTTGCGGCTATTCCAGGGCCGTTTGGGAGCGGAAAAACAGTTTCGCAGCAGCAGCTTGCAAAATGGTCGGACGCTGATATAATTGTTTATGTCGGCTGCGGGGAAAGGGGCAATGAGATGACCGAAGTCTTGTCGGAGTTCCCAGAGCTTGTAGATCCTAAAAGCGGAAAGCCATTGATGAACAGGACTATTTTAATTGCAAATACATCAAATATGCCGGTTGCAGCGAGAGAGGCTTCAATTTATACGGGAATTACAATAGCGGAATATTACAGGGATATGGGCTACTCGGTTGCTTTGATGGCAGACTCTACTTCAAGATGGGCGGAAGCAATGAGGGAAATTTCCTCGCGATTGGAAGAAATGCCCGGGGAAGAAGGCTATCCTGCTTATCTGTCAACAAGGTTAGCGCAGTTTTATGAACGGGCAGGAGTTGTAATTCCCCTTGGAACTGAGCAGGAAGGCAGCGTCACCGTTATAGGCGCAGTAAGCCCTCCTGGAGGGGACTTTTCAGAGCCGGTAACACAAGGAACATTAAGGGTTACAAAAGTTTTCTGGGCTTTGGATGCGAAGCTTGCGCAAAGAAGGCACTTTCCTTCGATTAACTGGCTTACATCTTATTCATTATATATAGATACTTTAAAGCACTGGTATGAAAAAAATGTGGCAGCAGATTGGAAAGACCTCGTAGCGGAAATGATGAGCATTCTGCAGGAAGAGGAAAAATTGCTGGAAATTGTGCAGCTTGTAGGGTCAGACGCTTTGCCGGAAAGGCAGCAGGTTACTTTGCAGGTTGCAAAATTAATCAGGGAAGTTTTGCTGCAGCAGAACGCATACCACGAAGTTGACACTTACTGCGACCTGAAGAAGACATACAGGATCATGCAGTCGATACTGCAGTTTTCAAAGATAGCCAACAAGGCATTGGACAGCGGAATGAGGGCAGAGCAAATAATGGCTGCAAAGTCAAAAGACAGATTATCTGAAGTGAAGTTTGTCAGGGATTATGAGAAAACGCTTAATGAAGTAATGCATAGCGTTGAGAAGGAGCTGAAGCAGTAAGATGAGATATATTATTATTTTTTATGATTAGTCTCATGCCAATAGCAGAAACCAATAAAAAAAACAATAAAGAAAAATCCAACAAACAAAAATCTAACAAAGAAAAACCAATAAAGAAAAACTCAACAATAAAAAGTCCAACAAACAAAACCCAATAACAAAATAAGGAAAAAAATAAAATAAATAAAACGACACCAAAAAAACTCAAAACAAAAAATCCAACAAACAAAAACTCAATAACAAAATAAGAAAAAAGAAGATTAAAAATAAAATAGTGATAAAAAAGCTAACAAAAACAAAATTAATAATAAAAAGCCATGAGGTTGCATAAACATGAAAGAGTACAAAACAATAAGCAGGATTGCAGGGCCGTTAATATTTGTCAAAAAAACAGAGCCTATAGGGTATGCTGACATGGTTAAGATTGCGCTGCCTGACGGCAGTATAAAAAATGGGCAGGTGCTCGATACTTCTGAGGATATTGTAGTTGTGCAGGTATTTGAAGGCACTTCAGGAATAGATGTTGATACGCGAGTTAAGTTTTTAGGGGATACTTTAAAGCTGAATGTTTCGAAGGACATGCTTGGAAGGGTTTTGTCTGGAAGCGGGAAGCCTATTGATGGTGGTCCGGAAGTCATCCCTGAGAAAAAATTGGACATAGGCGGAGCCGCAATAAACCCGTTTTCAAGGGCAAGCCCGCATGATTTTATCCAGACAGGGATTTCTGCAATAGACGCAATGAATACATTAGTCAGGGGGCAAAAATTGCCAATATTTTCGGGCTCGGGGCTGCCGCATAATGAAATTGCCCTTCAGATTGCAAGGCAGGCAAAAGTTATAGGGAATGCTCGGAAATCTCAGATTTCCGGCACCAACTCCGTTGTTAAGGAAAACTTTGTCGTTGTGTTTGCGGCAATGGGCATTACAAATGAGGAAGCCCAGTACTTTATCGATGATTTCAAGAGGACGGGGGCTCTGGAAAGAAGCGTTGTATTTTTGAACCTGGCAAATGACCCTGCAGTTGAAAGATTAGTAACGCCAAGAATGGCGCTTACAGCAGCAGAATATTTTGCTTATGAGCAGGAAGCTCATGTGCTTGTAATTTTGACTGATATGACAAACTACTGCGAGTCTTTGCGTGAAATAGGCGCAGCAAGGGAGGAGATCCCCGGAAGGAGAGGATATCCCGGATACATGTACACGGACCTGGCAATGATATACGAGAGGGCCGGAGTCATTAAAGGAAAAAAAGGGTCTGTAACGCAAATTCCAATTTTAACAATGGTAGGCGATGACATAACCCATCCAATTCCTGACCTGACTGGCTATATCACTGAGGGGCAGATTGTGCTCGCAAGGGATTTGCACAGAAAGGGAATCTATCCGTGCAATGATGTACTGCCTTCTTTATCAAGGCTGATGAATCTGGGAATAGGCAAGGAAAAGACAAGAGAAGATCATAAACAGCTTTCCGACCAGCTCTATGCAGCGTATGCAGAAGGCAGGGATTTAAGGGGCCTGGTTGCGATTGTCGGGGAAGAGGCATTGAGCGAAAGGGACAAGAAATTTTTGAAATTTGCAGATGAATTTGAAAAAAGATTCATAACCCAGAAAAGAGATGAGGACAGGAGCATTGACGAAACTTTAAATTTAGGGTGGGAGCTTCTTGGGATATTGCCTGAAAATGAACTGACAAGGATAAGCCCGGAGCTAAGAAAAAAGCATTATAAAAGCGCATAATAAAACTCACCAATAAAAGCCGCATAAGGGGCGCATATGCTATTTTACCTTAAAAAATGTACCAAAGAAACGTAGCAGACCTTTCCACCATACTTGGGAACTTCAAGCTGGATGGCATGTATATCAGGTACAATTCGTTTGTCCCTAAGCTTTATAACTTATGCATGAAGCTGGGCTTCAAGCGCGGCAAGATAATGCCTTCCAGGGCATTCTGCTCTGACGAAAACCAGGGATTTCCGGTCATATTAATCACAAAGCACTTTGGCACTTTTCCATTCAACCATGGTATGGTGGGCGGTGTCATTGATACAACAAGGCACGGGCCCCATGCACATCACGCGAACGACCTCGTGATCATACATGCAAGCCATGTCGGCTATGACCCGAAAAAAAATACATACGGCACTTATAGGAGGATTCAGACAGAGCGCGGGCAGGAAACACAGACATGCGGAAAGCTGCATCGCATGCTATCCCCTTACATTCGCGAATTTGAATTTGCGCAGAACAGGATATTCCTGCAAAAAGACAATGACGAGTACCTCATCAGCATAGACAATTCATTTTTAGACTTAAAAAAAGAAGAAGGCCTTTTTTTGGATTTGGACAATCTTATCGACAAGAGGGGCGAAAGCTCAATCATGCCTGTGAGGGTATTCAGCACCTCAAAGGTTTACAGGCTTTCAAATTTTGTCAAAGACAGGCTTGGCAAGAAGTATGTATGGAAGAATGGCGTCAGGGAGCGCATAGGCGCAAACCTGCTGCCCGAATTTTTTTATTTCAAAAGGAAGACTGATGTGAGAGTAGAAGGAAAAGACCATATCGAAAATAATCTTATTGTAGCAATGCCCCTGATTGTAACATCCCCTTATCCCACACTGGCTGCCGCAATGGTCAATACTCAGGAAGAATTTGACAGAACTTATAGGACAATATTCCAGAATCCTGAATACCGCAACAAAAAAATCTTGTTCATATCAGGCTTGAATGTGGATATCTCGCCTGAGGAGAGCCAGACATTTCCATTGACAAAATTTGTCCCGTGGGCTGCATATCACCAGGACAGCAATGGGCCGTCGCATGTATATGAGCAGCCGGAAATATTCAAAATGCTCATGGAGCAAAGTGACGAGAATACGGACCAAATAGATTTTGAGGCAGCAATTGCCCAAGCACAGCTGCATAGGGAGATAGTAATAGCTGACCCATTCCATTAAGCCAGCAAAAAACTTGATTAACAAAAATGCCGCAGGATATTAAGCCAACAAGAAGCGAACTGCTGAAGGTAAAGAAGCAGATTAAATTAGCTAAGTCAGGCCACTCCCTATTGAAGAAAAAAAGAGACGGGCTTATTCTTGAGTTCTTTGCAATACTTAAAAAAGCTAAAACTTTGAGGGAGGAGCTTGTCGCTGAGTACAGGATTGCGCTGGAAAGGATAAACATAGCAAGGGCGCTTGAAGGCGATTTAAAGGTTAAGTCCATAGCAATGGCAATACCAGAGATAAAGGAGATAAAGCTTGCAACAAAAAATATAATGGGCGTCAAGGTTCCAAAGATAGAAAGCTCTGAAATAAAAAAAGCTTTTATGGAAAGGGGGTTTGGGGTATATAATTCTTCGGCTATAGATGAGGCTGCTGCTGCTTATGAAAAGGTTGTTGAGAAAATATTATTAGCGGCGGAAGTTGAAACGTCAATGAGGAAGCTGCTTAACGAAATCGAGAAAACAAAAAGAAGGGTTAATGCGCTTGAGTTTGTTGTCATGCCCAAGCTTTCGAATGTTTCAAACTTTATTAGATTGAGGCTTGAGGAAATGGAGAGAGAGAATATCTTCAGGCTAAAGAGGATTAAGGCGAAAGTTGCTGCCACTTAGGCTGCTTAGCCTGTGCTTTTAATTTAGGATTTGGATTCAGCAATTTTCCATAAAAGCTCAAAATAATATTTCCAGCTGTTAGCTACTTCTTCGCTGTTCATCAATATGCCTATTGGCTCATCCTTCCATACTATAATTGCAACTTTATTGCTGTAGACAATTATTGTTGATGGATTAAGAAAATGGCTTGGCAAAAACCTTATTCTGCCAAATGCTTCCTTCACTGCTTCAGAGCCTTTCTCATTTGAGCTGCAGATAATCCTGCATTTAATTTTACTTTCCTTTTTTCTTGACTGGTATTGGTTGTAGTAATACGGAAAAATCTCCTTAAATTTTCCCTCCGAGCCGAGCTTGCCATAATCAGATTTTGACCTGGCTATGCCCTCGAAAATGCTTTTTACGCCATTCTTGCCCTTGAACACAAAGAACGCTTCTTCATGCGCTGGCGGAGACTTATAGATAGCCTTTAGCTGCGGAAGAATGCTTTGGACTTCCCTCTTTTTGACATCTAAAAACTCCAGCAGCTTTTCAGGGTTAGCAGCATTATAGATTCTCCGATGCTCAACTTTGGCATAGCTTACAAGCCCTTTTCTTACCAGCCTGTCAAGCGCGTCATACACATTTTTCCTGTAAGATTTCGACCTCTCGGCAATCTCGCTTGCAGAGCCGGTGTTAAGCTCCAGCAGCTTCAAATAAACAGTAATCTCAGTTTTTGTCAATCCCAAATTCTCCAAAAATTCCTGCACCATGCTTTTTTGGGAAAATCGCAGGCATATAAACGTTGTGGTATTATTTGCTACTACTCTCCTTTATAAGAAAGCTCAAACGACAAATGCGGAAAAACTCAGGTAGAGCATGAATTTTGAATTTTATTACGGAATTGGGATAATATTGCTGCTTGCAGGAGCGATAGTTCCATTAATCAGCGACAAAAGATTGCTAAGGGGGCTGTCCATTTTGCTGAATATAGCCGGCAGCCTTGCCCTGATTATTTTTTCTGCAGCTTTGCTATACTCCAAGCAGCAATTTTTCTGGCAGCTTGATGGCTTTATTGCCCCGCTGTCAATAGCTATTGACCCTCTTGCGGCATTTTTTATAATTATTACTTCAATAATATCCTTTTGCGCAGGCATCTATTCTCTTTCCTATGCAGAGCATCTTGAATCAAGGAAGGGCTTGTTTGCATCGCTTGCAAGCCTTTTTGTCCTGTCGATGGTGCTGGTTGTTTCCACTTCCTCCCTTTTGCTGTTTTTGTTTTTTTGGGAATTAATGTCTGTAGCATCATTCCTGCTGGTGATGTCAGACTACAAAAAGCCTGAAACCCAGAAAGCAGGAACTTTTTATTTTATTATGACTCAATTCAGCACAGTGTTTCTTATCACAGCCTTTATCTTAATCTACCAGCACACTGGATCCTTGGAGATTTCTGAATTAAAAGAGATGCCTCTATCTTTGGCGAATATTATATTTGTGCTTTTGTTTATAGGATTTGGCACGAAAGCAGGAATGATACCCTTCCACAAATGGCTCCCTTACGCGCATCCTGCGAGCCCTTCCCCCATCTCAGCGCTTATGTCTGGGGTGATGATTAAAGTTGCAATATACGGCATCCTTAGGTTTCTTTTTATTTTTCCAGAGCAGCAACTGTGGTGGGGAATCATCATTTTGGCTTTTGGGACAATATCCGCATTTTTAGGGGTTATTTATGCGCTAAAGGAACATGACCTTAAGAGGCTGCTTGCATACCATAGCATAGAAAATATAGGCATAATACTGATGGGGATAGGGCTTTACATCATTTTTGGCGCCTTTGAGCTTGGAAGCATTGCAATACTTTCCCTTGCTGCCGCATTATTCCACACTTTGAACCATGCTTTGTTCAAGAGCCTGCTGTTCCTTAGCGCAGGCTCGGTTGTTTATGCAACCCATACAAAAAACATTGAGGAAATGGGCGGCCTTATAAAAAAAATGCCCTATACTGCAATGCTTTTTTTGATTGGAGCAGTGTCAATTTCTGCGCTGCCCCCATTTAATGGGTTTGTCAGCGAGCTTATGCTATTCCAGGCATTTTTCCAGCTTGGTTCTATTCCATTCCCGCTGCTAAAAGGCTTTTTGCTTCTTTCATTATCTCTATTGGCGCTTACCAGCGCTTTGGCAGCAGCCTGTTTTGTCAAGGCCTTCGGCACTGTCTTTTTGGCGCTTCCAAGGTCTAAGGAATCCGAGCATGCAGCTGAAGTTCCGAAGACAATGATTTTTGGGCCTGCAATTTTAGCTCTTCTTTGCGCTGTCCTTGGCATTTTTTCATATCAGATTTTTAAGTTTATAGGCAGGAGCATGGGCTTTTCCATTCCCTTGCCAAACATCCTCGGGATAACTATTGTTATAGTGCTGATGTCTACTGCCGCAATTTCTATTGTGAGCCTGGCATCAGAAAAGAAAAAAAGAGTTTCTGAAACATGGGGATGCGGGATTTATTCCCAAAATTCAAGGATGGAATATACGGCATCTGGCTTTTCCGAGCCTATTGTGACAATTTTTGCCCCAATTTACAGGACTAAAAAGCTGAACAGGCGGGAATATTTCGATTCGTCAAATGCCATCTTTAAGGAAGGCTATGCCAAAATTCAGATGTTTCAAATTTTTGAAGAGTATATCTACATGCCCATTGTGCGTGTTATAGCCAAAGCTTCTGCAAAGCTGTATAAAATACAGAATAGGGTAGAGCTTGACAGCTATATCTTTTATTGCTTTATAGCCATAGTAGCGCTGCTGGCGATAATAGGGATGGTGACATTATGAAAGAATTTTTTGGATATGCGCTGCTAAACGTCTCTTTTGCAGTTTTATTTGCGCCATTTTATATGTCGCTTATCAAAAAAGTCAAGGCGTGGTCGCAGAGGCGGAAAGGCCCAGGGCTTATGCAGAGCTACTACAACCTGATTAAGCTTTTTAGGAAAGAGTGTGTTTACTCCCAAAATTCTTCATGGATAATGAGGCTCTCTCCATACATAAGCTTTGCGTGCATGCTGGCTGCGGCATTGTTTGTGCCGTTTGCATTCATACCGTCTCCTGTTTTTGGATTTGGCAATATAATCTTGTTCCTCTACATATTGGCATTGGCAAAATTCTTCATGGCATTGGCTGGATTAGATGCAGGGAGCACATTCGGCGGGATGGGCAGCTCAAGGGAGATGACTATTTCATCCATCATTGAGCCTGTTGCGATAATCACTTTTGCCGCTTTGGCATTTTCTTTCCAGGCATTTAATTTGTTTGATATATTTGCAGCGGCTTCCAAATCCAGCATAATCGGGCTGAATCCTTTGCTTTTGCTCTTAGGCATTTCAATGTTTATAGTGCTTATAACAGAAACTGCGCGCATTCCTGTGGACAATCCCGAAACACACCTGGAACTGACCATGGTGCATGAGGCAATGATACTTGAGCAGTCCGGAAAAAACCTTGCCCTAATGGAGCTTTCCGCGGCAATAAAGCAGCTGCTGCTTATGGGGATATTAATCAATATTTTCCTGCCATGGGGCATTGCGGGGCA
>Ga0209211_10006115_pt1 | contig 17604 bp, 11 predicted proteins | sample RifGroA2_FD_183992 | JGI IMG/M metagenome (GOLD analysis project Ga0209211, IMG submission 183992) | Groundwater microbial communities from Rifle, Colorado, USA - Groundwater A2 (SPAdes) (version 2) | ecosystem: Environmental > Aquatic > Deep subsurface > Groundwater | place: Rifle, Colorado... | reverse complement strand
GAAAATTGCCGCTTTGTTGATCGAGATTGGCTCTCTGGTGGGCGAGGACAGTGTTGTGTAATACGGCCTCGCCCACCAGAGAGTCAAGATCGGTCGACAGAGTGTGCAAGTTTCCCGAGAGGGTGTGAGAAATACGGGCTAGACCAAGTCGCAAGCTTCGGGAGGCATCCAGTGGGAATCTTTCCCTTCCCATTTAATGGTGCAGCCGATGGGATTGGTCTTGGGAACAGAGACCGGCTTTCCCGTGACGCACTCCTCTAAGGTTCTATCCAGGTCATTGCAGCGGCCCTTGCCGGGATCTTTGGGGTTGTCAACGCCCCTTCCCGTGTAAACCAGTCTTCTCTTTTGGTCAAAGACGAAAAAATGGGGGGTGCGGAGCGCTCCATAAGCGCGAGCCGTCTTTTGTGCTTCGTCATAGAGGTAGACCCAGGGGAATTTCATCTCTGCCATCCGTTTTTTCATGTTGTCAAAGGAGTCTTCGGGATGGGTGTTTTTACTGTTGGAATTGATTGCTGCGAAGGCAATCTGTTGCTTTAGGAATTTGTTTGCGGTGGCGCGCGTCGTCTCATCGGATCCTAAAACGTAAGGACAGTGGTTGCAGGTAAAGAAGACGACTAAAAAATGCGCTTCTTTAAAATCCTTCAAGCAATAGATCTTTCCATCTGTTGCAGGAAGAGAAAAGTCGGGAGCTTTTTCTTCAATCTCTAAAGTATATCCCATAAAGACCTCCCTTCTACTGTGGAAATATTTTGCAGCATAAAGGAGTGGGGGTAAAAGGAAAAGAGAAGAAAGTTATACCGCGACGCGCCGTTCAATTGTGCGGTATAAATAAGAAGAGGAAGTTGTAAAATTGTACGTTGCCCCAGCTTGAAAGCGCTCGAGAATCTTTTTTTCTTCTTCTTTTTCCGGAGTGATCTTGCTGCGTTGCAGATAGACCGTTCCTTCAATCAGTGACTTTTCAGGAGTCAATTGAGCCTCAATGGAAATGGGGTGTTCCTTATCTTGACAGAGGACTTCTTCTGAAGAGGGGTGACTTAACCAATGAAGGATTTCTCCAAAGAGATTGGCCGTGCAGCCTCGAACCAAGCGGGCTTTTTTAAGATCCTCTAAGGGAAGAGAGTCAATGATGTCAAAGACCTCTTCGGGAGTCTTTACCTTCTTGCCATTGATGATTAGGCAAATGCGTCTTCGTTCATCGCCAAATTCTGCTGTGAGTTTTTCCTTTTCTTCTTCCAGACTTTCAATCATGCAGCTAAGAGGAGAATATTTTGTTTCTTCCTTATTTTGCTGTGTAGTTCCTGAAGTCCCCACTCTTTCGATGCCGCGCTACGATTTGGATTGAGAAAGCGGAATTTGTATCTTAAAAGATGGACTCGGCGTTGGTTCTTTATCTTTTTGAAGAGCTCGAGGGCAGAAATAGAGCGTAAGCGCGACTGCAGTGCATGCGGGGAGGACGCCGAGCGTTACAAAAGAAAGCTGGAGGTAAAGCGCAAAAAACAAAACCAATGCAAGGCTTTTAAGACAGGGCTTCCAATTACGCTCCCATTGAGAGAGGGCTGATGGGACAGGATGATCCCAAATGCAGGGTGATGTGATAGGTGAAGGTGGCGGGGGTGTGGGTGCTTGGCGCGAAAAATAGGCGGAGGCAGTCTGGACGAGTCCCCTTCCTCCGTAGTAGAAAGCGTTGAAGAACGAGAAAGTCGCGGCGATAACGGAAGCCGCGCAGACGGCTAAAGGAGCTAGGTAAGGGCGCCTTTCCGCAAAGAGATGCGCCGCTTGAAGCGTTCTCCAGGTTCTTTTGGATTCCACCGGCGGAGCCAGGAGAGTTTTAAGTCGCACGTTAAGCGTTTCTAATTTAGATCTTAAATTAATCATGCAATTATATTGTTCTAAGTAACATACATTATATCATTTTATTAGATTTTTTGCGGCGTGTGTTTTTGCGACGTTGGTTGCGCGGAAGCGGGAGTTTATGATGTAAACTATTTAACGTCTGGAGTATAGTCGTCAAAGAGTCTTTTTAATTTGACCGTTAAGGAGAAAAGAAATGACAATCCGAATGATTGAAAATCAAGATATTATTTTAAAATCCCTCGAGGACGGGATCAAAGCTCTGGAATTCTTGAAAACTCCGGAATGCTTGTCTTTTATTGATGAGGTTGCCCGGATGATCGCCGACTGCATGCGCTTAGGAGGAAAGGTGCTGATTGCGGGAAACGGAGGAAGCCTGTGCGATGCGATCCATTTTGCAGAAGAGCTCACGGGGCAGTTTCGGAAAAAACGCAAGGCCCTCCCCGCTATTGCCTTAAGCGACCCGGGACATATGAGTTGCGTAGCCAACGACATGGGCTTTGATCAGGTCTTCGCGCGCGCGGTTGAGGCTCATGGAAATTCTGGGGATATCCTTGTGATCCTGACGACAAGCGGCAATTCGGCTAATCTTATCGAAGCTGTCAAGGCCGCAATCGACAAGGAAATGCGCGTCGTTGCCTTTTTGGGAAAGACGGGGGGACGGCTCAAAGGCATGGCCGACCGGGAGCTTCTCATCTCCGGTTTTCCCTTTTCCGATCGCATCCAAGAGGCCCACATGACCGCCATTCATATTATCCTGGAGGTGCTTGAAGAGGAGTTGTTTTCCAGTGACTCTCCTTGAGTTTCTTAGAAATCCTCCCCGGATTCTGTCCGGCTTTTTGTTGGGGATAAGCTGGCTTTTTTGCGCCGGGGTGCGCTTACGCCACGTTTTGTACGATCGCGGCTATCTTCAAGTCCACAGAGTTCCCCTTTTGGTTGTCAGCGTCGGAAACATCGCGTGCGGGGGGACGGGAAAGACGCCGCTCGTGCAGCTTCTGGCCAAGCGCCTCTCTTCGTACAAGCGCGTTGCCATCCTCACTCGAGGCTACGGAGGCCGCGCCGAAAAGGGATCCGACACTCTTGTCATCCGTTGCACGAAACCTCTCTCTTTTGAAGAGTGCGGAGACGAGCCCTGTCTTTTAGCCCGTTCGCTTCCCGAGGTGGCGCTGTATGTGGGGCGTGATCGCATCGCCGCTGCGAAGCGCGCCCGGGAGGCCGGCGAGGAGCTGCTCATCCTAGACGATGGGATGCAGCACAGGCGGCTTCACCGCGACTTTGAGCTGGTGGTTTTAGATGGCCGCGATCCCTTCGGCGGCGGCCGCTTCCTTCCTCGAGGGCTTCTGAGAGAGACGCCCAGACGCCTCCGGGCCGCCGATGCGGTTTTTTTAAATCACGTAAGCGGTGAAAAGGAATTTGAGCGGTTGAGAGAGGCGCTTAAACCCCTTACCGGCGCTCCTCTTATCGGAATGGGCTACAGGGTCGAGCAAAGAGGGCGCAAAGAGCGGGTGGGTCTTTTTTGCGCTTTGGGGAGGCCCGAGCGCTTTGCGGAAGGGGTGGAAGAGAGGGGGGATGAGGAGGTGGGCCGGTATTTTATCCTTGACCACCGCCCCTTTGATCTGAAACAATTAGAGCGCTTTGCCCAAAGGTGTCTTGCTCAAGGAGCTGTCAAGCTCCTATGTACCGAAAAGGACTTTGTGAAACTTCCTGAGAGGTTAAAGCTTTCTCTTCCTGTGGAGACGGTTTCGTCAGAGGTGGAGATTCGTTTTGGAAAAGAGTATTTTGAAGAGTTGATCCAAAGGATTGCAAGATGACAGAAGAGATCACGGTGACGCTTCCTAAACTGGGAGAGAGCATTCATAGCGCAACCATCGTGCAATGGTTCAAAAAGGAGGGCGAGAGCGTCGATCTTGACGAGCCTCTTTTGGAGGTCTCAACAGACAAGGTCAATAGTGAAATCCCCTCGCCTGCTGCCGGAGTTGTCAAAAGGATCCTGGCTCTTCCCGAGCAGGAGCTGCAAGTTGGAGCTCCTCTTCTCATTTTAGAAAGACGGGCCGCCGGAGAGGCGCGCGCCGGTTTTCCTCATCCGGCTCTTTTTGAACAAAAGGGTTCGGGCCAAAAAGAAGAGCTGCGGGGCTTTTTCTCTCCGGCTCTTTTGAGGATGGCCAAAGAGAGCGGAGTGGAGATGGAAGAGTTGGAGAGGGTGCCTCGCTCCGGGGGGGATGGAAGAGTGACCAAAAGAGATCTTGAGGCCTATCTTGCCGCAAGAGCGGGTTCTGACGGCAGCCAGCGCATTCCCCTCTCTCCCTTGCGCAAAGCGATTGCCGAAAACCTGATGCGCTCCTACACCCAGATCCCCCATGCGGCGCTTGTCTCTCTTGTCGATCTGACAAACATTCTTGAGTTCATCCATGAGAAAAAAGAGCTCTTTTTTCAAAAAGAGGGATGCAAGCTGACGGTGACGAGCTTTGTCATCCACGCGCTTGCCCGGACATTGCGAGACTATCCTCTGCTCAATGCCTCGTTGGAAGGCCAGACGCTTGTGGTGAAACGCTCTGTCAATCTGGGCGTGGCGGTCAGCGTGGAAGATGGCCTTCTCGTCCCCGTGATCAAAAAGTGTCAGGAAAAGACAATCCCTGAAATCGCCCGGGCGCTCCGCGACCTCTCTTCACGAGCTCGAGAGGGAAAGCTGCTGTTAGAAGAGGTGAAGGAGGGGACGATCACGTTTAGCAATTTCGGCATGAGCGGGATGACTTTAGGTCTGCCGATCATCCGCTATCCCGAAGCGGCGATTTTGGGAATGGGCGGGATCGAGAAGCGCGTCGTTGTTCTGGACAATGACCGGACTGCCATCCGCTCCCTGGTGCACTTAAGTTTGAGTTTTGATCATCGCGTCGTAGACGGCATGTACGCCTCACATTTCCTCTCGGCGCTGAAAAAAGATCTCGAACACCCTTCCTTTTATGGCTTATGTTAAAAAGACTTCTTGAGAAGCAACGCAGCTCTTTACATCACTTTTGGGATCATTTCGATCTTCAAAGCGCTGAAAGCTTTTTGAAAAATTGTCTGGAGTGCAAGGGAATGATTGTTCTTTCGGGCGTAGGAAAGAGCGGTCTGATTGCCGAAAAGATTGCAGCGACGCTCATTTCTACGGGAACGCGGGCGCTTGCGCTCTCTCCGGTCAATTTTCTGCATGGCGATCTGGGGATTTTGGGGAGCGACGATGTGCTCATTTTGATCAGTAAAAGCGGGGAATCCGAAGAGTTGCTCCAGCTCATCCCGTTTGTCAAGCGGCGCAAGACAAAACTGCTCGCTCTGGTCTCCCATGCCAAGAGCCGTCTGGCAAGAGCTGCGGATCATACCTTAGTCCTTCCTTTGGATCGCGAGCTGTGTCCTTTTGATCTTGCCCCGACCACATCCACTCTTTTGCAGCTTCTCTTTGGAGAGCTTTTAGCCGTTGCCTTAATGGAAACAAAAGAGTTTTCCAAAAATGAGTTTGGCTTTAACCATCCTTCGGGCGCCATTGGCAAGCGGCTGACATTGAAAGTGGACGATCTGATGCTTAAAGAGCAAAAGCTTCCGCTCTGTATGGGAAAAGATCTTCTGCAAGACGTTCTCGTCGAGCTCACTCGCAAGGGATGCGGCTGTTTGATTGTCGTGAGCGGCTCCGGGGAACTTGAAGGAATTTTTACCGATGGGGATTTGAGGCGCTCGCTGCAACTCTTCGGCTCTAAGGTCTTGGAGGAGAAGATCTCATCTTTGATGACGCTCTCCCCTCTTTTCGTTTCCAGAGACGGGCTGGTCGTCGAGGCGATGAAACTAATGCAGAAAGATCCAAAGAAGTGGGTGATGACGCTTCCCGTTCTCGAGGAAAAGAGAGTGGTCGGCTTGCTTCGCCTTCATGATATCATTCACTCAGGAATTTAAATGAATTTTTTTACACATCCCTATTTTTTAGTTCTTTTGGTTTTTGTTTTGGGCTATCTAGCTATTATCTTCGAATATCCATTAAGGGTTAATAAAACGGCAATTTCTCTTTTGATCGCCGTTTTGTGCTGGACGCTCTATTTTTTTCGCAGCCTCTTTCCTATAAAAGAGGATTTACTGATCTTGAACCGGCATGTCTCCGAGATTTCCCAAATCATCTTTTTCCTTATGGGAGCGATGACTTTAGTTGAGCTCATTGACTCTCATCAAGGGTTTAAAATCATCACGGACCTGATCCACGCAAAAACGAAAGTCAAGATGCTTGCCATTGTCACGTTGTTTGCCTTTCTCCTCTCTGCCGTCCTTGACAACCTTACCACTACCATCCTGATGGTCTCCATTGTCCGCAAACTCATTCCCCATCAAAAAGAGCGCTTTCTTTTTTCCTGCATGATCGTGATTGCCGCCAATGCGGGAGGGGCGTGGACCCCCATTGGGGACGTCACCACGACGATGCTCTGGATCGGCGGAGAGATCACGACCTTGCGCGTGATGCGCTCTCTCTTCCTTCCCAGTCTTGTCTCCATTTTGATTCCCTTGGGGATCTTCTCTTTTCAACTCAAAAAATCCGCAAACTTCGAGGAGAAGACGACGCCTTCTTCAGCCAAGCTGGAACATGGGGCGCGGACTGTCTTGATCCTGGGGCTTTTGGCTCTGTTATGCGTGCCTCTTTTCAAAGCCCTGACAGGCCTTCCTCCCTTCATGGGGATCTTGATCAGCCTGGCCGTCTTGTGGCTCCTTACCGATTTTTTACATTATGGAGTGGAAAAGCGAAAACATCTGCGCATCCCGCATGTGCTCACCAAGATCGATACGGCAAGCATCCTCTTTTTCTTAGGAATTTTGCTTTCGGTCGCCGCTTTAGAATCGGCGGGCATTCTACACGACCTGGCCGGCTTGCTCAATACGCATGTCAAGAATCTTCCTCTCATCGCCACCTTGCTCGGAATCCTCTCTGCCGTCATCGATAACGTCCCCCTGGTAGCGGCCTCGATGGGGATGTACCACTTTCCCTCTGACGACAGCTTTTGGCACATGATCGCCTATGCTGCAGGAACAGGGGGCAGCATCTTCATCATCGGCTCCTCTTCGGGCGTTGCTTTGATGGGGATGGAGAAGATCGACTTTGTCTCCTACATGAAAAAGGCCACTCTTCCCGTGCTGGCGGGCTATCTCATCGGCATCGCAGCCTATCTTATTTTTACAAAAGTATTTGTCTAAAAATAGCTCTCTTTTGTATGCTCCTAAATTCCTTCAAAGAAGATTTGAGGGAAAAGGCAGAAAGAAGTGCTGCCGGGGAACAGCAAAGCTTGTTTCCAATTGTTGTTTGATAGCAGAAAAGAAGTGATGTGCAAGCTAAACGCTAAATTTTAGCAGTAGAGCTTGTGTGGATAGAGCGACGACTGGTCGCTTTATTCGCCTTTTTAATCATTCATTTATTGAATTCTCAAATATTTATTGAGAATTTGATCTTGGTTCAGATTGAATGCTGACGGCGTGGATGAGGCATGCAAGTCGAACGGGACCATAGGGCAACCTGTGGTCTAGTGGCGGAAGGGTTAGTAATACATGAATAACTTGCCTCTAACCTGGGGACAACGGCTGGAAACGGCCGCTAATACCGAATGAGGTGCTTGAAGGAAACTTCGTAGCATCAAAGTGGGGGCCCACTTTTAGTGGCCTTGCGGTTAGAGAGAGGTTCATGGGATATCAGCTAGTTGGTGTGGTAATGGCGCACCAAGGCTAAGACGTCTAGGCGGATTGAGAGATTGACCGCCAACATTGGGACTGAGACACTGCCCAGACTCCTACGGGAGGCTGCAGTCGAGAATCTTTCGCAATGGGCGAAAGCCTGACGAAGCGACGCCGTGTGAGCGATGAAGGCCTTCGGGTTGTAAAGCTCTTTCGCACGGGAACAAGAAAGGGAGATGAATAATCTCCCGATTTGAGGGTACTGTGTAAAGAAGCACCGGCTAACTCCGTGCCAGCAGCTGCGGTAATACGGAGGGTGCAAGCATTAATCGGAATTATTGGGCGTAAAGGGCGCGTAGGCGGATTGGTAAGTCAGATGTGAAATTCCGGGGCTCAACCTCGGCGCTGCATCTGAAACTGCCTGTCTAGAGGAATGGCGGAGAAAACGGAATTCCACGTGTAGCGGTGAAATGCGTAGATATGTGGAAGAACACCTGTGGCGAAAGCGGTTTTCTAGCTTATTCCTGACGCTGAGGCGCGAGAGCTAGGGGAGCAAACAGGATTAGATACCCTGGTAGTCCTAGCCGTAAACGATGTATACTTGGTGTAGCTGGGCTCAACCCCGGCTGTGTCGGAGCTAACGCGTTAAGTATACCGCCTGAGGAGTACGCTCGCAAGGGTGAAACTCAAAAGAATTGACGGGGGCCCGCACAAGCAGTGGAGCATGTGGTTTAATTCGATGCTACGCGAAGAACCTTACCCAGGCTCGAAATGTAGCAGGCGACAACAGAAATGTTGTCTCTCGTAAGAGCTGTTGCATAGGTGCTGCATGGCTGTCGTCAGCTCGTGCCGTGAGGTGTTGGGTTAAGTCCCGCAACGAGCGCAACCCTTATCACTAGTTGCCAACATTTTAGGTGGGAACTCTAGTGAGACTGCCCAGGTTAACTGGGAGGAAGGTGAGGATGACGTCAAGTCCGCATGGCCTTTATGTCTGGGGCTACACACGTGCTACAATGGTCGGTACAGAAGGCAGCAAGACCGCAAGGTGGAGCAAATCCTAGAAAGCCGATCTCAGTTCGGATTGGAGTCTGCAACTCGACTCCATGAAGTTGGAATTGCTAGTAATGGCGTGTCAGCCACAACGCCGTGAATACGTTCCCGGGCCTTGTACACACCGCCCGTCACATCATGGGAGTTGGTTTTACCCGAAGTCGCTGACTCAACCGCAAGGGGAGAGGCGCCTAAGGTGAGGCCGATGACTGGGATGAAGTCGTAACAAGGTAGCCCTACCGGAAGGTGGGGCTGGATCACCTCCTTTTAAGGACTTAAAAGAGCGACCCTCTGGGTAGCTCTTTAGTCATAGGTTGAGACAAGCTCTACAGGCTTGCATCATCGCTTCTTTTCTGTTATCAGGCGGCAGTTATCTTGAAAGTGTAATTATCTCAAGAATAGAAGAGATCTTCATCGTTTCATAACCTGGAGAGGTTATGGAACAAAGCACACATTTTCACTTAACGAAAATGGCGCTTGAGGGGAAGATTTTTTCACACGAATATAGATTAATGGCGAAAGAATTCGTTTTTTTATAGCTGAGAAACAAAACAGTTTGTGATCAAGCTATTAAGGGCTGTTGGTGGATGCCTTGGCATCGAAAGGCGATGAAGGACGTGCTAACCTGCGATAAGCTTCGGGGAGCCGGAAAGAGGCTGTGATCCGGAGATGTCCGAATGGGGAAACCCGATGGGAGTAGTATCCCATCATCTCTATCTGAATTCATAGGGTAGAGAAGCAACACCTGCCGAAGTGAGACATCTCAGTAGGCAGAGGAAAAGAAATCAAACGAGATTCCCATAGTAGCGGCGAGCGAAGTGGGAAGAGTCTAAACCGGGGGTTTCGCACTCCCGGGGTTGTAGGACCAGACCATCTAACGAGTTTGGCTTAGCAGAAGCGATCTGGAAAGATCTGCCGTAGAGGGTGAAAGCCCCGTACGCGAAAAGCTAAAACTTGTGGGTTTGGCACCTGAGTAGAACCGGACACGTGAAACCCGGTTTGAATCTGGGGGGACCACCCTCCAAGACTAAATACTTGTCGATGACCGATAGCGTAACAGTACCGCGAGGGAAAGGTGAAAAGAACCCCTGTTAGGGGAGTGAAATAGAACCTGAAACCAGCAGCCTACAAACGGTCGGAGGCCTATGCTCCATTTTATGGAGAAGGGCTAACGGCGTGCCTTTTGCATGATGAGCCAGCGAGTTGTGGTAGACGGCAAGGTTAAGGGACGAAGCGTTCCGAAGCCGAAGCGAAAGCGAGTGTGAATAGCGCGCTTTAGTCGTCTGGTGCAGACACGAAACCAAGTGATCTATCCATGACCAGGATGAAGCAGGGGTAACACCCTGTGGAGGTCCGAACCAGTAACTGTTGAAAAAGTTTTGGATGAGTTGTGGATAGGGGTGAAAGGCCAATCAAACTTGGAGATATCTTGTTCTCTCCGAAATAACTTTAGGGTTAGCCTCAATGTATATGGCATGGGGGTAGAGCACTGGATCCAATAGGGGGGCTACCGCCCTTCCAACGGGAACCAAACTCCGAATACCATGCCCTTTATTGGGAGATAGACTGTGGGGGATAAGCTTCATAGTCAAAAGGGGAACAGCCCGGATCGTCGATTAAGGCCCCTAATTCTATGCTAAGTGAGTAAGGAGGTGAAGTTTCTAAAACAGTTGGGATGTTGGCTTAGAGGCAGCCATCATTTAAAGAGTGCGTAACAGCTCACCAATCGAGAAACTTTGCGCCGATAATAAACGGGACTAAGCATAGAGCCGAAATCACGGGTGCCTATCTTCGGATAGGCGCGGTAGGAGAGCGTTGTATGGGCATTGAAGGTGTACCGTAAGGAGCACTGGAGCGCATACAAGTGAGTATGCATGGCATGAGTAAACGATAAAGGGAGTGAAAATCTCCCTCGCCGAAAACCTAAGGTTTCCAGGGTAAAGTTCGTCTTCCCTGGGTTAGCCGGCCCCTTAGCTAAGGCCGAAAGGCGTAGGTGATGGGAAGCAGGTTAAATATTCCTGCGCCACCTAAGACTATGGTGACGAGGTGACGAAGTACACAAAGCGCGAGGACCATTGGAAGTGTCCTTGCCTCTATGAGGTGGGCTGGTAGGAAAGACCGCCAGCATAAAACCGGGTAGGGGACAAGGGGAATCCTCGGAGGAACCGATGGCGCTGAAAAGTACTTCCGAGAAATAGCCTCTAACCGTTGATGGTGACCGTACCAAAACCGACACAGGTGGGTGTGAAGAATATTCTCAGGCGCGCGAGAGAACTCTCGTTAAGGAACTCGGCAAATTATCCTCGTAACTTCGGAAGAAGAGGAGCCCTTTTTCGTTATTACCTTCGCGGTAAGAAGCGAAAAGGGGCCGCAGAGAAATGGCCCAGGCGACTGTTTAACAAAAACACAGCACTATGCGAAGTCGGCTAAGACGATGTATATGGTGTGAAGCCTGCCCAATGCCAAAAGGTCAAAAGGAGGTGTCAGTCCTTCGGGACAAAGCACTGAATTTAAGCCCTGGTGAATGGCGGCCGTAACTATAACGGTCCTAAGGTAGCGAAATTCCTTGTCGGGTAAGTTCCGACCTGCACGAATGGCCTAACGATCTGGGCACTGTCTCAACGAGAGACTCGGTGAAATTGTAGTAGCGGTGAAGATGCCGTTTACCCGCAATAAGACGGAAAGACCCCGTGAACCTTTACTGTACTCTGATAATGGCTCCTGCCTTTTCATGTGTAGGATAGCCGGAAGACTTTGAAGGGAGCTCGTCAGGGCTCCTGGAGTCAACCTTGAAATACCGGCCTTGGAAAGGTGGGAATCTAACGATCCTCTGTGAAACCAGAGATCGGACATTGTCAGACGGGCAGTTTGACTGGGGCGGTTTCCTCCTAAAGAGTAACGGAGGAGTCCAAAGCTTACTTCATCGCGGTTGGTAATCGCGAGTAGAGCGTAAAGGTATAAGGTAAGTTAACTGTAAGACCAACAAGTCGAGCAGATACGAAAGTAGGGCTTAGTGACCCGGTGGTTGAAAGTGGAATCGCCATCGCTTAACGGATAAAAGGTACTCCGGGGATAACAGGCTTATCGCCACCAAGAGTTCATATCGACGTGGCGGTTTGGCACCTCGATGTCGACTCATCGCATCCTGGGGCTGTAGAAGGTCCCAAGGGTTTGGCTGTTCGCCAATTAAAGCGGTACGCGAGTTGGGTTCAAAACGTCGTGAGACAGTTTGGTCCCTATCTGTTGTGGGCGTAGGATACTTGAGAAGAGCTACCTCTAGTACGAGAGGACCGAGGTGGACGAACCAAGGGTGTGCCGGTTGTACTGCCAAGTGCATAGCCGGGTAGCTATGTTCGGAAAGGATAAGCGTTGAAAGCATCTAAACGCCAAGCCTCCTTCAAGATAAGGTATCCCATGAGACCCCCTGAAGATGACAGGGTTGATAGGTTGGGTGTGTAAGCGCAGCAATGTGTTTAGCTAACCAATACTAATCGGTCGATTGGCTTGATCACTTTTTTTTCTTTTCATTATCGGCATGGTTGCAATCATTTGGATTGCAGGCTTGTCCATGATGATGAAAAGCTTAAAAAAACGAAGTGAAAAGCGACATTAATTTATTTCGCATGTGAGAGAGAGCTCCTCAAGCTCCATTTTAGTTAAGTGCAGAATGATCTCTTCAGAGATAACCGCTTTAAGATAAAGTTTTGGTGGCGACTTTAGAAAAGGTGAAACACCTGATCCCATTCCGAACTCAGAAGTTAAGCCCTTTTTCGCCGATGGTACTACGCACGAGAGTGTGGAAGAGTAGGGCGTCGCCACTTTTTTTTTATGACCCCTTAGCGCAAGTGCGCTAAGGGGTTTTTTTTTGTCGCGATTTCAAGTGTGCGCACATTCCATCCTGTTTGAAAAATTTGCTACCTCGTATAGTCAAAAAAAACTCTGGATAGCGGGTGTTGGCTTTTCATGAAATGCGTTCGGTATAAACCGCATCGGTCTTTGTTGAGACTCTGTTGTACGTCTCTTTTAATTTTTATCTTTTTAATCCCTTCCGTTCTTGTTGCAACGAATACAACGGTAAGCAATGCAAACGACTCCGGCGCCGGATCTTTAAGGCAGGCAATTACGGATATCAATACTGCAGCGCTTTCCCCTAATAACATTACGGTGAATGGTCCTTTTGCTCTTTCTCTGAGCTCTAATTTACCTACTTTAGGTTTTGCCTCCTCTCTTTTGAATACTCAATTTACTCTTCCGAGCGCTTTTCTTAATTTTACGATCGGCTCGATTGCTCTCACTTTCGATCAAACGGGAACTTCGATCTTTAACGGCGCTATCACGGGAGACGGTTCAGTGGTTAAGGCAGGAACCAATACTCTCACGTTGTCCGGGAGCAGCACCTATACCGGAGGGACAACTCTAAGCGCAGGAGTGTTGACGATTTCTCAAGACGGAAATCTTGGAGCCGCTTCCGGAGGGCTAACCTTTGGCGCCGGCACGCTTAAAGTGGCAAACGCCTCTTTTTCTTCGGCGCGCACACTCACTCTCACCGGCAGTGGGACAGTGGAGATTGATACGGGGACAACGACGCTATCCGGGGTCATTAGTGGAGGGGGTGGATTGACCAAATCAGGGTCCGGAACGCTCATCCTCTCGGGCGCCAACACATACACAGGCGGAACGACGGTGAGTTCGGGAACGCTTCAGGGAAACGCCACTTCCTTGCAAGGAGATATTACAAATAACGCCGCCCTTGTCTTTAATCAAACTGCGCCCGGCACCTATGCGGGTGTGATTAGCGGGGGCGGTAGCGTGACGAAAACGGGAGCCGACTCTCTCATCCTCTCGGGCGCCAACACATACACAGGCGGAACGACGGTGAGTTCGGGAACGTTGCAGGGCAATAGCACATCCCTGCAAGGCAATATCCTCAATAATGCCTTCGTGCTCTTTAATCAAACTGCGGCTCTCGGCACCTATGCTGGTGTGCTTAGCGGGAGCGGGAGCTTGACCAAAACGGGATTGCAAACCTTGATTCTTTCGGGCGCCAACACCTATTCCGGCGGGACGGCGGTGATTGAAGGGACTCTTCAGGGAGATGCCACGTCCCTGCAGGGCAACATCATCAATAACGCCGCACTCGTCTTCAATCAGGCGGCAGTCCTTGGCACCTATTCGGGAATCGTCAGCGGAAGCGGAAGCTTGACCAAAACGGGCGCGGCGACGCTCATCCTTTCGGGCGCCAACACCTATTCCGGCGGGACGACGGTGAGCGCGGGAACTCTGCAGGGAAATTCCACCTCCTTGCAGGGAAACATCTCCAATAGCGCCTCTGTGATCTTTGACCAGGGATTTAACGGCGCCTATGCCGGTAATCTGACCGGATTGACGGGGACGCTTCGAAAAACGGGCAGCGGGAACTTGTCTCTGTCCGGAGCGAATTCTGCGTTATCGACAACAGTTGCTGCCGGGCGGCTCTTGGTCAACGGCACACTGATAAGCCCTGTCACGGTCAATGCTGCAGGGGGGCTTGGCGGCGTGGGCGTCATTACCGGAAATGTCACCAATAGCGGAGTCCTTGCGCCCGGAGCGTCCATTGGAACCTTGACGATTATCGGCAATTACACGCAAGAGGTCGGGTCGAGTTTTGAAGATGAGATCACCCCTTTGGCTTCCGATCTTCTCACAATGACAGGGACCATGACGATCAATGGGGGAACGGTCATTTTGAGCCCCTTGAACATCGGGACGCGCTACCGCTCCGGTCTTCTCTACACCTTTTCCCATGCCGACGGAGGAGTGAGCGGCGCTTTTAATGCTCTTCGCATTGTCAATGACCTGCCGCTCTTTGTCGGAACGTTGAATTATTTGCCAAATGACGTGCAACTGGCCCTGCAGATGCTTCCTTTTGGCCAGGTGGTGAAAAAAGGCAACCCCGGAGCCGTCGCCCGCTATCTTGACACCTTAAATCCCCCTACGGGAAGCGACCTGGATTTTATTATGGCCAATCTCCAGGCCCTCCCCCTAAAAGAGCTTAAAGCTGCTCTGAATCAACTGCAGCCCGCTCTTTACAAGGGGCTGGTGATTTCTCAGGAAAACAACGCCTCTCTCTTGTCTGCTGCTTTAAGAGAGCGACAGGAAGCGCTCTACAAGGGTAGCTGTATTACGTGCGATGACGAAAAGAGGTGCCGTTATGCAGTCTGGACCGACACCTATGGAGATTTTTTTACTCTTCGAGGGGAAAAACGATTTGTCGGCTGGAGCGCAAAAACTTTTTCTCTTCTCCTCGGAGCTGATTACCTCTTAAGAAAGCATCTCTTGCTTGGGCTTCTTTCCGCGTACACAAACAGTAGCCTCGCCTGGCACCACTCCGCCGGAAGAGGAGGGATCAACAGTTATTACGGAGGGGTGTACGGATCGTATTTTCAAAAAAGATATTTTGTAGACGCCTCTGTGATTGCGGCTGCGAATCGCTACGAAGCGTCAAGAAAGATGCAGTTTGCAAACGTCAACCGAACGGCGAGGACAACCCATGGCGGCGAGAGTCTCATCGCCCATCTAAACGGGGGAGGGATCTTTCACTATGAAGAGCTCGAGATGAGGCCCTTCCTTTCGCTCGACTATCTGACGCTTCGAGAAGAGCGCTTTTCCGAAAGAGGCGCCCGGAGCGTGAACTTGAAAGTCAACGCCGTTTCGACAGAGATGGCGCGCTCCGAGCTGGGGCTCAAGTGTTCCAACTGCTACGAGTGGGATGAAACCAAGCAACTGATCCCCCAATGGAAAGTGAGCTGGATTTATGAAAACAGGATCGAAGGAAATGATTACACGGCCGCTTTCAAGGGGAGCGGAGGGTCTTTTAAAGTGGATGGTTTACATCCGAATCAAAGCCTGCTGGCTGTGGGTTTTGGCGTCACGATGCTCTTTGCCGAAGGGAAATGCTCCCTGTCTGCAAACTATGACGGAGAGTTTGGAAAAAACCGTAAGGAAAATCGCGCCCGCATCGAATTTATTTACAAGTTTTGAAAAAAACACCTCTTTTCATTAGGGTGAAGTGCTGGGGAGCACAATGATAAAGAAGCTTGATTGGATGCTCTCGTTTTTTATCCTGCTGTTGTTGCCTGCAGCCGTCTGCGGCGGCTTAACCCAAGGCTGGGATGTCTACGACCTGTGGATGGTGCAGGAGGAAGATATTTCCTTTGGCAAAAAGGCTGCCTATGAACGGGGGCTTCAAGAGCTCTTTTCTTCGAAAAAGACCTCTAAAAAACAGTGGCCCTGTTATATCATTGAAGGGCTGGATGAAAGCAAATACCTCTTTCTTTATCCTTTAAAAAATTACGGCTCTCTCGACACCTATTTTGAAGAAGAGAAGAAGAGCGCGACAAGAGATGAAGAGCTTTTCGTGAATTTTTCGATCCGCGCGCTCTTGCACCGCTTGAGCGAGGCCTCTTATCTGCCCGATGTCTCACATGCTCATTGGGAGAAGACCCCCTTTCTTTACTATTGGGTGGTTAGCGTCAAAGCGGAGGGAGAAGAAGAGTTCGAGAGGCATCTTTTTGACCTTGTGCAAAAAGCACAGGAGGAAGCTTCGGCTCTTGCGTTTCGCTCCTGGAAGGTCACCTTCGGATTCGACCTTCCGAAATATATCGTTGTCCTTTTTGCGCCAACGCAAAAAGAACTTCTTGAGAAAATCGGCGGCTTTCCGCTCGTGACAGATGAGAGCCGCCGGTTTTTACGCGGATCTTACGAAGGGAAAGGGAGAGTACGGTCCGATTTGAAACAGCGCCCATGCCCTTGAAAATCCTGATTGGATTCTTGCTTTTGTCCTCTGCCTTCTTAGCTGCCGACGGCGGGACAGAGAGGCCTTTTTTTTCCGGACCGCTTTTAGCCAAGTCAGGCATGAACAATTTCAAAGGACAATGGACCCTTAACCCCTATCTTTACTTTACCCGAACATACGGCAGAACCGACGCCTCCTGGAAGCATCGCGCCATTCCAGACATCCATAACTCGATCTATTTTTTCAGCATCCAGAGAGGGTTGACGGACCATCTCGATCTTCAGGTTCTGCCGAGTTACCAGACGAATTGGAGCCAGGGGAGGCGCGCCTCGGGCTGGGCTGATTTCACCTTCATTTTTGGTTTGCAGTTGAAGGCAGCGGGCCATGACCTGTCAAAGAGCAATCTGAGGATCACTTTGCAGGAAGTTCTGCCCACGGCCCGCTACGATCATCTCAATCCCCAAAAAAAGGGATTGGACGGCTTGGGGGGAGGGAGTTATCAGACGAGGGCGACCTTTATCTTTGAAAAACTCCTCTTTTGGATCCCCTCGCATCCCATGGACCTGACGATCAACGTTGCCGTTAACTTTCCGGCAAAGGTCTCCGTCTCGGGTTTTAACAGTTACGGAGGCGGGCGGGGAACTCACGGAGTGGTCCGGCCCGGCACAACCTTTGTTTTTGACGGCGCTTTGGAGATCAGCTTGGCGCGCAAGTTCGCAGTGACCATGGAGCTCTTCGCGTTCTTGCAAAACAAGACGACCTTTTCGGGAAGACGGGGAAGGGATGAAGCAGGAAATCCCGCCTCCAGTAAAGCCCCTTCAGAGATTGCGGTCACTCTCGCTCCGGGATTGGAGTGCTTTTTCACTCGCGATCTCTTCCTTATCGGAGGCGTCTGGTTTTCGACGGCCTCCCGGAACAGCACGGATTTTGCGACGGGCATTCTTTCCTTGAATTACGATTTTTAAGAAACCGCTCCAAATGATACCGCGCTCTCCAAAACCAACTTTTGAGGTAACTATTCACCACTTCCCCCCTTTTTTAAGAGGGGATCGGGCACGCACACGGGCACGGACGCGGGCACGAAAGAAAAAATAGCTAGAGAGCCTTCATGCAAAGCCGACAGCAGTAAAGTTTTTATTCCTCATATTTAGCCGTTTCGTTACAGTGGCCTCTATGCATTTAGAGTCAATAGTTGCCATGTTAACGAAAATGGCTCAATGCACTTCTTTCGTGCCCGCGCCCGTACCCGTGTG
>Ga0209211_10006113_pt1 | contig 17607 bp, 17 predicted proteins | sample RifGroA2_FD_183992 | JGI IMG/M metagenome (GOLD analysis project Ga0209211, IMG submission 183992) | Groundwater microbial communities from Rifle, Colorado, USA - Groundwater A2 (SPAdes) (version 2) | ecosystem: Environmental > Aquatic > Deep subsurface > Groundwater | place: Rifle, Colorado... | reverse complement strand
TTCTATGGTCTTTTATTTTTTTATATGGGTCAAGAACATAGCTTCTAATCTGACTTCCCCACTCTGGTTTTACATTTTCTTTTAAATCATCCATTGTTTTTTTATGCTGTTCTTGCAACACTTTATATAATTTAGCAGTCAGAATTTTAATCGCGCGTTCTTTGTTTTGCTCAAGCGATCTCTCTGCTTGAGATATCGCTGAAATTCCTGTTGGTAAATGAGTAACGCGTGCGGCTGTCATCCTTTTATTTACATTTTGCCCTCCTGGACCGCTTGATTTTGTTGTTTCTATCTTTAAATCGCGCGGATTAATACGCAAATTTTCATCCACTTCTTGTATCTCTGGCAAAACTTCTACTAATGAAAAAGATGTATGGCGAAGGCTTTTTGCGGAAAATGGAGAAATTCGCACTAAACGATGAACTCCGCTTTCATTTCGCAAAAATCCATAAGCTGAATTTCCTTTTATTTCTAAAGCGGCTTCTTTTATTCCTGCTATTTCCCCTCTGCTTTCATGTAAAAGTGATGTTTTCCATCCAGATTGTTCAGCGTATTTTTTATATATTTCTACTAACATTTCTGTCCATTCCTGAGCGTCATCGCCTCCAGCTCCAGAATAAAAATAAATTACAGCATTTCCATGATCATAAGGACCATTTAAAAATGTTTGTAGTTCAACTATTCTTAGCGATTTTTCTATTTGCTTTAAATCTTTATCATCTGCTAATTCGTACACATCTTCTAAATCCAAAATCCTCTTTTCTAATCTTTCCCATTGTAACACCTCATCGCTCAAGTGAGCAAGAGTCGTTGTAATTTCACGCGCTTTATAAGGGTTTTGCCATAACTCGCTATCAGTGCTGTCCATTTCCAATTGAGCTACTTTATTTTTTTTATCTTCTAATTTAAGTGCTTTTTCTAAGCCTATTAAACGTTCTTTTAAATTTTCATATTGTTCACGTTCCATATAATATATTTTTAGTAAGTATCTTTCCTACTACGCTCGAACCTATTTTATCAAAAATTCCTGACAAAAACCAGTGCCCACACCGCTTTGCGGGACGGGCAGGAAAAACCCGCTTGGCTCGCGGGCAAAAATCGGAAAGTTTAATTCTGGAGCCGATGGTGGGAATCGAACCCACATTCCTACTTTACGAAAGTAGTGTTCTTCCATTGAACTACTTCGGCGCGTTTCAAAAATTAATTTAAGAAATTTAAAATCCAAAATTACCAACCAAATAAAATTTTTATCCATTTTCCCCAATTCTTTTTTTCTTTTTCTTCTTCTTTATAATTTTGCATTTTAAATTTTATATCTTGTTGTTGCTTTAAAGCAACAACTGTTTCGCCCTCTTCTTTTAAATTAAACTTTTCTTTTAATTCCATCTTTAAAAAATCATCATTTTCCAAAGAAGAAACTTTATTTAACAAATTACTATTTTTTTTCTGCTGTTCAGAGATGTTTTTTTCTATTTTATTCAATTCCTGCTTTAATTCGTATTTTATATATAATTGTTTATATAATTGAATACTAATGCCTGTAATTGCCACGGCTAATATAATAACTAAAAGTTTTTGTAAAATTTTATACATAAAATTTCAATATCATCTCACTCAATTTTATCAAAGGTAAAATATTTTAAATCTCCTATATTTATGCCGTATATTAACATTATTTCTCTAGCATTATCAAAAAAACGTTTTTCCAATTCAATCCCAATTTCTCCACTATATTTTTTAACTCCTGTTCTGATTCCCCTTCTATTTCTAAATAAACGGGTATTTTTGGCCATTTATCTATATCAAATACTATATTGTTTAATAAAAAAGTATGACGCTTTTTTCTAAAAATCTTACAGGGAAAAAACCTATTTCTTTTAATAATTGTATTATTTTATCAACACTATTAACTTTAACTTCAATTTCTTTTACATCTCTTATTTTGTCAATACCTTTATCTTGTTTTTTATTTGACGAATTCTAATTATACCATTTTTCTTATGATAACCTTTCAACTCATTTTTATGATAAAAAATAATTTCTTTTAATACATTTTTGCCTTTATCTATAGCTCCTAAAGAATTTAATTTTTTAATAATATCCTTTTTATTAATTTCTAAGAATCTGATTTCAATTTCTTTATTCATAAATACTTGATTATATAAGAAAACTATAGTATAAATAAACCCTTATGAGCTTGCGCTCATAATTTTTATTGTGAGCAAAGCGAACAACAAGCTTTGCTTATTGTGAGCAAAGCAAACAACAAGGTTCTGCAAAGCAAGTTCTTATTTTTAGTGTAATCACTAAAAACAAGGTTATCAATGTTTTCTTACGAGCGAAGCGAATTAGAAAACATTGGATGTCCTTATTGTGAGCAAAGCGAACAACAAGCTTTGCTTATTGTGAGCAAAGCAAACAACAAGCTTTGCTTATTGTGAGCAAAGCGAACAACAAGCTTTGCTTATTCTTTTTAAAATATATTTTAAGGCAAATGTATGTTAATTCTTTTTTGCCTAAAAATCAATGCTAAGTTATAATAAATATAATGAATTTGAATTTAAGTAATATCAGAAACTTTTGCATTATCGCTCATATTGACCATGGAAAATCCACTTTAGCGGATCGTTTTTTAGAATTAACAAACACAATAGAGAAAAAGAATATGCATGACCAATATTTAGATACTATGGGATTAGAGCAAGAGCGAGGCATTACAATTAAACTACAACCTGTTTTAATGACTTATAACTTTAACAATGTATCTTATAATTTAAATTTAATTGATACGCCAGGACATACGGATTTTTCTTATGAAGTATCGCGCGCGCTTTCTGCTGTTGAAGGTGCAATTTTAATTGTTGACGCTGTAAAAGGAGTGCAAGCTCAAACAGTTTTTAACTTTAAAAAAGCAAAAAAGCAAGGATTATACATAATACCAGCTGTAAATAAAATTGATATGCCAGGAGCTGATATTATTAAAGTAAAAGAACAAATTAAAAAATTAACTAACAGTGATTATGAAATATTGGAAATATCCGCTAAAACAGGATTTGGCGTAAAAAAATTATTAGAACGAGTTATAGAATTAGTTCCGCAACCTAAAATTTTACTCCGCGAGCAAACAACAGAACAAAAAAGTTTAATTTTTGATTCTTCTTATGACTCTTTTAAAGGAATAATTGCTTACGCGCGAATATTTTCCGGGATTATAAAACAAGGACAAAAATTAATTTTAGCTTCTAATAATCGCGTTTTTGAAGTAAAAGAAGTTGGTATTTTTAGTCCAGATTTAAAACCAATAAAAGAATTAAAAAACGGCGAAATAGGATATATCGCAACAGGTATAAAAGAAGCTGATGTGGTAAAAATCGGAGATAGTATTATAAGCGAAGGCTCTGTTGCATTATTAGGATTTAAAGAACCTAATCCAAATGTTTTTGCAAGTTTTTATCCAGAAGAAGCAGGGGGTTTTGATTTACTGAAAATCTCTTTGCAAAAACTAAAATTAAGCGATCCTGCTTTATCATGGGAAAATACAGAAAGCCCAATGCTTGGAAGAGGATTTAGGGTAGGTTTTTTAGGAAAACTTCATTTAGAGATAGTTGGTGAACGCTTAAAACGCGAGTTAGATTCCAATGTAATTTTAGGTTCGCCAATGGTTGCTTATAAAGTTAATGGTTCTATTATTACTTCTCCTAATAATTTTCCTGATAACACTAAAGGATACGAAATACAAGAGCCATGGGTAAAAATAAGTATTTTCGCAACGCAAAAATACTTAGGAGATGTAATGAAGCTTTTTGAAAATATTGATAATAAGTATATAGATTTAGAATATTTAGATTATGACAGCATTCTGCTTAAATACGAAATACCTCTTTCAGTTATAATTACAGAAAATTTTTTTGACCGTCTTAAAAGTGCGACATCTGGATTTGCTTCGGCTGATTATGAATTCATAGAATACAGAAAATCTAATGCTCAAAAATTATCTCTTTTAGTTGCAGGAGATTTAGTGGACGCTTTTTCCACAATAGTTAAAGCTGATAAAGCTTATAAAATAGGTAAAATAAAAGTGGAAAAATTAAAAAAAATACTGCCTATGCAGCAGTTTACTGTTTCTATTCAGGCAATATCCCAAGGAAATATTATAGCTCGCGCAGATGTGTCAGCTCGTAGAAAAGATGTAACAGCTCCTTTATATGGCGGAGACGTTACGAGAAAAAATAAGCTTTTGGAAAAACAAAAAAAGGGCAAGAAACGTTTAAAACTATTTGGAAAAGTGAAAATTCCAAAAGAAGTGTTCTCTAAAATGATTTAAAACAAAAACGGCACTGCTAATGTAGTTGTCAGTCCTAATATCACAAATATAACTACAAACCACAGGATAATCTTTTTAAACATAAAAAAATACAAAAATCAATTAACAATGAACAAAAAATACTAAAACAAAATTGTTCATTGTTCGCTGTTAATTGTTAATTAATTAGTCGCTTCTTTACTTAATTTATCAGCTTCAACGTTTTCCTCTCTTTTAATATGCGTAAATAAAATATCTAGTGCTACTGTTTCATTCCAAAGCTCAAAAAACATATCACGAACTTTCGCGTCCTTTATTTTATAACGATGGTTTATTTGTTCTATTAAAAGCTGACTGTCCGAATAAACTTTAATGCGCGCTTTTTTAATTTCATCTTTTCCAATAAGCTGTTTTAATTTTTTTATAGCAAGTATTACCGCCATATACTCTGCTTGATTATTTGTTTTTACTCCAAGAGGAACTGAATATTCTTTTTTTTCTTTGTTTATACTAATAATAAACCCGGCTCCAGAAGGTCCTGGATTATTTATTGATGCTCCGTCTGTATAAATTATTATTTCTTTCATAAAAATATTTTTTGACAAAAAAATTTAAAAGAGTAAAATAGTTTTATAGGCTTTGTTGAGCGAAATCCGCGCATTATTTTGACATTTTTTTAAAAGGAAGTTCAAATTTCTATATCCTGCGGGACATAGGTGAGAACATCCGCTTGGCGTTTTGCCAAGATTATGCGCACTAACGCCATCAAGGCTTTTTGTTTTGTTTTTAATTTAATAATTAAAAACAAGGTTCTACGAAACATGTCCTTATTTTTAGTGTAATCACTAAAAACAAGGTTATCAATTATTCGTTTGCGAGTGAAACGAGCTTACGAATAATTAGATGTTCTAATTCTTAACATATCCAATACTTGCTCTCTGATTTTTTCAGGAGCTATTTTTTTTGTAATTATCTCATTAATAAAATTCGCCACTTGTTTAAATTCTTTTTCTTTAAAACCAAGTGTTGTCATTGCAGGCGTTCCTATTCGAATGCCTGTTGGTTTAAAAGCGTTTTCATCCCCTGGAACAGTATTTCTGTTAGCTAAAATATTAGCTCTTTGTAAAATATTTTGAGCGTCTGTTCCATTTATATTTTTGTTTTTTAAATCAATAAGCATTAAATGATTATCAGTGCCTCCTGTTACTAAATTAAATCCCCTATTAATTAATTCTTTAGATAATACTTTAGCGTTTAACACGACTTGTTTTTGATATTTTTTAAATTGTGGAGTTTGCGCTTCTTGAAAAGCAATTACTTTAGCAAATATTGTGTGTTCATGAGGACCTCCTTGAAGCCCTGGAAAAACAGCTTTATCTATTTTAGGAGCTAATTCTTTTTTGCAAAAAATTACAGCGCTCCTTGGTCCTCGCAATGTTTTATGCGTTGTAGTCATAACAACGTCAGCATAAGGAAATGGCGAGCTATGTTCCCCTCCAACTATTAAACCCGCAATATGCGAAATATCAGCTAAAAGATAAGATTTAACTTTTTTAGCGATTTTACCAAACCGCTCAAAAGAAATTTCGCGCGGATAAGCGCTAGCTCCTGCTATAATTAGTTTTGGTTTTTCTTTTATTGCTAATCGTTCTATTTCGTCATAATCAATTAAATTAGTTTCAGGATTTAAGCCATATGAAATAGCTTTGTAAGCTCGACTTGAAATATTTGCCTTATGCCCGTGCGATAAATGCCCGCCTTGCGCTAAGTCCATGCCTAATATTTTATCGCCAAATTCCAAAAGCGCTAAATAAATTTCCGCATTAGCAACTCCGCCAGAATAAGGCTGAACATTTGAATGCCATTCTATGCTATCTAATCCAAATGTTTTTAATGCTTCGCTTTGACATATACGTTCTATTTCATCTATTATTTCAAGACCGGGATAATACCGCCTATCTGGATACCCTTCAGCATATTTATTAGCTAAAATATTGCCAGAATAACGAGTTACATCATCTGACGGATAATTTTCCGAAGCAATCAAATTAATAAATTCTTTTTGCCTTTGCTCTTCTTTTTTTAATAAACTTTGTAAATTTTGATTCATTATGGTAAAATTTTAACATTATAAACTAAATAAATCAAATAATCTATAAAGTAAATACCATATGAGTATTTTTGCATTTCTAATAGCTGGGTTTATAGGAATTTTTATTAGCGGAGGCATTACCTTGCGACACTTTTTAATTCAACAAAATAGCTCTAAGGGGTTAAAAAACAGAAAATATATTTATAAAACTCTTGTTTCTTCAAGATATAAATCTAAGAAACGGAAAAAACATTCTTGAAAAAGATAATTTAATTAAAAATTTATAGAATTTTAAAATGTTTTTTCAATATTCAAAGTTCAAGGTTTTTAATTCAAGATTCTATTTAAAACCGTGTTTAAACAATTAAAAACTATTTATATTTTAATATTTATAATTGGAATTTTAAATATAATCGCTTTATCAAGCGCTTATGTTGGCTCTAATAATTTAGAAAAATTAAAACGCGAACAAACTATAGATAAACAGAAATTAAAAGAAATGCTTTTATCACAAGGATTAGAGATTAGCAATAATAATATTGAATTGAGTAAAATAAAAAGTGAATTACAAATAGAAATACAAGGAATAGATAAAAAAACCTCTGAAAAATTAATTCAAGAAAAAGTGGTTCAAGAAGAACAGCAAAGGCTAATTGAAAAAAGACTTGATTCGCAAATATCAAAATTAGAAAAAGATTTAGCAGAATCTGTTTATGACTTGCGCGCCACAGTTAATGAATGGAGCGTGCGAATTGCTTTTATTGAATGCTCTTTTAAAGTAAATAATTCTTCTTATATAAAAACTATCGGATCAGGAACAGCTCTTTTTACTAATGGCGTAAATATTTTAACTAACAAGCATGTTCTTATTAACAGTGAATCTTATCCAGATTCCTGTAAAATAAAATTCACTGCTGATGGAACTATTTATATTATAGATAGAAATGATTTTACAATACCTATAAATGACAATGATTTTGGTCTTATAACTATAAAAAATCCTAAATTTAATCTTGCTAAATTAGTTAATTTGCCAGCGCCAATTTGCGCTAATAAAGCGTCTATAGGCGATCCAATTGTTATTTTAGGATATCCTAATATTGGCTCGCAAGTAGATATTACAGCAACCGAGGGAATAATATCTGGATACGACGGCAAATTCTATATTACGTCTGCTAAGGTAGAGCAAGGTAATTCTGGAGGCGCTGCTGTGCTTATAAAAGAAAACTGCTTTTTAGGCATACCTACTTTGGCAAAAGTAGGAGCAGTTGAGTCATTGGCGCGTATTTTTGATATAAGAGTAATTTTAAGTCAATGATTTTTATGAAGTCTTTTCTTAAAAAAATAGTGTCAAAAAATATTTTTAAAGTATACTATATATTAGTAGAATTTTTAGTCGCTCTTTTTTATGGTTTTCCAGGAAAACGATTACGAATAATAGGAGTTACAGGCACCAAAGGCAAATCAACAGTGGTTTATTTAGCTTCGTATATATTTGAAAAAGCGGGATATAAAATAGGCGCTACATCATCTATTGAATTTAAGCTTGGCAAAAAAATCTCAGTGAATAAAACTAAAATGACTATGCCGGGCAGAATTGTTTTACAAAAATTTTTAAGAGACTGCGTTAAACAAAAAATGGATTATGTTATTTTAGAGATAACTTCTGAAGGGCTGTATCAAAATAGACACAAGTTTATTAATTTTGAAACAGCGCTTTTTACTAATTTATTTCCAGAACATATTGAATCGCACGGCTCATTTGAGAATTATAAAAAAGCCAAAGGACTACTATTTAAAGCATTAAAAGGAAAAGGCAACGCAATTATAAATACAAGTTATGATGAATCAAAATATTATTTAACATTTAAATCTAAAGAAAAACATATTTTTAAATCAACTGATAAACTGCCTTTTAAAACTCATTTAATAGGCGATTTTAATAAAGAAAATGTTTTAGCTGTTTATAATTTAGCTCGCTCTTACGGAATTAAAAAAAATATAGTTAAAAGCGCTTTAGATAAAATTAAATTCGTTCCTGGAAGACTTGATCCAATTGATATGGGACAGAATTTTAAAGTTTATATTGATTACGCTCATATGCCAGCGGCTTTGGAAAGTGTTTTGCAAGCTCTAAAAAATCAAATGTTAAATGTTAAAATTCAAAAGTTAATTGTTGTTATTGGTTCGCAAGGAGGAGGTAGGGATAAATGGAAACGTCCTGAAATGGGAAGAATCGCAACAAAATACGCGGATATTATAATTATTACTAATGAAGATCCGTATAAAGATAATCCTTGGCAAATTATAGAAGATATTTATCGCGGTTCTGAAAAAATAAAAAATTTTAAAAAGCAAGCAAAAGTAATAAAAATATTAGACAGGGAATTTGCAATTAAAAAGGCTTTATCAATGGCTGAAAAAAATGATATTGTTTTAATTTCTGGAAAAGGACTAGAACCATGGATGGAAACAGCTAATGGGAAAATTCCTTGGAGCGATGCTAAAATCGCTGAAAAATATTTAAAAACCTCTAACAAATTATAAACTCTCTATCACTCATTGAATATTTATTAAGAACTTTGTTTTTAGGTTAAAATAATCAAAGTTATTCCCAATACAAACAATGCGAAGTGCGCTATAAAATTATTTTTATGCTCGCTTTGATGATGAATTTCCGGCATTAAATTAGAAAGTGAAATATAAAGAAAAACTCCAGCTGCAAAAGAAATCGCAAAATGCATTGAGCCTTGTAAAATTGTAGCGTAGTTATAAGTTAAAATAGCTCCTATTACTGTTGTTAGCGCTGAAAAAACATTGTACATAAATATTCTGCTTTTTTTAATTCCTATTCTCATCATTAATCCAAAATCAGCTATTTCTTGAGGAATTTCATGCGTTATTACTCCCATTGACACAGCTATTCCAAGCGCGGGATTTGTTAAAAAAGCAATAGCTATTATAATTCCGTCAACAAAATTATGAACTCCATCGCCAATTAAAATAGAATAAATAGTTCTTGTTGTTAGCTTTTTTTCTATTTCATCTCTATGGTGAGTGTTATCATCGCGATGATGGTTATACCACCAAATTAATCGCTCTATTAAAAACAAAAATAAAATTGCTGCTGTTGCGGTATAAAAAACAATTTCCGTATTATTTGCAAGCTCTAAAGCCTCTGGAAATAAATCTAATAACGAGACTGATAGCGTTACACCTCCTGCAAAACTAACTAGGTAAGATGAAATATTACCTATCCGCTTGTCTTTCCAAAGCATAAAAACTCCGCCAATCATAGCGCCAAAAGAGCCAATAAGAGAAAATATAATTATCAAAAATAAAATACTCATACTTTATAATATCACAGAAAGCTTTTACAAAGCAATTACTCAATTAAGCTCTTTATTGGGTTGTTGTTTTATTTCCAATGTTATATTTTATATAACTTTACTCCAAGTGGACTTTTTCTGTGAATTCGTTTAATTCTGATAATAAGTTTGGATATTTTTTTAGATTTTTAGCTTCTTTTAAAATTCGCTCTGCTTCGGCGCGCACTTGTTTTATAAGCTCTAAATTGCCTAATGAATTCATAGCAATATCTGGAATACCAGATTGACGAATACCTATTAACTGTCCAGGGCCTCTTATTTCAAGGTCTTTTTGAGCAAGCGCAAATCCATTATCTAACTTTGCAAGCGCTTTAAGGCGCGCTATTGTTGTGCGAGAACCGGAATTTGTAAATAACATGCAATAACCTTGCTTTCCGCGACGGCCAATTCGTCCTCGCAATTGATGAACTTGCGCCATTCCAAATCTCTCAGCGCCTTCAATTATCATAATATTTGCATTAGCAACATCAACGCCAACTTCAACAACAGATGTGGCAACAAGTATTTTATATTTTCTTTTTAAAAAATCCCGCATTATTTCTTCTTTTTCTTTTGATTTTAATCTGCCATGTAAAAGCGCGACTCCAAATTCTTTAAAAATATCGTTTTTAAGTTTTTTATATTCTTCTTCTGCTGCCTTGGCATCAATTTTTTCTGACTCTTGTATAATGGGACAAATCACATAAGCCTGATTGCCTTGTTTTAATTTTTCTCTTATAAACTCATAAGAATCGCTTCTTTTTTTCGCCGGCACTACAAAACTTTTAATATTTCTTTTGCCAGTTGGAAACTCTTTTAAAATAGATATATCTAAATTGCTATACACTGTTAATGCTAAAGATCTAGGAATAGGAGTCGCTGTCATTGAAAGCAAGTGGGGCGCTTCAACATATTCGTTTAAAAGTTTTGCTCGCTGCTCTACTCCAAAGCGATGCTGTTCGTCAATAATAACTAAAGCAAGCGAATTGAATTTTACGCTTGGCGTTTTTTTAGCGCTTGTTGCGATTAAAGAATGAGTGCCGATAATTATGCGCGCCTCGCCTGATTCAATTTTTTTCTTTAATTCTGCTTCTTTTAAAATTCTTACCTCTTCTACCCAAGGATCGTAAAATTTTATCAAACTCCTTGTTAAAAGAGCTATTGGTAATTCAAAATCTTTAAGCGTTTCTAAAAATGTTTCAAAATGCTGGCTTGCTAAAATTTCTGTTGGCGCCATAATTACCGCTTGCTTTTCTTGTTTTGCAACTAAAGCTGAAACTAAAATCGCAATTGCTGTTTTTCCAGTTCCAACATCGCCCTCAAGAAGCCTGTGCATTGGATAACTTTTTTGCATATCTTTTAAAATTTCCCACGCTGCTTTTTTTTGATCATTGTTTAACTTAAAAGGAAAGCTTTTAACAAGTTTTTGCGCGAGCTCTTTATCAAAAGGCAAAGCAAAAGATTTTTTGCTCTTTATTGCTTCGCGCTCTAATAAAACTTTTAACTGCAACAATAAAAATTCGCCAAAAACAAATCTATCGCGAGCAATGCTCGCTTGTTTTAAATTATCTGGAAAATGAATGTTTTGCAAAGCCTCGCATATAGGCAAAAAACTATATTTTTTCTTTAAATCCTCTGGCAGGTAATCAGTAATATTTTTTGCTAAATACAAAAAAGAATGTATTCGCCAGCGCAACCATTTGGAAGAAAGCCCACGCGTTTCTGGATAAACAGGAACAAGTCGCGAGGTATGGACAAGCGTATTACTCCAAAGTTCATAATCAGGACTAATAAAATTTAATTTATTTTTTACTGCTGTTACCTTGCCGGCAATAGAAATTTTTGTTCCTTTTTTAAAAGTATTAGTTAAATAAGGCTGGTTAAACCAAGTAATTTTTATTTCTCCTGTGTCATCTTCTATTTTTACCTCTGTAATAAATTGATGCCTGTAAAAACTTCTCCGCATTTTTATATCTGAAACAATTCCATGAACGCTAACCATTTCGCCATATTTTAAATCAACAATTTTGGTTACGCGCGAATAATCATCATACCGATGAGGAAAATGCATTAACAAATCTTTAATGATTTTAATGCCAAGCTTATTTAATTTTTTAGTATAGTTTTCTCCTATTCCTTTTAAGGTTTTAAGCTCTGTTTTTAAAGTTGCCATAGAGGCTTTTAATCTTTTTAATGTTTTAATTTTTTTAATCTATTTTCTATAAATATTATTGCTCAATTTAATAAAAAGCGCTAATATAAAGTTAACAAATTTCTATTAGTACTTTCGCTAAATTATATATCAAATTCGTATAATATACAATCACTTCGAACGAAACAGCGTATATGGCTATAGAAAAATAAATTAAAAACATGACAATATATATTTTTTTTATACTTGGTTTTTTTATACTTATTAAAGGGGCTACTCTTTTGGTTGACGGTTCTGCTTCAATCGCTAAAAAACTTAAAATTTCATCTATTGTTATTGGTCTTACAATTGTAGCATTTGGTACTTCTATGCCAGAACTTATTGTTAATATTTTTGCGAGCGTACAAAATAATAGCGAAATCGCAATTGGCAATATCTTGGGAAGCAATATCTCAAATATATTATTGATTCTTGGAATTTCCGCGATTATTTATCCAATAACTGCGAATAAGAATACTGTTTTAAAAGAAATTCCATTTAACCTTTTAGCAATTGTTATATTGGGAATCATTGCTAACGACATTATTATTGATGGACAAAATTTTTCTAGTATTACAAGAATAGACGGGCTTATTCTGATATCTTTTTTTATTATTTTTTTATATTATGTTTTTGGGATTACAAAATCTGCAGAAGATATAGTTGGAAAAGATGAGATTAAAGTTCTTAGTTATTCCAAAGCAGTATTTTATATTATTTTAGGTCTTATTGGCTTGATTGTTGGCGGAAAATGGATTGTTGACGGCGCTGTTGAAATAGCAAAGTTTTTCAATATCAGTGAATCATTAATCGGTTTAACAATTATTGCTCTTGGCACATCGCTGCCTGAATTAGCAACTTCAGCAATTGCCGCATATAAAAAACAATCAGATATCGCGATTGGAAATATTATTGGTTCAAATATTTTTAATATCTTTTGGATTCTCGGGGTTAGCGCGATTATTCGTCCATTGCCGTTTAATGCCAGTTCAAATAAAGATATATCAGTGGCAATATTTGCGAGCGTTATATTATTTTTAATTATGTTTATCGGCAAAAAAAGAGCTATAGAAAGATCGCAAGGAATATTTATGGTTATCGCCTATATAGGGTATATTGTATTTTTAGTTTTTACTAAATAAGAACCTCACTAAAATTGTAATTATACGCTTAATTATTCGCTACATTGCTTTGCAATAACACTTCGTTCAATAACAATTTTAGAAGAACCTTGTTTTTAGTGATTACACTAAAAATATGAATACCTTGTTGTTTCCTATCACTCACAAGAAAAAATTTTAAAATTACAGCGTAAAATTAAAAATTTATTAATCATATAATCTATTGACCGCTATATCAATATCTGATACTTTATACCTATGGAGAGGTGCCTGAGTGGCTGAAAGGGATAGGTTGCTAACCTGTTGTTCGCTTTATTGCGTACCGAGGGTTCGAATCCCTCCCTCTCCGCCAATTTTCACTTTTTGTGAAATCGTAAGAAGTTGCCTCGGCGCGTTGCGCCTCGGCTGTTTCTTACGATTTTTCTGAAAGTACAAATTGGCGGTGCCTTTTGGTTAAAATCCGAACTTTTTTTGACGAAAATCCGGACTGCGAACTTTGACGCTCCGCCCCGCCGCCGCTCGCTAACGCTCGCAAGCCAAGCAAAAACATTTTCTTTACAATTTTTGATTTCGCGCGCCCCCTAAAATTTTTTTCAATTAAGGAAAAGAAAATGTTTTTGCTTGACCCTGCCCTCAATGCTTCGGGCAGGGCGGCGGGGCTTCGCTTCGGCTCGGGTGAGGCGGAATTCCCCCCACACCCCCCTTCCGCCTCGCCCTCGCTTCCGACGGCCTTTTTTTCGGCGGATTTGGAGAGCGTGCCAATTTCATTGGCGCGCCGCTTAGAATTCTAAATCTTTCAGGATTGCTCTCTTTAGATTAAAGAATTCTTCAGAAAATTTCAACTCATGCAATCTCGGCCTTTCAAATTTTATATTATATTCTTTTTTAATTTTTGCCGGTCTTTGCGTCAACAAAATTACTTTATCAGCCAAAAATATGGCTTCTTCAATATCATGGGTTATAAAAACAACTGTTTTATGATTCTGCTCCCAAAGTGTCGCTAGAAATTCCTGCATTCGCGACCTTGTTTGCATATCCAAAGAGCCAAACGGCTCGTCCATCAATAAAATTTTTGGGTCATTGGCAAGAGTTCTCGCGATAGCAACACGTTGTTGCATTCCTCCAGAAATATTTGCTGGAAAAGTATTTTTAAATTTTTCCAAATCAGTAATTTTGAGATAATGAGAAACAATTGTTTTGACTTTCTGTTCAGAAAAATTTTTCAATCTTAAACCAAAAGCGATATTTTCCGATACGCTAAGCCACGGAAAAGAAGAAAAATGTTGAAAAACAATACCTCGTTCTTGACTTGCCGATATAATTTTTTTGTCCTCGAAAATCAATTGGCCGCCAGTTGGTCTTTCGAGTCCGGCGATAAGTTTCAAAATTGTTGTCTTTCCACAACCACTTGGGCCAACGATAGCCACAAAATCATCTCGTTTAACATCTAACGAAATATCAGCAACGGCTTCAATATTTGAGCCGTCTGGTTGTACAAAACTTTTTGAAATATTTTTAATTTCTAGCATAATGATCTAATTTTGGTGCCCAAGGAAATAAAATTTTGTAAAGCCGTTTGAAAATAAAATCACTAAATAAACCCAAAATGCCTACGACAATAATTGCACTAATAACATTAGCGGTTTGTAAAAGTCTTTGTGATTGAATAATTACAAATCCAATACCGGAAGTTGAGCCAACAATTTCTGCTAAAATCAATCCAGCCCAAGCCCAGCCCATTGATATTCGCAAATCGTCAAAAATTCTCGGCTTAGAATATGGGTATATCACTTTTGAAATGATTTGCCACCGATTTGCTCCAAGCGTTTCTGCCGATTCAATTATTTGTTTTGGTGTAAAAGATACAGAATTAGCAACCATTAAAATAAGCTGGAAAAAGACACTTGCGGAAATAACAATAATTTTTTCCAATTCGCCTATACCAAACCAAAGAATAAAAAGAGGAATAAAAGCAGGGATAGGAGTATAACGAATAAAATCAACTATTGGTTCAATTAACGCCTCGGCTCGTCTGTTTAATCCAATTAAAATACCAAGGGGAACTCCAAGAACAACGGCAACAAAAAATCCAACAAGAATACGGAATAAACTTATCCCGACATCCTTGATAAAGTTACCTTGGCTAAATAATTGAAAAACTGCCTTTGCGACTTCTGACGGTGATGGCAGAAAAAACGGTTTTATCAATCCAAAAGAAGTAATAAGCCACCAGACAATCAACAAAAAAACGAATGAAAGAATGGCAAGGGCAATATATTCATAATTATTTGTTTTATTTTTAATCATAAAGATTTTTTAATAATTCGCTATTGATGGCCTTGGTAATATCTGGTTTGTTTTTAATCTGTCCTGTCTTGAGAAATACATCTGTAAATGTATTTGCGACTTCCCAAATTCTACCACTTTCATTTTGTCCAAAGTAAAAAATATTTTCTTGGTAGTTCGGCCAAATCAAACCAGAAATAATATCAGAGAACTCCTCGATTGGTAAATTATAATGTTTTGCCATTATTGTATTTGCTTCTTTCTGATTTAATTTCCAATAATCTATTGCTTGAAACCAAGCACGCATAACTTTTTTCACAACTTCCGAATTATTTTTTAAATAATTTTCGTTGATTGTAAGGATATCTACAACAACGCCTGGCTCATCGGCACTACTAACTAAAACTTTTCCGCCACCCTTTCGTTCTCTAGCTTTTGAAAGCCAAGGTTCAAAAGTTACAGCAACATCAACATTGCCAGAAACAAAAGCAGCGCCAGCCGCACCGGCTTCAGTATCAATCTTTTGTACATCGCTGGACAATATATTATTTTTCTGTAAAACATAATCAAGAAATGCTTCGCTGACAAAATTTCTCTGCACAGCTATTTTCTTTCCTTTTAGGTCTTGGACGCTTTTTATATCATCAGTCACTAAAATGCCGTCAGCACCATTTGAAACATCTACTTCCATGACAGCAACAGCTGGAACTCCTTCGTCTCTTTCTAAAACCAAAAGATCAATAGTATCACCCAAGCCGTCGATATCGCCCTTAATCATTGCTGATTTTCTCTGTGCGGTATCTTCCATTGATACAATATTGACATCAACACCTTCATTTTCGAAAAACCTTTTTTCTTGTGCTAACCAAAATGGTCCATAGCCAACCCAACTATTGACGCTCAATGTAAATTTTGTCATTTGTTCCGTTGTGGGTTTTTGTTTAACGGAATAAAAAATGCCAACAATTATAACGACTACTACAAGTAAAATTCCGATCATTATTTTTTTGTTCATAAGTTTACTTTAGTTTATAGTCATATTTATTTTACACGACATTCTTATTTTATAATTTTGGCTTTGCCTCGTAAATTTCAAATTTAACCGGATGTACTTCTTTTGATTCAACTTCGTATATCAAGCCCAAATCAAAACCTGCTTCATCAGCAAATTTTTTTAGTAAATCAAATTTTCCTAAAGTTGTACTAAATCCTATTAGTATTCTTCCGCCCTCTTTCAAATGTGCTCTTGCTTCTTTGATAAATTTTTCGGTAGATTCGTATTGCGTATCATAAACGGATTTCTCTAAATCAGAAAGGTTTTCATCTGCTACAAAGCCAAATGGCGTATTCCAAAAAATTGTATCAAATTTTTCTTCTGGTTTTAATGTACTATAAACATCGCCTTGTCGTACCTCAATTTTATCATGTAAATTATATTTTTTAATATTTTCTAGCGTATTTTTCACAGCATCAGAGTTTATGTCAATCGCCAAAACCTTTTTAGCTCCTTTTCCTACCGCGACAATTGAAATAATGCCCGTGCCTGGGCCAATTTCTAACATTTCCTCATCTGTTTTGACTGGCAAATTCTCTGCAAAAAGTTCTGTATCATTAAAATACTTTGGCGAAAAAACATTAGGAAAAACGATGTATTCTTTTCCTAAAACAGTAACTGTATATGGCTTCTTTTCGTTTTTACTTTCATTTAAAACTTGTCGTGTTCCCTCAATATAATCTTTGTATCCAAGCGGTTTCAAATTTTGATCATTGTTGTTCATAGTTTTTATTTCATTAAATCATCGAGCGACACGCCAAGGGCTTTGGCGATTTTTTGGGCCGTGTCCATTGTGGGACTCTGAATTGCACCGGACTCAATTTTAATAATCGTATTGTGAGAAATATCGGCAAGTTTTGACAATCTGTCCTGCGACAAACCTCGTTGCTTCCGCAACTTTTTTATATTCTTTGCTATTGTTGTTTTTTCGTTTGACATTATGGTATGATAGTATTAGTATTAAAATACAATGACTATCCTAAAATCCGATGGCTAACACTAACATTATAATACACAATCTAATTTGTTTGGTCAACGAAAATCAAGGGAGTTCCTTATCGTTGCCCGCGCACGAGTGGGTTGGGGCAAGGGCAACATCATTTTTGGCAACGCATTTTGCTTTGCAAAATACGCTCTCCAAATCCGCCGAAAAAAAGGCCGTCGGAAGCGAGGGCGAGGCGGAAGGGGGGTG